>Ga0209755_10000270_pt1 | contig 101394 bp, 79 predicted proteins | sample TergutCo191P1_FD_187301 | JGI IMG/M metagenome (GOLD analysis project Ga0209755, IMG submission 187301) | Cornitermes sp. P1 segment gut microbial communities from Petit-Saut dam, French Guiana - Co191P1 (SPAdes) (version 2) | ecosystem: Host-associated > Arthropoda: Insects > Digestive system... | reverse complement strand
AGAATATCGATATGCTTACCACGATGAGTAATGCCGAAAGAAACACGCTGGACGGTTATGCGCGCTTCAAGCTGGCTTCACAAATCGCCGGTATTAATTCAAATTACGCAGGGATTGTTAATCAGCTTGGCGGTAACACAGCGATATTAAAAATTAAAACACCCGAGTCATTAAACGTCGAAGCGTCAAATATTATTAAGAATGTTACCGTTACAATCCGCGTAAGAAATGACCGCGTAAATCGTATTCAAGATGCGTTCGCTAAAGTGTTAGGCAGCGAAGGTATCAGAACAAGAGGAAATAATCCGCTTTATTCACTGGAAGTCGATGTAAATACCAGCGAAGTTTCATTCGCGAATAACCCCAATAAATTCTGCCGTATCGAAGTTAGCGCAAACTTAATCGAGAATTCAACAGGCGCTTCATTATTAGCGTTTAATTTTAATGACAGAATCGGACATACTTCCTACGCTAACGCCGAAGCGCAGGCTTTTGTTAGCGCGGAGAAAATTATTGCTGAAAGGTATTCTGAAAGGTTGAGTGAATTTCTCGACTCGTTAATACCTAATTAATTTTTAAAAAAGTTTTGTATAAAACTTTTAATACTAAGAAGGAGTAAAAAATGAAAAAACTCTATTTAATCGTAGCAGTCATGTTAGCCATGACACTGATCGTCGGATGCGGTTCTAGTCCAGCGCCTGCTTCCAGATCAAATTCACCAGCATGGATGGCTGATATTCCTGGTGAAGATGAAATTTATGGAATCGGTTTTGCAAAATTACAGAATCCATCATTAGGAATGCAGACTGCTACAACACGCGCTCAGACTGACGCAGCCCGCCAGATTGGCGCATTGGTAAAAGCAATGTTAACCGACTATGCTAACGAATCAGGTCTTGCAAGCAATCCAAGATCAATGGTAGCTATCGAGAACATCGAGCAGAACCTTGTTAACATGCAGCTTAGCGCTACTACAAATAAGCGCGAAGAAATTGACGGAACATGGTGGGTACGTGTTGCTGTTAAGAAGTCTGACGCTAAAAGACAAATAGACAACATTGTAAAAAATGAAACAGCCGATTACGCGGAATTCAGAGCAGCTCAGGCTCTCGACAGATTAAACCGCACCATCGACTCATCTTCGATCAAAGGCACTGGATTAGGTGAATAATTAGAGTTATGCTTGGCAAAAAAAGTCCTGCATTATTATGTATTTCACTTTTTGCTGTTATACTGATTTCCTGCCCGACTCTCGGGCAGGCAGTCAGTGTGCAACAACCTGAACCGGTAGTTAGTTATGACGGTATGGTTATTATCGGCGTAGCGCCGAAATATTCACAGCGTAAACGATCTATCGATATGGCGCTTGATGATGCTGCGCGAAAATTATCTTTTTTTCATCGTCTAGCCGGTATTTATATAACCCGGGATAGAATCGGCGGCGGTATGCTTGATGTTTTAATCGATTCTGATTACAGATTGCAATTTGATAATGATGTAGAAAAATATATTGAAATGCTGGAATTTGATCCGGAGATTGATGTTTTTGAAAGCAATAATGCTGTTTTTGTAGTTGCTAAAGTAACTTCCGGCTCTTCTATGCCTCCGTTTCAAGGACATTCTGTCTCCAGCGCAAGACCTTACTGGATTAATATGCCTCCCAAAGAAATTGACGGCTATTTAGCGGGAGTCGGTCATGCTGTAAAAATGAGCTCACACCGTGATACTGTTGTAAAGTCATACGAAAGAGCCGCAATTGAAATTATTCGTTCTGTCGGCACTTCCGTTTCGAGGAATCAAGTAACAGAGCAGTACTCCAGCACTATGTTTGATTTCTTTACTCAGTCTACATCCGGTTCAACCTCTGCCGGTATTTTAAGAAATTTTTATGTTATTGCCAGTTGGACAGATCCTTCTAATTTATCGGTCTGGACTCTCGCTGTAGCAAAGAACGGAGATTAATAATGAAAAAATTATCTGTGATAATCGCGATTTTCTTTTTTATTTACGGAAGCGTTTTTGCTCAATTAAATACTAATAACGCGTTATCGCGCATGGACAGCGCGATTGAATTATCGCAGGAAGAATTTACAATGCAAGATAGTTATTTTCTCGGACGGACTGTCGCTGCGCATATTTTAAGCAATTTTAAACTTTATTATGACAGTTCCATGATTAGATATTTAAATTTAATATGTTACACGCTCGCGATTAATACATCTGTTCCTGATTGGTTCAACGGATATCATGTAATGATTCTTGACGACCTTTCAGTCAACGCTTTTTCGACATCCGGCGGACATATTTTTTTAAGCCGCGGTTTTCTTGATATTGTTACCTCCGAAGATATGCTGGCTTCGATAATCGCTCATGAGTTAGCGCATATTCAGCTTCAGCACAGTATAGGCGAATTAAAACACATTCGATTTACCCAGCAATTGTCCGCGGATCGCAATAGAATGTCACGTAATGCGAGAGGAGCTCAAAATGAAGCGTTTACCGAATCAATCGGTCAAATGGTAGACGCATTATTCAGCAGAGGATATTCGCAGCTTCAGGAGTTTGAAGCGGATTCCGCCGCTTACGCTATGCTGGCTGCTTCAGGTTATAATCCCGATAGTCTTATTGATTTATTAAGAATAATTGATAAAACCACAGGAAATAAAACAGCGGCATTAAATACAAGTCATCCGCTGCCGATGCAGCGTATTGCGAACTTGGAAAAACAAAAGACTTCATTTCAAAGAATAAATAACAGCGCTGTGCGGACAGATCGCTTTAATAGTATTATGAAACGATCCAATTAATTATATTAATCATTATCGTTAATAAACACACTTTTAAAACTTAAATATCCTCAAACCGGATTCCTTCGCCTGAGGGAATATCATTTTTTGCTGTTCTTCCTTCGATAGAATCTTCCCAAAAAGGTTCAAGACCGGGTCGTAATATTTTTTCTGTTCTTAAAACAGCAAAATCGTTTTTGGAAATTTTTTCGCCTTTTTTTATTTCGCGCAGCGCGTGTATCGATCGGTTAGTTCTGCGGTAATTTGCTTCTTCGGATGCCGATAATTTTTTTATTCCGTTTCCTAAAATTTGCTCAATAAGATCAAATCCTTTTTCTTTGCTAAGACGCGCGATCGTTTCTTGCGGGCGGTCTTTTGCCGCTTGTTTAACTGCTTTAGTCATTTTTAAAAAATCATCAGGCGCAAGAGCAATCGGGTCATCCAGTCCCGGATCGTTTTTTGAAAGACAAAAATGTTTTTCGATTACGCAGGCGCCCATGCTCACCGCGAGAGCCGGAACAAGAACCGGATCGCTTGAATGATCGCTTACTCCGACAGATACGCCGAAAATCGCCGATAGATTCGGAAGCAGCCGCAGATTGTATTCAATCTCAGGAGCAGGATAGCTTGTTACGCAGTGAAGCAGGCAGATGTTTTTAATGCCTAATTCCTCATTTCTCATTATTGAAATCGCTGCTTCTATGTCCGCGAGCTTTGAGACTCCGCTTGATAAAAGAGCCGGGATTTCCCACGCGGCGACTTCTTTTAACAAACCTGTATAATTCAATTCAGGAGACGCGATTTTCACTGCTGCTGGTTTCATACCTTTTAAAATTTCGGCGCTTTTCATGCCGAACGGCGTGCATAAAAAAATCAATCCCTTGGATTCTGTGTATTCTTTGATATCGATATAGAATTCCTGCGGCGCTTCCAATGTTTTAAAACGATCATAAAGCCTTATATTTCCTCCGGGAAGCGGCACAACGCCGGTATTCGGGTGAAGAATCTCATCAGCATAAACTAACTGGAATTTCGCGCAAACAGCTCCGGAATCGGCGGCTGCGTCTATCATTTTTTTCGCTTTTTTAATATCACCATTATGAGAAGTGCCTAATTCGGCGATTATCAGCGGATTTTCATCAGAAAAGAAGGTTCCGTTAATTTCAAAAAAGTATTTATTTTTCATTTTAGGTACTCGACACATTTTAAAAGTTTTTATATACTATAATCAAGTCATCTCGTAAACAGCGGGATAAAATCAGGAGGAATTTATGATAACTATATCTTGTGATGTATGTAAGAAAAAACTGGATAGCCCGATTACAGGGCGTGACATTTTCTATTACGCAAATCATAGCATATGCGAACCATGCAAGGATAATTTTGAATTTCAAGTAAAATCAACAGTCAGGAATAAAGAGCCTTATGCTACGGAATGGTATGAAAAATACATCGGCGATTCACTTGATAAAGCTGTTTCAAAGGGAAGAGTCTAAATCGATTTTTCTCTTATCAATCTTTAAATCTTTTTAGAGATTACTTCTCAATTTAAAAAGTAAGGAGTTAATATGTCGGGCCACAGTAAATGGGCGACTATAAAGCACGCTAAAGGCGCCGCGGACGCAAAGCGCGGGCAAATGTTCACAAAATTAATTAAAGAGATTTCTATTGCCGCGAGAATGGGCGGCGGAAGTCTGGACGGCAATCCGCGTCTTCGCACGGCGATTTTAAAAGCAAGAGCCGCGAATATGCCTAAGGATAATATTGACAGAGCAATTAAAAAAGGAACCGGAGAACTCGAGGGAGTCAGCTACGAAGAATTAATTTACGAAGCTTACGCTCCCGGCGGAGTGGCGATTTTTATCGAGGTTTTAACAGATAACAAAAACCGCGCCGCGGCTGATATCCGCAATATTTTAACCCGTGCAGGCGGACAGCTTGCCACTTCCGGTTCTGTATCGAGACTTTTTAAACGCATGGGCGTTATCACTCTTGACGGAGAAAAATACACAGAAGATCAAATCATGGAGATCGCCATAGAAGGCGGCGCGGAAGACGTTGCCGCTTCTGACGGTATTATCGAAGTTACAAGCGCGCCAGAAGATTTTGAAAGCGTTTTAAACGCGCTGCAGGCAAAAGAAATCGAGACAATGAGCGCGGAAGTAAGCATGGTCGCCGACGCGGAAGTTACGCTTGATAATGACGGGACCGCGAAAGCGCTAAAGTTGGTTGATAAGCTTGAAGAAAATGATGATGTTCAGAACGTTTATTCAAATATAGCGATTCCGGACGGATATGACGCGTAATAATGCGTAGAATATTAGGTATCGATCCCGGTTTGGCGAGCACAGGCTGGGGCGTACTTGATGAAGCAGACGGAAAAATAAAATATATCGATCACGGAGTGATTGTTACAAAAGCCGGAGTAGAGCGAAGCTGTCGGCTTTTTTTTATTTTACAGGGAGTGCGTTCAATCATCGAAAAATATCAGCCTATAGAAGCCGCAATTGAAAATCTTTATTTCGGTAAAAACGTATCAAGCGCGATTCCCGTTGCCGAAGCAAGAGGAGTAATTTCCGCCTGCTTTGCCGAGAAAAATATTCCTATTCATGAATTTACACCTAACGCGATAAAAAAAGGAATCGCAGGAACCGTGTCGGCGGATAAAAAACAAGTGCAGGAAATGGTGCGGCTCATTTTAGGACTGGAAGAAATCCCTAAACCCGATCACGCCGCGGACGCTCTTGCAGCAGCTTATGCAGCAGCTACCTTAAAGTTCTAAGCAGAGCGCGTAACTCCGGGTTTGCCGCGGACTCTGTGTTCTGTATTGTGTTTTTATCCTGCAAGATAACTTCATCTCCAACTTCGATGCGGTCAAAAAATCCGTTACGCGATAACGAGCCAATCGCGATTTCTTCGTCAACATTAGAAATGGTCAGCGTTCCTACAAGTTCGTCGCTTGAATATAAAAGAGCGATACCTTCGTTTGCTGTCTGCAATTTTCCTTTTTTTATTACATTATAAACGGTCTCGGTTTTTACGCCGTCAGCTTTGCCTTTGTTAATAAGCGCGTCTCCTTGTTTTCGCTGCAGCAGTCTTCCGCGAAGAGGCATGGAAGAAGAAATCTGCGTTATTATACTGCGGCTTGCGTCGCGCAGTCTTGAGCTTCCTGTGCGGTATGCGTAAAAAGTTCCTGCCGGAGAGCCGGTCCGCCCGACAAAGACTTCGGCTTTTATCGAGATATCACGCTCATTCTCAGAAACAGAAATCAATGTAAAATAATCGGTTCCGGATTCTCTTGCTTGTCTGAAAGCCGCGGAAAAAGAAGATTGCCTTGTTTCAAGATTAGCTGCTGTTATGTTTCTGTCGTGTATCAGCAGTTCTTTGACAAACCCTGCCGCGGCTGCTCCCGCGTCGGCGTGATAAAAACTCGACTGCCCCGAGAGAGTGAAGACCGCGATTTTCCAATGACGCTCGACTACATCAACAGGATTTGTCTGCCATTGTTTAAAGAGCGCGTTTGAAAGAAGAGAAGTGTAAGCCTCGACAGCGTCGTTCAGGCTGCGATCGGCTTCTCCTTGATCCTGTAAAAACAAAAGTTCTTCAAGATACCGCGCGGGGTATCCTTGAAGCCTAAGCAGCTCCGCGTATTCGCGCCTTTCTACAGCGAAAGGATTTAAACGCAGTCCTCTTCTGTATTCAAAAAGAGCTTGATCAATTAAATTGCGCTGACGAAAACTTTTCGCCCTGATAAAATGCCATGAAGCGAATCTGGAGCGGCGCGGATCTTCAAGCGCGGTAGAATTAATCAGAGTATCTTCCAGAAGAGTTCGCGTAAACTCGTCATTTTCATTTACGGAGACTGCGGTTGAAAGAACTGCGATCGCGTCCGCATATCGGCTCATCCTTATTAAAGATAATCCTTTTAAATACCATGCGCTCATGTTCTGTCTGTCCGCCGCGATTGAAATGTCGCACAGACGGGAAGCCTCTTCGTATTCGCCGCTGCGGTAGCGAAGCAGCGACATTAGAGCTTGAGTAGGCGCGTGATTCGGTTTAAATTTTAAAGCTGTTTGCGCATAACGTATAGCGTCGGCGATTTTATTATTCATTGAGTAAATATAAGAGGCGTAATAAAAAACGCGGTAATCATCCGGGTGATGAGAAAGCGCGTTGTTAATGTATGAAAGACTTGAATCATTATCGCCTAACGAAAGGGTTACAAGAGCAAGCGAAATTAAAAGGCGGCGATCGTCGGGGTAGCGGCGCACAGCGTCGCGGAAACGAAGCATTGCTTCGGAAGGTCTGTTCCTTGCAATATCAAGCTCTCCCGCGGCGAATAATGTTTCTTTGTTATACGGTTCTATTTTTAGTATATCGTTTATGAGAGATGAAGACGCGTCTAACTGCCCAAGGGCGATTAAAATAAAAGCTTCTAAATTGGCGATAGACATATTCGTGCGCGAAAGCCCTCTTGCTTTTCTGACCCAGTTAAGAGCCTGATCAAATTCGGACAGTTCGTAATAACATTCGGCAAGAGAAAAAGTTCCTTCAGCGTGAGAGGGATTAATACGCAGGCACTCCATTAATGATTCAACGGCGGAATACCAGTTTTCGTCCGCCATATAATTCCTGCCGCGCTCGTAATACTGCGCCGCCGAAAGAGATTGAGCATTTATGGAAATTGGAAATAATATAAATAAAGAAAAAAATATTGCTAGTAAAGGAGCAGAAAGCAGGGAATGGGGATTGTTGTTTGATATATTATCACTGTTATTATTATTGTTTATCGAGATACAACCCGGAGTCTCTGCTCCCAGATATATACTCACTTTTTTTCTTCTGTGCATTGTCCCCCCCTTATAACAAAACAATCATTCCTTTTTGTGAGTTACTATTTTAATCGAATTGATTTTATGCCCGTCCATTTCCTGAATAATAAAATCATAATCTTTATAAACGATTTTTTCATTCTTGACGGGGATTTTACCGAACAGATCAAAAACAAAACCGCCGAGCGTGTCGAAATCATCTACTGGTAGTTCCAGTTCTGTTTCTTCCGCTAATAATTTGAGATTGACTCTTGCGCCGCAAAGCCACATCCCTTCGCTTAAGTTTACGACATCCTCTGTTTCATGATCGAACTCATCCTGAATGTCGCCGATAATTTCTTCGATTATGTCTTCCATGGAAACGATGCCTGATACGCCGCCGTATTCGTCTACGACAACGGCGATATGCACTTTTTTGCGGCGAAGCTCGCGCAGAAGATCATCGATATGTTTTGAAACCGGAATAAAAAACGGCTTTCTGACAAATGCGTTTATTTCGATTGGTTTTTCGTTTACAAGGGCTATTAAAATATCTTTAACATGGAGGATTCCGATTACATTATCGACAGTGTCTTTATAAACCGGAAAGCGCGAGTGCTCGCTCTCGGTGATTTTTTTTAAGAGTTCATCTTTTGAATCATCCGCGGAAATAAAAACAGTGTCGGTTCTTGGAACCATCACTTCTTTGACTGTTGTCTCTGATAACTTGACAACGCCGCGAATCATCTGTTTTTGCTCGTCTTCTAAATCCTTGATTGCCTGAGTATTTATTTTGAAGGGAGTTTTCACTTTTCTCCCCCACAGCTAAGCATTACGCGCTCATTTTTTAACTTGTTCAGTATTTCCTCCTGCAGCGCAAGCATCGGCTCGCTTGAATCCGTTGTTTTGTGATCCATACCGTTTAAATGTAGAATACCATGAATTATCAATCTTCGTAACTCCTCATCGGCGCTTATATTAAAATATTTTGAATTTTCCGTTAAAGTATCTAGTGAGATAACGATATCGCCCGGGAAATAAATATTTTTTCCGCTGTCATTTATTGTTTCTCCCAGCGGAAAAGATAAAATGTCTGTGGGTTCATTTTTATTTCTATATTGAGAATTCAATTCTGTCATTTTTTTATCGCCGCAAAATAGAATCGATAGCTCCCAATTTTCGCGCGTTATTTCGTCCAGAACTTTCAGAGCGAATTTGAGCGCGTTATCGCTCCATATAGGCGGAGGCACCTCTTCAACATTGATTGTTACATTATTCATCAGGTTCCTCTTTGGGCTGCTTCGGATACTCGATTCTTGAATGGTAATAACCTGCGAGAACTCTTACAAACGATTTTTTAATTATTTCCAGTTCGCTGAAGGAAAGATCAGACTGGGATAATTGTCCGTGTTCGATTTTTGCGTCAAACAACTGCTGGATAAATTTATCAATCTTGTTCGCGGTAGGTTTGTTTAATGTGCGCACCGCAGCTTCGGTGATGTCGGCAAGCATTACAATCGCCGATTCCTTCGTTTTTGGCGGACTACCCGGATAAGAGAAATCCTCGGAGTTTACGGTGACTTCATTTTCTGTCGCTTTATTGTAAAACCACGAAATGATCGAGTTTCCGTGATGCTCCGCGATTATCGATATTACATCTTTGGGAAGTTTTAAACTGAGCGCTTTTTCAACGCCGACTTTTACATGGCTTCGGATAATTGTCGCAGAAAGGCGGGGAGCGATTTCGTCATGCCTGTTATGATCGGTTTGATTTTCGACAAAGTAATCGGGGTTATCCATTTTACCGATATCGTGGTAATACGCTCCGACGCGGGCTAAAAGAGCGTTCGCGCCGATATCCTGACACGCCTGTTCTGCGAGGTTTGCTACCATCAGCGAATGGGTGTAAGTTCCCGGCGCAGTCATGAATAATTTGCGGAGAACCGGCGCGTTTAAATTGGAAAGTTCCATAAGCCTGAAAGGAGTGATCGCGTTAAGCGCGTGCTCAAGAACAGGGAGAAAACCCAAGATGAGCATACCGCAGGCGATGCCGTTTAGAGCCGCCCAAAAAAGAGGAGAGGGATAATTAATTAGGTTTGACTGGCGCAGCAATAAAACAACAATAACTGCGAAACAGTTTGCCGCGGCGATAATGAGACCTGCTTTTATCAGACTCATTCTGTTCTGCGCTTTATGAAGAACAGTCGAAGAGACAGCTCCCGAAACAAGCGCGATTAAATACGAATACATGTCGTAAGCGCCTGCGAAATACGAACCGAGCGGAAGAGCGATCGCCATTATCATTGCCGTGCGTTTCCCGAAAAAAACAGCGAACAACATTATAAAGAGAGCGGTCGGAATCGCGAGCGCGACAGGGAAACCTTCAAAAACAGGCGAAAGATTATCGATAAGCACAGTGCCGATTATATAAGAGCCGATTAATGATGCGGCTAAATACCGCTCGCTGTTTGAAAGAACTCTTCTTTGAATCTTCGATCCGCATAAAATAAAATAAAGCGAATAATTAAGTAGGATAAGGAAAACGCTGCCGATCACGTATCTAAAATCGTGAGAGGCTGTATTATAATTGCTTCCGATTATTACCAGCGCTCCGGCGGCGCAAAGAACAAAGCTGAAAATATTAGGACCCGATCGGATTAAAGCAAAGCGCTGTGAAAAATAGTTTTTAATTTTCTCAGTTTTTATTTTCATCGTAAGCCTGTATTATTTTTTTTATGAGAGGATTGCGCGCTACATCGCCTGTTTGTAAAAACGCAAAATGCAGTCCCTCGATATTTCTTAAAATTTCCAAAGCGTGAAGCAATCCCGAATCTGATTTACGCCCAAGATCGATCTGAGTAGAATCTCCCGTTATTACAGCTCTTGCTCCTGTACCGATTCTTGTTAAAAACATTTTCATCTGCTCTTTTGTCGTGTTTTGCGCTTCGTCAAGAATAACCATGCAATCGTTTAAGCTTCTTCCGCGCATGTACGCAAGAGGAGCGATTTCGATAGAGCGGGTTTCTTCCATGCGGTTGATCACTTCGTAGGGAATCATGGATTCCATTGCGTCATAAAGCGGCTTTAAATACGGATCGATTTTTTGAGCGAGGTCGCCCGGGAGAAATCCTAAGTTTTCGCCTGCTTCAACGACAGGGCGGGTAAGAACAAGCTTTCGAATTTTTTTTGAAAGCAGCAATTGTAAAGCATGAGCGATTGCGATATAAGTTTTTCCTGTCCCCGCAGGTCCTGCGCAAAAACAGATTTCGTTCTCTCTCATTCCTTTTATATACAACGCTTGATTTTTACTTCGCGGATACACGCGGTTAAACCCGTGAGGTATTTGAATCATACAATCGCGCAGCAGATCTTCTTTGTTTTCTTCCGATTGTGTTGTAATAAATTCCGAGGCTGCGGCGCGGATATATTCCGCGGACGGCTCTTCGCCTTCGTTTACTTGATTGATCAAATTATCGATCATCGATTTAAACCTTTTATGCGAAAGACCGGCGTTTTCGTCACGGCTTTCAAAATGAATCTCGTTTCCTCTCGCAGTGATAAAACCTCCGATAGAACTTTCTATCACTTTTAAGTTTTCATCATTTACCCCGCAAATACCGGACAGTAAATCTTTGTTATCAAATGCGATTGTAATGCCGCGGGAAATTGTATTTGACGCGCTTTCCTCCAAAAAAACCTCTTGATTCATTTTATAATTGTAAAAACAGCATAGTCAAGTAGATAAAATTTCCTGATGATTATCGTCTTGACCATTTTTCTGTTTTTCCGTCATAACCAATATCAGTTTTTATTTCTATAATAGGTTTCCATTGAATTAAAAATTTCACATCAGCGACCAATTTATATTTGTTTTCTTGAAGATACGGATACATAGAAACGCCTAATTCCGCATTCCAATCTCCGAGAAAATGAATAATCGATAAATTTAATCTTTGAATTTTAAATCCCGTTCTGCGCCGTTTTGAATCATCGAGAAAATTAAATGAATCCCATAAATCAATGAATATATTATTCTGAGGTCCGTCAGGATACATGCGCGTCAAATCACTCAAACCGGGAATCCATTTAAAATAACGCCATATAACCGAATTATTAACAGTCGCGGAAAATGTAATTTCTAAAAACCGCGTCATAATTAAACCGAATCCCAGAGTCAGATTGAAATTTGAATTTGTATGCTGCTGGAGATCAAAATTAAGCGATGTATTTATGTTAAAAGATAAAACTAATTTTCTCTTAGTATATTCTTTGCTTGAAACAGAATAATTAAAGGAAAACGCCAATTCCTTAGGAAGCAATGTCGGCTCTCCTTCTGTAATCCAGCTTCCTCCCGTTCCTGTTATATTATCAACAAATACGGATTTTTTTATCCGCAGAGCTTGAAACGAAGTTTTAAAATTCCATAATACTAATGATGTTGTAATATTTGTTACTTGTGTTTTATCATCAACTAGTTCTGGGTCTGCTACAAGATGAAATGAAAAAACGCCGTTCATTTTTTTTGATTTATTATTAAATTTGAGAGTTTGCGTAAAAAAAACCGGTTTCTTTACCCAATCGCCTTCTTCTTTTCCTGCGGGAGGTGTTGACGGTTTTTCAAAACGAAAATTTAAATTTGATTCGGAAATCCATAACCTGATTGTCATGTTTGTTATCAACGTTTCATCAAGCGGAGGGAGATCCGCGCTGAAAGAAAGCGTCTGCTGCTGATCTAAAAAAACAGCCGAAAGATTTGCCGATATTCTGTGATTGGTTAGTCCGAAAATATCCACGCCGTCTTTTCTTTCTTCTTTTGCCCATAAACCAAGCACAGGAGTAACCTCAGGACCGTCTGGGCTTGCCGCCGCGTCATATCTTTTTGATCTTACAAGAGTGCCGCGAAAATTATATTGAAAATTAGTTTGAGAAAAGATTTCATTTCTGTAAAAAGGACGGACAGTGCCGTTATACGCGTAAAATGTAGAGTAGTTAGTCTGGCCGTACTGCTGTCTTTTTGCGGCATTTAATTTATCTTCGTTTAACGTTCCGTTTTCTATAAACGCTTCTTCGTTTAAATAATTATAATCACGCCATGTGCCGCTTCCGGTGAATGAAACTGTGTTGCTGAATAATCCGTTTGTATGATCAACGCGGAAATTTAAGCTTGCGTTTCCTCCGACGCTTGTCAGAATCGATTGTTTTTCATCCCACTTTACATCTTCGTAGGCTTTCCATTTAGTATTTAAAAACTGCAATTCCGCTGAGCTTGTCGGCGTTATCGAATAATCAATTATAAATCTTGCGTTTCCCATCCGCGGAAGATTAAAAGCCTGATTAATAACAGGCGGAACGATATTTTCTATTACAGGCGCGTTCTGCGAATTTGCATTTTGATTAGACTTTGATTCTTCCGATGATTTATCTTCATTTGACCAGGGAGAAATCGGCGTGCCGATGCCGTCAAGCGGATGAGGCGTTTCATCTTCGGCTTTTTTTGGTTTTATAATTCCTGCGCCGCCGATTGTCAGAGGAGTGCCCGATATTGCCCCTGAGATATTATAAATTGTTAATTTATCCGGCGCGTAGAAAACGCGTCTGGGATCTTCGCTGTTATTGCTGTAGATAGCGTCATCACGGAGCGTTCTGAATGTTAATGTCGTAGAGATATTTGATATTGATATTCTGGATATATAAGGAGCTAAAACCGGTAAGTTAGGATTAATATTTCCGTTTACATGCCATTGATATGTGGCTGCTTCGCTTTGTATAGTCGCGTCATTAGTTAATGCGTCCATACCCGATTGAATCATATTCATAAAATCCATGCTTTCGGATCTGTTAAGAAAATCCGTTTCCATGTAGGGATCTGAAAAAAACGGAAAACTCCACGCTAAACTTCCGTATCTTCCGCTGATCGAACTGCCAAAACGCATACGGTATCTGAACGGTACTTCCTTTGAAAAGAAATATGAATGATCCCAATTATATTTTCCGTCAAAAACACCGTCATCATTGGGTTTAAACGGAATAAAAGTTCTTTCCGTTAATGTCCTTGAGAATCCGAAACCAAAAGAAAATTCCAGCGGATTTAATATTTTAATTTTAGGGATATTTAAATCAATTCCAAGATACGCGCCTAAGTTAATATAATAATCAAGCAATAGTTTTAAACTGATTTCGTTTTGATCGATATATTTTTTTCCGGTGCTTCGCAGGAAAAGCCCGCTGAGTTTTTTTTCTTTATCATCGTTGCTGCCCATTATTTTGCTTAACGAACTTGTTTCGTTTGGGTCGGCTTTTGGCTGTCCTAAAATGTACGTTGTTGTTTGAATAAATGCGCCTTCTCTGGTTCGAACTCCCAAAACCGGATGGAAAACCAGATCATCACCCGGGAAAAAAAAGAAAGGAATATAAAGCACCGGAATTTCACCTACTTTTAAAACAGCGTTAGCGATTGCGAAATCCGATGTAGGAAGCAGCCAGATTTTTGAAGCGCTGATTGACCATAATGCCTCCTCGTTATTCGCGCTTCTTATGGTTGCTTTGCGCAGAATTGTAGTATCGTTCTCTGTACGCGAAATTACTGTTCCTGTAAATAAATAGGATGTTCCGTCATTATCCAATCTTTTTTCTGTGCTGCCGTCCAGAAATACGCTCTCCCATGTATCAATGTTAACTGTGATATTTTCTCCGCGGAATATTTCTGTTCCGTCGTTATCATTTTTTTCATATACTATTCCTCCGCGCGCAGTTATTATGCTTCTTGTTCTGTTAAAAAGAATTTCGTCAGCGCGGATTCTGTGCGTTGCAGCCCCGTCAATTAAACTGATATTAACATCGCCTTTTAATCTGGCGTAATCTTCGCCTATTACATCGATAGAAAAATATTCAGATGTTTGAGCGGATTCGATAACAATTATTTTCTGACTTGATTCCGACACCGCCGGTTTCGGCACATTTAAATGTTCTCTGATTCTGTTTGATAATTCATCTCTTGTGCCGTTTTCCGTAAGTCCCAGAGTACGGCACCATACTGCAAGCTCGGCTAGGGTTGAAGTTTTTATTTCCATTTCTAACCGTTGGCTTGCCGGATTCGGCGGAATTACGGTTTCTTCAGATTGATCTTCTGCGGTTTCTGTTTCAGCTTCCTGCGCGAACAATGGCGGCAAAGAAAAAATAAATATGATAAGTAAGATATTAAAATACAAACGAACCTTGCATAATTCTCTTTGTAACTCTGCGGTAAATTTTATTTTAATCTTACGTTTATCCATACATTATTTCTTGTTCTTTCTTTGCGCGCTTTGTTTTAACATCTGCGTGATGTAGTATCCTGTGTAGGAAGCATTTATTTTGGCGATTTGTTCGGGTGTTCCAACCGCGATTACCTGTCCGCCTTTTTCGCCGCCTTCAGGACCAAGATCGATAATATAATCCGCCTGCAGGAGCACATCAAGATTATGTTCTATCATTATAACAGTATTTCCCTGATCTACCAGCCTTTGAATAACGTCCATAAGCTGTTTGACATCGGCAAAATGAAGACCGGTTGTCGGCTCGTCTAAAATATACAAAGTTCTGCCTGTAGAGCGTTTTGACAGCTCTAAAGCAAGTTTTACGCGCTGAGCTTCGCCGCCTGAAAGCGTGAGCGCTGACTGTCCGAGTTTCACATAACCCAAACCTACAGAAAGGAGGGTCTGCATCTTGCGGGCAATCTGCGGAATTGGAGCAAAGAAATCAGCGGCTTCTTCGATAGTCATGTCTAAAATATCGCAGATATTTTTTCCTTTGTAGCGGATTTCCAGAGTCTCTTTGTTGAATCTTTTTCCGCCGCAGACATCGCATGTTATGTAAACATCCGGCAGAAAGTTCATCTCGATTTTTATTGTTCCGTCTCCCTCGCAATTTTCGCATCTGCCGCCGCGAACGTTAAACGAAAAACGGCCGGCTTTGTATCCTCTCATTTTTGAATCGGGAAGAGCGGCAAACATATCTCTTATTGCGGTAAACCCTTCGACATAAGTTATCGGGTTTGAGCGCGGAGTCCTTCCTATCGGACTTTGATCGATATCGATTACTTTGTCGATATGCTCACATCCTTCAAGTTTTTTATACGCTCCTTCCGGACGATTCGATCCGTAAACTTTATTTGCGAGCGCGGGATATAAAACGTCAGATAACAGAGTCGATTTACCCGATCCTGAAACTCCCGTAATACAAGTAAAAATCCCCAGAGGAATTTCTACATTGATATTTTTTAAATTGTGCTCGCTTGCTCCGCGCAGTTTTAATTTTGCTCCGTTGCCTTCGCGTCTTTTTTTCGGAATATCAATCCGCAGGTTTCCGGCTAAGTATTGACCTGTAAGGCTGTTCTTTTCTTTCATAACCGCTTGCGGAGTCCCTTGCGCGACAATATTTCCGCCGTGAACGCCTGCGCCCGGTCCCAAATCGACAATATGATCCGCAGTTCGCAGAGTCTGTTCGTCATGCTCGACAACAATCAGCGTGTTGCCAAGGTCGCGCAGATAGAGGAGGGTATCTATTAAACGCTGGTTGTCTCTTTGATGAAGCCCGATAGACGGCTCATCAAGAATGTAAAGAACGCCTACAAGGCTTGAACCGATTTGAGTAGCAAGTCTTATTCTCTGCGCCTCGCCGCCTGAAAGAGTAGAGGCTTTGCGCTCAAGGCTTAGATAATCAAGCCCCACATTCTGCATAAATCCAAGGCGCGATTTTATTTCTTTTAAAATTTGATAGGCGATTTTATTTTCGTTTGCGTTGAGTTTTAAAGTATCAAAAAAATTCAACGTATCTGTAACAGAAAGTTTTGATAACTCCCAAATATTAATGCCTTTAGAATATTTCTTCTCTTTATTACTTGTTCCGATAGTGATGGCTAACACTTCCGGCTTTAATCTTTTTCCGTCGCAGTCGTCGCAGTGCGTTTGGCTCATAAATTTTTCAAGCCAGTCTTTAACGCCCTGCGACTGTGTTTCCATGTAACGTCGGCGTAATTCTTCCAAGATTCCGGGGAATTGAGTGTTGTACTGGAAGGAACCGGTTTTATTGCGGTTAACGTATTTCACTCTAACTTCATCTTCTGTTCCATATAGAATCGCGTTAACAATTTTTTTTGGCAGTTTGTTAAACGGAGTATCAAGACTAAAGCCGTAATGCTTAGCAAGCGCTTTAAAACGGCTTGAGTGCCACGCGCTGTCCGGGTTATAAGGAATTACGCCGCCTTCGTTATAAGAAAGTGATTTATCAGGGATCACAAGATCAGGATCAAATTCCATTTTTGTGCCGATACCCGAGCAGCCCGGGCATGCTCCAAAAGGATTGTTAAACGAAAATAATCGAGGCTGCAATTCAGGAATTGAAACGCCGCAGTCAGGGCACGCGTTCTTCTGTGAAAAAATCTGCTCGCTGCTTTTTCCTCGGGTAGATTCGCCGGAAGCGCCATCCTCATTAATCAAAACAATCATAAGACCGTCGGCGGTCTGCATCGAAGTTTCGACAGATTCGGCTAAACGCGCGCGGATGTCTTTAGCGATGACAAGGCGGTCTACGATAATTTCTATGGAGTGTTTTTTTTGTTTATCAAGTTTGATGCTTTCGTCGAGGCTTACGGGAACTCCGTCAATTCTGGCGCGGGCGAATCCCGCCTTGTGCGCGTCCTCGATAATTTTTTGATGCTCGCCTTTTTTACCTCTGATAACAGGAGCCAAAAGCTGAATCTTCGATCCTTCTTTGAATTGCATGATCGTATCGACAATTGAATCGATAGGCTGCTCGCGAATTTCCTTGCCGCACAAAGGACAATGCGGGACGCCGATTCTCGCATAGAGCAGACGGTAGTAATCGTAAATTTCAGTTACCGTTCCGACTGTCGAACGCGGATTGCGGTGTGTTGTTTTTTGCTCGATAGAAATAGCAGGGGATAGCCCCTCAATATAATCTAAATCGGGTTTATCCATGCGCCCTAAAAACTGGCGGGCGTAAGCTGATAAACTTTCCACATAACGGCGCTGTCCTTCGGCGAAAATAGTGTCAAAAGCCAAGGAACTCTTGCCTGAACCGGAAAGCCCTGAAATTACGATTAGCTTGTCGCGCGGCAGCTCCAAATCGATGTTTTTTAAGTTATGCTCGCGCGCTCCTTTGATGATTAATTTATCCATGTGGCATTGTAATAATTTTTTAATAAATTGGCTAGTACTACTAATCATGTGTTTAGATATTTTTTTATGTAAAATATTTTTCAAAAAACAAGTCAATAATATTTATCACATGGTTTTTACCCTTATATTTTAATTAAATCTATTCATTATTACCCTTATATTTTGATATTATTGATTAAATATTACCTTGATATTTTGATGAATTATACTAATTTTTACCTTGATTTTTTGATAAAATGTTTCCATTTTTACCTTGATATTTTAATTAAAAAGCATTATTATTACCCATATAAATTGATAATTATGAAAAACGATTATATAAAAAGAGATATTGACTCAGTTTTAACTTTATGGGCAAAGGATGACAGGCGAAAACCGCTTTTACTAAGAGGAGCAAGGCAGATCGGGAAAACATCAGCCGTCAGATCGTTCGGAAAGCAATTTAAATATTATGTGGAAATCAACTTTGATGATGATTCCGAAGCAGGCGAATTTTTTAAGATGAATCTTGACCCGGCTGAAATTTGCGGTCATTTATCGGTTTATGTTAAAACGCCGATAATCCCCGGACAGACGCTTTTATTTTTTGATGAAATCCAAAACTGTATCGAGGCTATAAAATATTTAAGATATTTTTATGAAAAATATCCCGCTCAGCATGTTATTGCCGCAGGTTCCATGTTAGAATTTGCAATTAAAGAAATTCCGTCATTCGGCGTAGGAAGACTCAATTCCGAGTATATGTATCCGTTTTCGTTTTATGAATTTTTAGGAGCGTCAGGCGAACAAATGCTCCTTGACGCGTGTAAAAACGCAAATCCTGATAATCCGCTTCCATTACCTATTCACAAACAATTAATAGACTATCTTAAAATTTTTATGCTTGTCGGCGGTATGCCGGAAGCAGCCGCGTGTTATTTGCAAACTAAAGATTTGTTAAAAAGTCATAAAATAATCGAAAATATAATTAACACATTCAGGGATGATTTTTCAAAATACCGGAAAAAAATGCCTTCCTTAATTTTAAACGAAGTCTTTGAATCGGTTATGCGGCAGACACAAGGTAAATTTATTTATGAACATGCCGCTGTCGAGACAGGGAATGCAAGAGTAAAACAAGCGCTTGAACTTCTCATTATGGCAGGACTCGCGATTCCTGTTACTCACAGCGCGGCAAACGGCATCCCGCTTGGAGCAGAAATAAATCCAAAATACAGGCGCATCATTCCATGCGATACAGGTATCTTTCTTCATGTACTAGGCATCGATATGTCCAAATTACTTATCACAAATGATTTTAAAACTGTAAATCAAGGAGCGTTAGCGGAAATATTTTGCGGTCTTGAACTTTTAAAAAACGGAGGCACTTACGCCAAAAGACAATTATATTGCTGGAGTAAGGAAAAAGCGCAAAGCAGCGCACAAATCGATTATTTGATTCAAAACGGTTCATCTATCGTTCCGATAGAGGTAAAATCAGGCGTTCAAGGCGGCATGAAAAGCCTTGAAATATTTATGAAAGAAAAAAATATTTCCAGAGGTATTAGAACATCACTGGAAAATTACGCTCGTAAAGAAAAATATGATATAATCCCATTGTACGCAATATCTAACTTATATAGTTGAAAAACATTAATATTTACTATATTCTGGTACTATATTATAATAAGAGGTAATCATGGAACTTGCCGAACTTTCATCGCCGATCGGCGATTTAAACAAAAAAATCAATGAAACATGGAGGCGTCTTTGAAGACGCCGCATTCGCGCAGAGGATTTCCGAATTAGAAGAAAAAACCGCAGAACCCGGTTTCTGGAACGATCAGGAAAATGTCGATAAAACTATGGCTGCCATGAAGAGTCTTAGAAACCGTTATGAGCCATGGAAAGCGCTGTTTACTGAAATGCAGGATTTGCAAGCGCTTTTTGAACTTGCGATCGAAGCGAAAGACGAAAGCGAATGCGCGGGTATAAAAAAAACTTTTAATGATTTATTAGAACGTTATGAGAAACAAAATATTTTTGAATTGATGTCAGGAGAGATGGATAAAAATCCTTGTTTTCTTACAGTTCACTCGGGCGCCGGCGGAACCGAGGCTTGCGATTGGTCGCAGATGCTTTACCGCATGTACATCCGCTGGGCAGAGCAAAAAGGTTTTAAGGTTGAGGAAGTTGACATGCAGGAAGCCGAGGGCGGGATCAAATCCGCCACATGTCAAATCAACGGCGATTTTGTTTACGGTTATTTGAAAGGAGAGTCAGGCATTCACAGGCTTGTCAGGATTAGCCCTTTTGACTCGAACGCGAGGAGGCACACGTCTTTCGCCTCTGTTTATATTTTTCCTGTTATCGACGGCACAATCGAGGTTGAAATAAAACCGGAAGATTTGCGCGTTGACACATACCGCGCAGGAGGCGCCGGCGGTCAGCATGTTAACAAGACCGACAGCGCGGTTCGCTTTACCCACTTGCCTACAGGTATTGTCGTAGCCTGTCAGAACGAACGCAGCCAGATCAAAAACCGCGCGATTGCAATGAGCATTTTAAAAGCGCGTCTTTACGAACATTATCGTCAGGAGAAAGAAAAAGAAAACGCCAAATTCTCACAGGAGAAAAAAGATATCTCATGGGGTCATCAGATTAGGTCTTATGTGTTTCAGCCGTATACGATGGTAAAAGATTACAGAACAAAAGTTGAGAAAGGAAACATACAAGCTGTTATGGACGGTGACATCGATCCTTTTATAGAAGCGTATTTAAAAGCGTCATGGCAGAATACTGCGATGGATTATACGGTAGATGATGATGATTTGTAGGGAGCAGTTAGATTGAGGGTAAAAGAATTTGTTTTAATTATCATGCTTCTTATAACGGCGATAAATGTTTTCGCAAGGGGAACGCAGGATGAGGATGAAATAAAAACTCAAAATGATGAATGGATACTTTGTATAACTGAATTTGATAATTCAGCATTACCGGCAGAAAAAAGAAATGTATCCGACGCTGTTTCCAGAGAATTAGTCGCGAGAATTAACACAATTAATTATAGAACAAGAATATCTCCTGAATACGCGTATTACGAAGGATACGCCCATGCGAATGAACGCACCGCCGCCGCAAAAACAATAGCCGCGAAACTCGATGAACGCTCAAGGATAATATACCGAGGAGAAGCGGATTGGCGCTACAAGCAGCATATAAAAAAAATCGATAAAGAAATTGAAGCATTGAGACTTAATTATGAGGAAGTAGAAAAAAATATACCGCTGATTAACAGAGAGCCGGAATTTAAACTGCATGAGAGAAATCTTGAACATATTTTCCCCGCATATCCTGATGAAGGAAATGAAGTGAAATTTTTAAAAGATAATAAAGCTGACGCTTTTTTAAAATGCTCTGTCAGTGATTTTCACGGAAGATTTTTTCTGTCATTAAAATTGTACGCTCTTTACACAAGATCAATTATATGGGAAGACAGTATTATGTTTTCGCATAACGATTTTAACAGCGCGGTTGAAGAAATTACGCGAAGACTTTTAGTAATGCTTTCGGGTAACAGACCCGCGATTGTATCGGTAAAAACAGAACCTCAGGATACGCTGGTGCTTATTAATAGATCGTTTGTAGGAAGAGGCGAAATCGCAAATCTTGAATATCCGCCGGGGAAAATAATAGTTACAGCTTCCGCGCCGGAGCATGACAGCATTACATTTGAAACAGAAATTGCGCAGGGGGAACAGATAAATTTAAATATAAGATTAAATCCTCTTTCTTACGGAGATACGGAAATATTCGGAAAAAGAGACGGACATGTTTATCACGGAGCGTTATATGCGGGAGAATCGCCTATGACCCTTCGTCTTCCTTCGAATAAAATGGAATACATCGAAATTATATCGGAAGGAATAAAACCCGACGGGCAGCTTCCTGATAAAATCAATAAAAAAGATAATTCTCATTTATTGCAAAGCGGTTCGATTGTTTTTCAAACGCCGAATATCCCTGAATATTATCAAGTAATTCCTTTTAGAACTACAATACCGCTTGGAAAAGAACGTATTAACAAAGATAGAGATATTTATTATTGGACATGGGGCGGGATGTGGATAACAGGCATTACGGCGTGGATTATATATTATACTTATGGTCAATATAATAATGTAGCAGGTGCTTACGGCGGCAGTATTGACGGCAGATTTCAAAAAAATTATGTAAATATGTATTATGCTTCCGGCGCTACGCTGGCGGTTTTCGGAGCAGTATCAGCGTATAGCGTTTATCGTATGATAAGATATATTATTAATTCAGGAAAAGGCACACCGTCTATAATGAAACCGGCGAGAAGAAAATGAAATTCGGCGAAAGATTAAAATTATTTTTTTCAGGAAAGACTTCAATTAATCAGGATGATATTGATGATCTTTGCGATCTTTTAATTGAAGGAGATTTCGGAGCTTCTCAAGCGTATAAAATGACCGAAAACCTGAAAGAACGCTGCAAAAAAAACAGTAATGTAAATTTATTAGAAGAATTAACCGCTCTTTTACAAGAAGAACTTTCTAAAGTAAAATATAATAATGATGAAGCACAATCAGATAAATTTACAGTGATTTTACTGTTAGGTGTAAACGGCGTCGGTAAAACCACAACAGCGGCGAAACTTACAAATCTTTTAACAACTAAATACAATAAAAAAGCAGTGCTTGCCGCGGCGGATACATTCAGAGCAGCGGCTATCGATCAATTGAAAATACACGCGCAAAAACTTGAAACCCGAATTGTCGCACATAAACAAGGCGGAGATCCTGCCGCTGTTGTTTATGACGCTTTAGAAGCCGCGATTTCAAGCGGCGCAGATACCGTTATCGCGGATACTGCCGGAAGAATGCATACAAAATCCGCGCTTGTAGAAGAATTAAAAAAAATCGACAGAGTAGTGGAGTCAAAAACAGCGGCGGTACGTTCTTTATGTTATCTAAAATATCTGGTGTTAGACGCAACGACAGGAAGAAATGCGCTGGAACAAGCGCAGACGTTTCATTCTGCGGTTAATATAGACGGAATAATACTTACAAAATACGATTCCACCGCTAAAGGCGGAGTGATTTTTTCGATTGTATCAGACTTGAAAATACCGATTAAATATATTTGCAACGGTGAAAAATATTCTGATATTGACGTATTTGATTCTATAAAATTTTCAAAGGAATTTACCGGCATTGAATAAAAAAATCATACTGCTTACATTTCTTGTTCTTGTTTTTTTTGCGGGAATTATCGCTTTGACCCAGGAGTTGGATTTTTTTCTTCCTGACTATGAAGCAGAAGAAACCGACGAGATAGCAATAGAATGGTTAAAACCTGCAAGATGGTATCGATCAAACGCAGGCGGAATGGCGCTGGAAGAAGTTATGTCAAGACTTGCCGCGCTGCGAAACGAATACGCCTTGGCTGTGATATTCGCGCATGATGATGAATTGCCCGAGTTTTTATTTCCCTATTATGAATCGGATTATAAATTAGAAATCAGAGCGCTGTATAAAAAAGGCGAACAAATAAGAACACAATGGCTGTTTAAAGACAGTAACGGAATTACAAGATTAAACGCCGTTTTTTTAGAAAATCAAATATTAAACGAAGTTCATGTTACTGATAAAATTGCCGAAACGTTATATGAAACTGAAGTAGATGAAACTGAAATAAATGAAATTGAAATAGAAATAGAAATAGAAAATAATATCGCTAAGATCGGATTAGTTGTTGATAACAGATCGGGATTTATAGAAATATTTAACGAAAACTCCGTATTAATTACAGAATACAGATTTTTTGAAGACGGTAATAAAAACAAAACAGAATATGAAGTAATAGATGATTTACTGATTAATTCGATATTTTACGTATATGAAGAAAAAAAAGAATATATTAAAGCGTATACTGATTTTATGCGGTATAACAGATCTTTATCTTTAAGATCAATAGAAAGAGTATTTCATATTGATACGCAAATAGCGTATAATCAATTATACATAACATTTAAAAGCAGCCTGATGGATTCGGCGAAAACTGATTCTTTTATTTCAGAGCGGTTAAATCTATATCCTGAATTTTTCGGGGATGTTTATTTCTTCGCAGATTCAAGAATGGTAACAGACACCGATGACAAGAGCAGAATTATAAGACAGACTCTTTATGATGATGAAGGAGAAGTTATCTGGTTTATTGTTAACACATGGAAAGATGGACGCATTATTTCAACAATTAAAACAGAAAATGACACAGTGCTGACGGCAGAGTATCAATATAATAACGCAGGTGATATAATAATTGAAAGAAATCTAAAGAATGGAAATTTAGAGCGTCTTGTCAGATTGGAAGGAAAAAAAGAAATTGAAGAGCTGTATTTTAATAATGTTCTGGTGCTTCGCGCTGAATGGGAAGACGGAATATTAATTTCTGAAACAAGGGTAAGAAATTGAAGAATTTTTGGTCATTTTTTGTAGCCTCCCGTTATATTTTTAAAGGAATGTCCAGCTCTCCTGTTTTATCGATTCTTGGAATCGCTGTCGGAGTTCTCGCTTTAATAATTATAATCGCTGTAATGAACGGGTTTCAGCTTGGTTTTATCGAAAGCATACTGGAAATTTCTTCTTATCATCTTCGCGTTGAATCGTTTGATCCAAAAATGTTAAATGAAATTCAAAACGAATCATCAAGCTTAGCAGGCGTAAGAGCGGCTGTTCCGTTTAAGGAATTTCAAGCGCTGTCAAGAGGAAGAAGAGCATCAATGCAGGCGATTTTAATCCGCGGACTCCCGGAGAATGCTTTAGAGCTTGATGATAAGATGAATGAGAAAATGGATTTTTCCGAATACGGAGAAGGCAGTTTTGATATATCTGATACAAACAATATTGTCTTAGGAACGGAATTAGCAAGAAGGCTAGGGCTTAATATAGGAGATGAAGTTGCGATATATTCAATAACAGGAATTTTATCCTCGGAAGATGATAATGGTCTTGATTTTTTTACGGTTAAAGGAATATTTAATACAAATTATTATGAATATGACTGTACTTGGGCTGTCATAAATATTAATAGTAAAATATTCGATGATAATGAATGCGGATTAAAAATCGGGATAAAATTAAATAATCGTTTCCACGATAAAAATGCAGAGGAGCTTCTGCAAAGAAAATTATTAAATTACGAAGGGGTAAAAATTTCAAGCTGGCGCGATTATAACCGTTCGTTTTTCGGCGCTTTGAGAACAGAAAAACTTTTTATGTTTATACTTGTAGGGATTATTTTTATTGTAGTAGGTCTTAATATTTTTCAAGCGCAAAGAAGATCAGTACTTCAGCGCCGGGAAGAAATCGCGCTTATGCGCGCGGTAGGCGGAAGCAGAAAATCAGTACAGTTTGTTTTTATCTTAGACGGAGCGATTATTGGTTTTTCAGGCGCTGTAATCGGACTGGTTTTAGGATTATTAATAGCATTTAACATTCCGGGATTTTTTACCATGATAGAAAATGCCGTTAATTTCTTTATTGGATTGATTAACGCGCTGATTGAACGATTAGGAGGAATCGGTACAGGAAACTTTTCAATATTCTCACCGACAATTTTTTACATTAAAGAGATACCGTCAAGAATAATATTTGAGGAAGTTGTAATAATATTTTTATTTGGTTTCTTGTCAGCTTTAGTTGCCGCGTGGTTCGCGTCAAGAAAAGCAATTAAAATACAGCCTGCGGAGGTGCTGCGTTATGAGTGATGAATTAAAAAATAAAATTCTTATAAAGGTAAATGATATCGTAAAAAATTATAAATCTGGCGATGAAACGCTTTATATTTTAAAAGGCATTAATTTTGAGATAGAAGAGGGAAAGTCCGCCGCAATCAGTGGACAGAGCGGAAGCGGAAAAAGCACTCTCTTAAATATTATCGGAGGACTTGATAAAACCGACGAAGGAAGCGTTTTTGTAGGCATGGACGAAATCACTTCTTTTTCGGAAAAAGAAATTACGATTTTCCGTTCAAAGAAAATGGGTTTTATTTTTCAATTTCATTATCTCTTAAAAGATTTTACAGCGCTTGAAAATGTTATGCTTCCCGCATTTATCGCCGGTATAAAAAAGAAGGAAGCCCTTGACAGAGCCAGGCAATTGTTAGCTGACATTAATATGGAAGATCGCTCTTCTCACTTTCCTTCGCAGCTCTCAGGAGGAGAGAGGCAAAGAGTAGCTGTAGCGAGATCGCTTGTTAACGATCCGGCGTTAATACTTGCCGACGAGCCGACAGGAAATTTGGATCCGCAGAACAGCGAAATTGTAACGCGGCTTTTATTCGAAAACGCTAAAAAGCGGAATAAAACTTTAATTATTGTTACGCATGATAAAAAAGTTGCGTCTAACGCCGATGTTCGTCTTGTGCTGGAGAACGGTCAGTTGGCGAAGGAATCAGCAATAGGAATAATAAATTGAAAACAAACGCCGCGTTTTTTATCGCTTTAAGATATTTATGGGGACGCGCGAAAGAGACAGTCCGCTATCTGCGCGGAGCCGCGGCGGGAATCGCTGTTAGTTTAGTTCCGATAATTGTGACGTTGATTGTCGCTGATGGTATGATTAGAGGAATATTAGACAGATATTTAGAAGCAGGTTCCGCTCATCTGCAAATTTTTGAAATGAATAATTATTTTAATGATGATAATGAAAATTATATAAACTCTGTTAATACAATCAAAGAAATTGACGGTATAAGAGGAGTCTGGAAAGAACAGCGCGGAATGGGAGTAATCGCCGCAAAAAATAATAAAACTGGCGTTACAGTGCGTTCTTTAGACTCGTCTTTCTGGGACGATCCGGGAAGCGTTGGAATATTAAAAATAATCGAAGGAAGCCATAAACCGGAAACAGATCGGGATATTGTTCTAGGAACCGCGTTAGCTGAAAATATCGGCGTTAAAACAGGAGACACTGTACGCCTTATGACTGTTACAACACAGGAGAGCGGAAGGATGACACCAAGAACAGCAGTCTTTACAGTTAAAGGAATAATATCATGCGGTTATAACGAGCTTGACGCTTTATGGTGCATTATAAATTTAGAAGGCGGAAAAAGAGTTCTTTCTAATGGAACAGCATCAAGCTTACTTGTAAAAATCGATGATCCGTATAAAAACGCGGAAAAAATTTTATTCGAGATTTATGATAAGCTTGACGCTAGATACAGCGTTTATACATGGAAAGAACTTTTAAGATCTCAGTACAGCTCTTACGAAACGACAAGGCAGCTTCTTCTTTTTATTATGGCGCTGATTGTAATTGTGGCGGCGGTAAATGTTTCATCAGCGACAAGCATGCTTGTCCTTGAGCGGCAAAGAGATATCGCAGTTTTAAAAGTATCAGGAGCGAGCGTAAAGGGAGTAGCAGGCATTTTTCTTTGGGGTAGTTTTTTAACAGGACTCGCAGGAGGAATAATCGGCATAACTCTTGGGTTATTAATCGGAGTAAATATTAATTTTTTAGTCCGCTCTCTGGAAAATATTTTATCGTTTTTCACCGGTCTTTTTAACGGACAGGAAGTAAAAATTTTAGACCCCGGTTTTTATCTGGAAACAATTCCGATCATAATCGATTGGAAAGCTGTTTTATTAATTTTATTTTTCGCAATTCTTTGTTCAGTGACAGCTTCTTTAATTCCAGCGCTCAGAGCCGGAAAACTAAAACCGATGGAATTGTTAAGGAAGACTTGAACTAAATGAGATATCCCGTTGTAAAAAATTTCATCTTTTTTTCGGTATTTTTCTTTCTCTTAATTTCCGCTGTTACTTTTACAATTTATATAATATCGTCACATCAAATTAACAATTCATATATTGAACAGCAGCTGCACATAGCCTCAGAGACAATAAGGCTTCGATTGGCGACATCCGTAAACAGCGAGCTGGCTCTGGTTTTAAAAATGGCGGATACTCCTGCTATAAAGCAATATTTTAAAAATCCTGCCGACCATGAGCTGAAATTATCGGCGCGCGTCGAATTTGATACATTCCTTGAGCATTTTAATACTAATTCAATTTTCTGGATTAATGATACTGATAAAATATTTTATCTTTCCGGCAAAGAACTGTATGTAATTAATCCCGATGATCCGCAGACATACTGGTATAATCTGACTCTTTATAATACGGAAAAATATAATTATAATATTAATTACAATCCTGATATCAATCAGATTTTTCTTTGGGTTAACGTACCTGTTTTTGATGAAGAAAAAGCTATCGGTATGCTTGGTACAGGAATTGACATAACCGTTTTTTCTAATTTTATTGCCAATGCGTATAATGAATTTGATAAACACATTACTCCATATACTTACAATAAATATTATGAAATTACATCAGCATCCGATTACGATCTTGTTCATAATAAAGTGCATATTTATGAACATTTAAAAGACGCCGGTTTTGAAATAATTAAAGCGGCGGAAGGGATTCATGGAAAAGAAAGAATAACTTTTAATTATAAAGATAAAATTTATATGGTAAGCGAGATTCCCGATATGGAATGGTTTTTGGCGGTCTGTCATCCAAAACCGGGTTTATTCGCTCTTAATAACGCCATGAATATATTATTTTTCTGTATGATATTTTTAATATTAATTATATTAATTATTATTAATATATATGTATCGCGTTCTGTTAAAACCATAGCTGAACAAAATCTTCAATTAATAAGCAGCAATATAAAAGCTGAAAAAGCAAATCACAGCAAAAGCAGTTTTCTTGCCGCGATGTCTCACGAAATTCGCACGCCATTAAACACTATTATCGGAATTACGCAGATAGAGATGATGGACGAAAAATTACCTGATAATCAAATAAAAGCTTATGAAATGATTAATACTTCCGGCAATAACCTGCTTGGAATAATAAATGATATTCTAGATTTATCTAAAATAGAAACCGGAAAACTCAATATTAATCCTATAGAATATGATCTATCAAGCATGATTAATGACACAATTCAGCTTAACACTATCAGGCTGGGATCAAAACCTATTGAATTAAAATTATATATTGATGAGAATCTGCCTTCGGAGCTTTACGGAGATGAAATTCGGATAAAACAGATTTTAAATAATCTGCTTTCTAACGCTATTAAATATACAGAAAAAGGAAAAGTAGAGCTTTTTGTGCAATGTCAGGCAATAAATGAAGAAATAAAACACGAAGAAATTCCTTCAGTGCAGCTGATTTTCTGCATTAAGGATACCGGACAGGGAATTTCAATCGAAGATAAAGAAAAATTATTTTCGGAATATGTGCGTTTTAATGAAAACGCGAATCGTTCAATCGAAGGAACAGGTCTTGGTTTAAATATTACAAAAAAAATTGTTGACATGATGAACGGAACAATTGATGTAGAAAGCGAATACGGCAAGGGCAGCGTTTTTACAGTGAAGATTCCGCAAATAATTACCGGCAGTGAAAAAATAGGAGCGGATATTGCTGACAAACTGAGCAAATTTATGTTTGTCAGTAAAAAACAAAATACTCAGCGGATTACAAGAGAACTTATGCCTTACGGAAAAGTATTAATAACTGATGATGTAGAATCGAATATATATGTATTAAAGCGTCTCCTTGCTCCGTACCAATTGCACGTAACAACCGCTGACAACGGATATAAAGTTATTGAATTAATAAAGAAAGGCGAAACATTTGATGTTATCTTTATGGATCATATGATGCCCGGAATTGACGGCGTAGAAACGGTTAAACAAATACGCGATTTAGGTTATAGTGAACCTATAGTCGCTCTTACAGCTAACGCGGTTTTCGGGCAGGCGGAAATGTTCTTGCAAAACGGTTTTGATGAATTTATTTCCAAACCCGTTGATCTGTATCGATTGGATATTATTTTAAATAAATTTATTCGCGGGAAGCAATCACAGGAGACGCTTGATAAAGTGAAAAAACAAAACGAACAAAATTATGATATAGACAGCTTAAACCTAAGCAAGGAAAAAAACGAAGCGATTAATTCAATCCTGTTAAAAAATAAAATTGACGGTATTGATATAGCAAAAGGAATAAAAAAATATGACGGTGATATGGAATTTTATCTTAAACTGCTGCATGTTTATTCATCCAGTATACGATCTTCATTTGATATATTAAAAAATTTCAGCGAAGATAATTTAAAAAATTATGAGATAAAAGTGCATGGAATCAAAGGGATAAGCCGCGATATTTTCGCCGAAAAAACAAGCAAAGACGCTGCAATGCTTGAAAAAGCCGCCTCTTCCAAAGATTTAGATTATATTAAAGAAAATAATCCGCCGTTTCTTGAGGCAATTAATGTTTTAGTCGCAAAAATTGATGAAATGCTTGAAGCATCGTTTAAAGAACTTGAGGGACTAAAAGAAAATAAAGAGAAAGAAATTAAGGACAAAATTGAGGAAAGAGATTTAATCGAACTTCTTGACTCATGCAACAAGCATTATATGGACGGAGCGGAGAATGCAATCGCTAAAATTGAGCAGTATCACTATAAAACTGATAATGATCTTGTATTCTTTTTGCGTGAAAAAGTTGATATGATAAAATTTGAAGATATCATTGAAAAACTTAATAACATGAACATAAAAATTAATTAATAAGGAGATAATTTATAATGCAAAATAAGATAATAATACCGGCAAAAAAAAGAAAAATTATTTATATAGATGATGTGAATTATAATCTTATTACATTTAATAAAGGGCTCAGTAAATATTATGAAATTTATCTTGGAGAATCAGCTCTTTTCATGTACAAGATTTTAGAAAATGTTGCGCCTGATGTTATTGTTTTGGATGTTAATATGCCGAATGTTGACGGATATGAAATAATAAAAGAATTAAAAAACGATAAACGGTATTGCGAAATACCGGTAATTTTTTTAACAAGTAATATTGACAGAAAAGATATTGTAAAAGGACTGGGTCTTGGCGCTGTTGATTATATACTAAAACCTTTTAACGCCGAAAAAGTAATTGAAAGCATAGAAAAACAATTTACTATTGAAAGTGAAATCAGAAAAGCCGCCAAACAAACCGCCGCCGAAAAGCGCCAAGAAAGCATTTTAATTATTGATGATATACCCAGTATGTTAAGAACTATTCATCATGCATTGCATAATAAATATGAGGTTCATTTGCTTTCTAATCCGGAAGTAGTTATTGATTTTCTAAGAAGCAATAAAATTGATTTAATACTATTGGATTATTTAATGCCCGTTATGAGCGGTTTTGATCTTATTCCGAAAATCAAGGGAATGGACGGGTACGAGATAACTCCTATCATTATCGTTACCAGTGAGAGAACCGCGAAGAATGTAAGAGACTCAATGCTGCTTGGTGCTTCTGATTTTATCGCAAAACCTTTTGAATCTGAAGAATTAAATTACAAAGTTGAAAGACAATTAAGACTGGCGAAAGAAATGCGGGAAAAAATTGAGAATGATTTCTTGTTATATTAAATTAATTTAAAATTTAAATTAATATTCTTCCCAGGATTTAATCTCAATCTGCGCTCCGTTATGTAAAGTTTCCAAAGCGTCAATAAATTCTTTGGCTACTTTAATGTTTGTAAAAAGCGGAATGTCAAAATCAACAGCCATCCTGCGGATTGTATAATCGTTTTTAAGCTCAATCTCCGCGTTGTTTTTCGGGATATTAATGATCATATCGATTTTCCGGTTTTTTATGTAATCGGAAATATTCGGCTCTTTTTTATCAAGAGGCCATGCAAGTGGTGTTACAGGAAGTTTATTATCCGAAAGAAATTTTGCGGTTCCCTTAGAAGCGAAAAGTTCATAACCCATGTCCACAAGTTTACGCGCCGAATTTAAAAAATCAATTTTATCAGTCATAGGTCCTGTCGAAAGAAGAACTTTTGCGTTCTTTTTTGGGATTTTATATCCGACGGAGAGCAATGCTTTTAAAAGAGCGTCAGAAATGCTCGAGCCAATGCAGCCGACTTCACCCGTGCTTGCCATTTCTACGCCGCTTATCGGATCTGCGCCGTGCAGGCGGGCGAAACTAAATTGAGCGGCTTTAACTCCGACGCACGGAAGCTCAAGCGCGGAGACCGCAACCCTTTCCGCCTTTTCACCTAACATCGCCTTTACAGCTAACTCGATCATGTTAACGCGGCTGACCTTTGAGCAGAACGGAAAGCTGCGGCTGGATCGCAGATTACATTCAATTACTTTTACGCTCGTTCTTTGAGCAAGAAACTGAATGTTAAAAGGTCCTGTAATGTTGAGCGCTATGGAAATTTTTTCGCTTATCTGTTTTATTTTTCTTAACGTTTCGATATAAAGCCTCTGTGCCGGAAGCACAACAGTAGCGTCTCCTGAATGAATACCGGCGTTTTCGATATGCTCTGTAATCGCGTGAAAAAGAATCTCACCGTTTTTCGCTACAGCGTCAATCTCGATTTCTTTCGCGTTTTCTATGAATTTAGAAATAACAACCGGATGTTCAGGCGAAACATCAACCGCAAGATTTAAGAATTTCTCAAGGCTTTTATCGTCCCACGCGACATTCATCGCCGCTCCCGAGAGCACATAACTTGGGCGGATCAAAACAGGGTATCCTGCCGTTTTCGCAAATTCTTTCGCGGACTGAAGGTTTGTAAGTTCCTTCCACTGAGGCTGCTCAATTCCGAGTTTATCCAAAAGCGCGGAAAATTTATTTCGATCTTCGGCATTATCGATTGACTGCACAGTTGTTCCGTAGATGTTCACTCCCTCATTAAATAATTTTGACGAAAGATTATTTGGCGTTTGTCCACCCATGGAAATTATCGCGCCGTCGGGATTTTCGCTTTCGTAAATATCAAGAACGCGCTCAAATGTGAGTTCCTCAAAGTATAATCTGTCGCACATATCGTAATCGGTCGAGACAGTTTCAGGATTGCAATTAACCATGATCGAGTAACGCCCGCTGTCGCGTACCGTTTGCACGGCGTTAACGCAGCACCAGTCAAACTCAACGCTGGAGCCGATTCTATAAACGCCGGAGCCAAGCACCATTACTCCCCGATTGGAAGGAGTAACATCATTAAATTGCGCGCCATACGTCATGTATAGATAATTATTTTTCGCCTGATATTCTCCCGCCAGCGTGTCGATTTGTTTAATCGCCGGTGTTATACGCAATTCTTTTCGCAAAGCGCGGATATCTTTTTCGGAAAATCCGGCAACAACGCCGATTCTGGCATCGGAAAATCCAAGTTGTTTAGCTTTAGCAAGAAGAGAAGAAGTGAATAATGATTGTGGAGTGATTGAGGATTGTTGTTTGATATTATTCCCTGCCTCCATTATTTCCTGTTCAGTCTTCCAGATTTTTTCAAATTTATATAAAAACCATTTATCAATTTTTGTTAAATTATAAATCTTATCAACAGACCATCCTTCTTGAAGCGCCCGGTAAATTACATATATACGTCTGTCTGTAGGTTTTGAAAGTCCGTCTTTTATTTTCGCGTTTATGTTTTGCGAATTATCAAATCCGCACAGCATATCGCTGCCTGAAAGCCCCGGCGCTCCTATTCCTGTCATACGCAGAGCTTTTTGTATCGCTTCCTCAAATGTTCTTGCGATAGACATAACTTCGCCTACCGATTTCATTTCCGAGCCGATGCGTAAATCTACATTTTTAAATTTGGTTAAATCCCATCTTGGAACTTTTACAACAATGTAGTCTAACGCAGGTTCGAAACAGGACTTTGTAACTTTTGTTATATGATTATCAATTTCTAACAGAGAATGACCGATTGCGATTTTCGCCGCGATAAACGCAAGAGGGTAGCCTGTCGCTTTGGAAGCCAGAGCGGAACTGCGGGAAAGACGGGCGTTTACTTCGATAATGCGGTAATCCTCGGAGAATGGATCTAAGGCGAATTGAATGTTACACTCGCCGATAATTCCAAGATGGCGTATAACGTCAATGCCGATTCGGCGGAGTTTTCCAAGCTCGTAATCGGTTAATGTAAGAGCGGGGGAAACAACGATGCTTTCACCTGTATGAATGCCTAAAGGATCGAAATTTTCCATACTGGCGACTGTGATACAGTTATCGCTTGCGTCTCTTACGATTTCAAATTCAATTTCTTTCCAGCCGCCAAGCCATTCTTCGACTAAGATTTGAGGAGCCGCGTCAATTTCATTTTGACGCGCGAAAACAACCGCGCATCTTTTTTTTAAGTCATCTTCATTTTTGCAGATACCGGAACCTGCTCCTCCAAGAGCGAACGCGACTCGCGCCATTAAAGGGTAACCGATTTCTTGCGCTGCTTTAACGGCAGAGTCAGTATCTGTTACAGCAAAACTTCTCGGAGTAAGAGCGCCGATTTCGTCTAACCTCTGAACAAACAACTGCCGATCTTCCGTATCCTCGATTGTTTTTACGGGAGTCCCAAGAACGCGCACATTATTTTTTGAAAGCGTTCCGTCTCTTTCAAGAGCTACGCCGCAGTTAAGAGCGGTCTGTCCGCCGAAGGAGAGAAGTATCGCGTCAGGTTTTTCTTTTTCTATCACTTGGCGGACAAACTGCGGAGTTACGGGAAGAAAATAAATCGAATCCGCCATTCCTTTACTTGTCTGGATTGTCGCGATATTCGGATTAATCAAAACTGTAAGGATGCCTTCCTCGCGCATTGCTTTTATCGCCTGCGAACCCGAATAATCAAACTCGCCTGCCTGCCCGATTTTTAATCCGCCAGAGCCGAGTATTAATACCTTTTTTGGGAGTTGACATTTGGGAGCGGGGAGCGGGGAATTATGCATTATTTTTTCTCCTTAATCTGATCGATAAATAAATCAAAGAGCGATTCAAGGTCGCGTGAACCGGGGCATCCTTCAGGATAAAATTGAACTGCGCAAAATGGTTTGCTTTTGTGGCGAATTCCCTCGATTGTATTGTCGTTTGCGTTTGTAAACCATATTTCCCAATCTTCTGAAAGCGTTTGAGGACGGACCGTCCAGCCGTGATTTTGAGATGTCACATAACAGCGTCCCGTATCAGAATCGATACAGGGCTGATTCTGGCTTCTGTGACCGAACGGCAGTTTATATATGTCGGCGCCGGCGGCTAAAGCGATAATTAAATTTCCAAGCCCTATGCCGAAAATCGGTTTTGTTGAGGATAACGATGCGCGCACCGTATCAATTAATTTTTTATAATTTTTCGGATCACCTGGTCCCGAGGAAATCAAAAGAGCGTCATAATCAATATTAGAAAAATCGATATTACAAGGTATACGGATAACTTCGGCGCCTCGTTTTAAAAGACAGCGTATAACGTTCGCTTTTACGCCGCAGTCGATAAGAGCGATTTTAATTCCTTTTTTTTCCGCGCCGGGAGAGTAGGCGGCAATTTCGTTAAGCGAAACGCCGTTATGATTTGAAGTGTTTATTTTGTTAAACGAAACATCGCCTGAAGTTTTATCATCAACAAGAATCTTCGCGCGCATTGTTCCGCGATCTTTTATACGCAAAGCGACAGCGCGGGTGTCGATTCCAAAAATGCCGGGGATTTTTTGTTTTTCCAGCCACGAAGAAAGCGATAGATTTGATGAATAATGACTTGGCTGCTCGCATAAATCAGAGATTACTAAACCCGATACTTGAATTTTCTCGCTTTCAAGCTCTAAAGGAATATTTTTCTCATCTAAAAACGGCTTTCCGTTTTTATTAACGGGAACTCCGCAGTTTCCGGGTAATGTCCATGTTGATAAATAAATCTGCCCCTTGCAAGCAGGGTCTGTAATCGCCTGAACTATTCCGCTCATGCCGGTGTTAAAAATAATTTCTCCTGCGGCTGATTTACTCTTTCCGAAAGCCCATCCTGAGAACTCAGTCCCGTCCTCAAGAATGAGTTTTGCCGCTTTCTGTAATTCTTGTTTATCGCTCATTAAAACCTCTATTCAAATTACTAATGTTAAATGTTTAATACTTTTATCATTACACATTCGTAATTTTAAATTATTTGTTAAGCTAGCTTGCTTGCTATAGCATCGATAAAATCCCATGAGTTTAAAACTTTTGAAGGAGCCGGATCGGAAAGTCTTGCCAAGTCTCCTGTCATGATTCCGTCTTCGATTACGCTGATAACCGAAGTTTCCAATTTTTTCGCAAATGCTGATAACTGCGGTGTGCTGTCAAGCTCCGCGCGTTTTGCAAGAGCGCCTGTCCATGCGTAAATCAACGCCGCTGGGTTTGTGCTTGTCTTCTCGCCTTTTTGCCAGCGGTAGTAATGCTGCTGCACAGTGCCGTGCGCCGCCTCATATTCAAAAACTCCTGAGGGAGAAACAAGCACGCTTGTCATCATAGCAAGGCTTCCCGCCGCGCTTGCGATCATATCGCTTTGAACATCGCCGTCATAATTTTTACACGCCCATAAAAAGCCGCCTTCGCTTTTTACAACACGCGCGACAGCGTCGTCTATCAATGTATAAAAATATTCAACGCCTGCGTTTTTACATTTATTTTTAAATTCGGTTTCGTAAATCTCATTAAAAATTGTTTTAAAACGTCCGTCATAAATTTTTGAAATCGTATCCTTTGTCGCAAACCAAATCGGGAGTTTTTCGTCTATCGCGTAAAGAAAACAAGCGCGCGCGAAACTGCGGATAGAGTCATCAAGATTATGCATTCCCTGAACGATGCCGCTTCCTTTAAAATCGGCGACCTTCATTCGTTTCTCTGTGCCGTCAAGTTTAGTGTAAACAATTTCAACTTTTCCGGGACCGTCAATTTCCATTTCCGATGCTTTATAAACATCGCCGTAAGCATGGCGCCCGATCACTATAGGTTTTTTCCATGTGTTAACAGAAGGTTTTACGCGGTTAACAGAAATCGGCTTACGAAAAACAGTGCCGTCGAGTATCGCTCTAATCGTTGCGTTCGGGCTTGGATGCAAATGGTTTAAATTATATTCCTTCTGCCTCGCAGTATTCGCGGTAATTGTCGCGCACTTAACTCCGACGCCGAATTTTTTTATCGCTTCAGCGGACTCTACAGTTACTTGATCATTTGTGTTATCTCGATTTGAAAGACCCAGATCAAAATATTCTGTTTTTAAATCGATAAAAGGGATAAGGAGCTTTTCTTTAATCACTTCCCATAAAACGCGGGTCATCTCGTCTCCGTCAATTTCGACGAGAGGCGTTTTCATATTGATTTTAGACATGATTCAGTATATCAGAATAAACAGCGGCTGTACACAGGCTCAGGCAGCCCGAATGCTATCATTATAATTTTATATTTTTCAACCTAAGCGCGTTAAGAAGCACAGATATCGAGCTTAAACTCATCGCAGCGGCTGCGAACATCGGGTTTAATAACGGACCTCCGAATATATACAACACACCGGCGGCGATTGGAATACCGAGCACATTGTAACCGAAAGCCCAAAATAAATTTTGCTTTATTGTTTTAATAACGCGCTTACTTAGATTAACAGCTTTAATCACATCCAGAGGATCATTTTTAATGAGGACGATATCCGACGCTTCCATCGCCGCATCCGTTCCGTTTGAGACAGCGATGCCGATATCCGCGCTCGCCAGAGCAGGCGCGTCATTGATGCCGTCGCCGACCATTGCGACAATTTTTTCTCCCGCTTGAAGATTTTTTATGATGGTCGCTTTATCCTGCGGGAACACTTCCGATATTACGCGTTTAATGCCGGCTTCTTTTGCGATCGTTTCGGCTGTTCTTCTTGTGTCGCCTGTTATCATTACAATATCAATTCCGCTTTTATAAATTTTTTCCATCGCTTCTTTGCTGTTTTTTTTAATAGTATCTGATATCGAAATTATGCCCGCTATTTTTTTATGAATAGCGATAAAAATATTTGTTTTACCTTCTTCGGCAAGTTTGTCCGCAAGACCTTCCAATTTACCGAGATCGATATTATACGATTGAATAAATTTTTTATTACCCGCTAGAATAAGAGAATTATCGATGACAGCCGCAATACCAAGACCAAGGTACGCTTTAAATTTTTCCGCCGCGGGAATTTTTAATTTTCGTTCTTCCGCAGCGCGGACAATCGCGTTTCCAAGAGGATGTTCACTGTTTTTTTCAGCCGCAGCGACAAGAGCTAAAAAATTATCTTCAATTTCTTTATCTTCCTTCCAATTACCGGCGCCCCATTCCTTGTTTCCGATAACTATATCGGTTATATCAAGCTTGCCTTCGGTTATTGTCCTTGTTTTATCAAAAGCGATAATATGAATTTTGCCGGCGGTTTCTAATGCTTCGCCGCTTTTTATTAAAATGCCGTTTTGCGCTCCTTTGCCGCATCCTGTAATGACAGCCGCAGGAGTAGCAAGTCCCAGTGCGCAAGGGCAGGCTATAACGAGAACAGAAATAAAAATTGATAGTGAAAATTCAACCGCCGATTTTCCTTCGGGAAGAATCGCTAGACCTGCGGAAGAAGCGGCGTACCACGCAATACCGGAAAGCAACGCGATAGAGCAGACAATCGGCACAAAGTACGCTGACACAATATCAGCGATTATCGCGATCGGCGCTTTTGAATTTTGTGCGTCTTCAACTAATTTAATTATCTGCGCAAGCTTTGTTTCTCTTCCTGTTTTTTCCGCCGTGAAGCGAAAACAGCCGCTGCAGTTGACGGTTCCTCCGTAAACAAAATCATTTTTCTTTTTATCACAAGGCATACTCTCGCCTGTCAGCATTGATTCATCGACTGAGCTTTGTCCTTCAGTTATAATTCCGTCTGCCGGAATTCTCATCCCCGGTTTAATAATTATAATGTCGCCTATTTTTATTTGTTCTGACGGGATTTCTTTTTCTTTACTGTTCTCGATAATTAACGCTGTGTCAGGCGCTAATGATAAAAGTTTTTTTATTGCGTCGCCTGTTCTTCCTCTTGTGTGTGTTTCCAGCGTTTTTCCAAGTAAAATTAAAGTGATAATAACAACGGCGGTTTCAAAATAAAGTGATTTTACAGCCATGTGATTTCCGAGTATTATTCTATATACATTATACAGACTATAAATTACTGCCGATGAAGTTCCAATCGCGATTAATGTATCCATATTAGCTGACAGATGAAATAAATTTTTAAATCCTGTTTTATAAAAATTGATTCCGGCGTAAATAACAGGAATAATTAAAATAATTTGTATTATTGCGTAAAAAAGAGGAAATCTCATCGGCTCAAGGAAAAACGGAAATGGAATTTTTATAATCGTAATCATCGGAGCCATCGCAATATAGAGTAGAGGGATTGTAAAAAAAGCGGCTGTTATAAATTTCTTTTTTAAGGTTTTAAATTCATTTTCTTTACGAATTTTTTCGCTTAAATTATCCGTTTCCTCTATCACCTGATAACCGATATTTTTAATTATTTCTTTTATTCTTATAAGTGAAACTTTTTTAGGATTAAAAGTAATATTTGCGTTTTCAGTTACAAGATTAACTCCCGCGGTCATTACGCCTTCAGTTTCGCGTAACGCTTTCTCGATTCTCGAGGAGCACGAAGAGCAGGTCATTCCGCCGATTTTTATGATTATGTTTTGCATTTATATATTCTTTTTAATTTTCTCAATCAACTCATCAATAGTTAATTCAACATTTTGCCTGTCTGCCAAAATGCGCAGCGTAACTTTATCGCGTAACGGATCATTACCGGGGATTACAGCAAATTTTATACCTTTTTTTTCGGCTGACATAAATTGTTTTACAAGCTGTTTATCGGAGCACTCTTCGGTAAAAACATCGCAGGATATACCGGCGCTTCGTAATTTCTGCGCCAGCGCGTGATATTCGCCGGTTTTTTTCGCGTCTTTGCAAATAACGGCGGTACTGCAAGAGGAGGCAGCAGGCAGCTTACCCAAAGATTCCAGAGCTGTAAAAAGTCTGTCTAGTCCGATAGAAGTGCCTATTCCGCTGATCTGTTCTTTTTCTTTTGAGTAGAGACCTGCAAGGTTATCATATCTTCCGCCTGAGCAGACAGAGCCGATGCCGGGCATATCATTTAAAAATGTTTCAAAAACTACGCCTGTGTAATAATCAAGCCCGCGGGTTATCGAAGGATTTAAAACAAACGGCTCGTCTTTAGCGCCGCTTTCATCACAGCAGGCGTCAAGCATAAACCTGCGAAGAGATAAAAGACGCTGTGATTCTGCAGACTCTCCTCCCGATAATTCTGTTATGCGATTTAATATTTCTGTGAAGTTTCCTTTTGCTCCTATAAACTCTAAAATTTTACCGGCGTTTTTATCGCCAGCGATCCCGCAAAGAGTATTGAGAGTCTCACCTTCGCCTACTTTCGCTAGTTTATCGACAGCGCGTAAAACCTCTACAGATTTATCGCTTTGACCAATATGAGATAAGAAGCGGTTAAAAAGCCCGCGGTGATTTACATGAATTGTAACATCAACGCCTAGATTTTTAAAAACAGAGCGGTTTAATAAAATGATTTCAAAATCGGAAGCTTCGCTGTCACTGCCGATGATATCAAAATCGCATTGGGTAAATTCTCTATAACGTCCGCGCTGAGTATTTTCACCTCTCCAAACTTTGCCGATATGATAACGTTTAAACGGAAAAGAAAGCTCACCGCGGTGAAGAGCGGTAAAGCGCGCGAAAGGAACTGTTAAATCAAACCGCAGCGCGACATCGCGTCCGCCGTTATCAGAAAAGCGGTAAATTTGTTTTTCGGTTTCGCCGCCGCCTTTACCCAAAAGAATTTCCGCGTACTCAAGAGCGGGAGTATCAATCGGGACAAAACCAAAAGCGCGGAAAGTATTCTCGATTTTTTCTGTAATGCCGCGCCTTACAATTTCCGCGTCAGGCAAAAAATCTCTGAAACCTTTTAAAATTTTCGGTTCAATGTAATCAATCATAATATAACTATATAAAAATGATAAAAATCTGACAATAGGCTGTAAATAATTTATATTTAATTCAGCTGTTTTAATTCACATGATACAACATTTTTTCCGTTCATTTTAACAAGATAGTACGCATCATCATCGATAAACGCCGCGGCGCCTTTGTATATTACATTTCCGATAACATTTTCCATATCTTTATGCAAATGCCCCATAAACATTATTTTACATTTGTTTCTTAACATAGAAACAATTCTTGCCCGTTCATTTGTATCAGATATCTGCTGCATATCGACAGGTCCCTTAACAAATAAAGGAGCATGGGTAAAAACAAAAACAGTTTCATTTGTATATTTTAATTCTCTTTCCAGCCAGTCCAATTGATCATTTCCAAAAAAAGAATTCGCTGAATCCATAAAAAACAGCGTAACGCTTGAATTGCTTCCGTTTCCGTCTATTCTGTATCTTGTTGAACCTATTTTATTTTTCCATTCATTGTTAAAATTTCCAAAATATATATCATGATTTCCGATTACAGGATAAAAGGGAACGCCGAGAGAATCAGCAATCTCAATGAATAAATCGATCTCTTGCGCATTACCAGATTGAGTAATATCGCCTAAATGAACAGCAAATTTAACGTCATTATTTGATATAACGTTCTTTAAATTTCGTAATTTATTTTCTTTTTCTTTTGTAAATTTCCCTCCATTATTATCTTGTATGTGAGTATCAGTGATAACTATAAATGAGTATTCGTTATTGTTTCCCAGATTTAAGTTTTTCCAATTTCTGGACTCTCCGCTTTTTTTAACACCGTTAAGCAAAACAAAATTATCTTTTTCTTTAAGCCTGTCATCCAAATCGCTTGAATAAAATAAACCCAAAAAATCGATTGTACAGCTTAGAAAATAAAATGATATGATCGCGTAAAGTATTACACGTATAATATTTTTTACCATGAGTATCTTGCTCCTCCGCGCCAGGCGAATCCGTAGAATGTTGTGCTAAAGCCGTCGCCGCCGCTTTGTAAAACTTCAACATCGTTTATAATTGTCCAGTTTTTATTTAAATTTATAATAATGTTTAATTTTAATGAGTACGCGCCGAGATTTTTCGCGTTAAAATCACTGAATGTTCCGGCGGATAATCCTATCTGCATTTTTTCTGTGTCAACAAAATTTACATATCCGTTAAAAGTCAGCCTCGATTCAAATTGGGATTTCTCTTTGAAAAAAGATGTAAAACGCAAATTCATTCCGATTGAAATTCCGGCTCTGGAACTGCCGTAGGTGATGAATGGCAGTAGTGAATGTACGCTTGTTTCATACTCCGGAATTCTGTTAAAAATGTACGCAAGAGAGAAACTTAAATAACTTAAATATTTTTTTGTAAACGGCGAATAATTAAACCGAATGAGAGTATTAATATCGGTATTATTTTTTGTTCTTCCGATTGAAACACCCATTGTTAACTTTGTTTTTTCTAAAAATACTAAATTGCTAAGAATCGATAATTCACCGTTAAAAATATTGCTCCTATTGTACTCGGATCGAAGATAAAATTCTAATTCCTTTCCTGTTATTGGTCCTTTTAATATTGACTGGTCTTCTTCATCTGAAATTATTTGTTCATCTTCATCATCTTCAATATATAAAGTATCTTCATCGGCGAAAATATTATTAAGAGTCAAAAGTAATACAAGAAGAAATAATAATACTCTTAGATTCATAAAGATATTATTTCATAAATTTAAATAAAAAGAAATACATAAAATCTTATTAAAAATTTTAGAGATTGTTTATTTTTATTCATAAAAGGTTTTATATATATAAATATCGTTTTATTTTCATTGTCGGAGTTTTCTCGAAGGGTTCGTATTTTATTTCGATTCTGTTTAATTTTGAAAAAGCGGCGAGTTTTTTATTTACCCACATGCGAAGCTCTTCCATTGTGTTTTCGATAACATCTGCGGCTGTTTTCGCGGCTTCGCTTAAAATGACCATAGCCACAAGCTCGCCTTTTTTTCCGGAGTAAACCAGCGATTCCTCGACAAGCTGCGATGAACCTAAAAGTCTTTCAATTTCTTCAGGATAAATATTCTCGCCTGAAGGACCTAGTATTAAAGCTTTTAATCTGCCTTTAATATGAAGTTTTCCTTTTTTATCAATAGAACCGAGGTCGCCTGTTTTGAGCCAGCAGTCGGATGTAAACGATTGTGCGGTTTTTTCTTTATCATTATAATAACCCATCATTATATTCGGACCTTTTACTTGAATCTCGCCTTCATCTGATATTCTTATCTCTACGGTTTTCGGAGCGACTAATCCCTCCTTTGACGATAATCGATACGGCGGATTTCCGGCGACTAAAGGCGCGGCTTCTGTTAATCCGTATCCGATTGAGTACGGAAATTTAATCCTATATAAAAATTTTTCAACTTCAGCGCAAAGCGGCGCGCCGCCGATGCCGAAAAATCTGATGCGTCCGCCTAAAGCTTTATTTAGTCTTCTTCCGGCGGCAAAGATAACAAGCGGACGAGTTAAAATAAATTTGTATAATGGATTTGCGCGTAACTTAGGACGAATGGAATTATTATAAATTTTTTCCATCAGAAGCGGGACAGACGCCATTATAGTTGGACGTATTAATTTCATAGCAGGAAGAAGAACTGACGGCGACGGAGGTTTATCAAGATAGGTGATACTGCTTCCGCATATTACAGGAATTATCAATCCAAGGCTGCATTCATAAGAGTGAGCTAAAGGCAAAACAGATAGAACGCGATCGCTGGAATTTACTTTTATAAAAGTAAAAGTTGATACAGCGCTAGAGATAAGATTTCTGCTTGACAGCATTACGCCTTTACTGCTGCCTTGAGTTCCGCTTGTGTAAATTATCGAGGCAAGATCGTCAGGAGAATTCCTCGGGTTTTCTATATTATCAATATCAATATTAGTATATTTTTTTTTAATGCCGTTAACAGATACGCTTATACTTTCATCGCTGATAAGGGTATCAATATAAATAAAAGGCGTTTTCGCGAAAAACGGCAATTCAATGATACTTTTAAATTTTTGCGCCATCTCTTTGCTTATGCATATCGCTTTCGCGCCGCAGTGTTCGGCGATGTATCGGATTTGCGGAACAGAAAATCCCGTAAGAAGCGGAACGGAGACAGCTCCCGCGATTGCGATCCCAAAATAAACGATTGGCCATTCGGGGCAGTTTTCAGCTAACAGCAGCACGCGGTCACCGCCGCAAACGCCTGAGCTTTTTAAAACAACGGCGGCTTTTTTTGAGTATTTTCCCATCCGCTCATAAGTTACCTGCTTTGTAATTTTACCGTCGGAGAACAGCGCGAAAGCGGGACGATTTTTATAAACAGCGGAAGCGTGTTGGTACAAACCGGCAAGGGTTGCCTGCGCAGTGATTTTTTCATCGATTTGTATCATATTAGTTATGAGTGTTTTTTTCTGAAAAAGTTGCATTTTTTATCTAAATAGCCGGAAATCTTGAATCTTCCCATGAGAGCGTATTGATGATAATATAACAGCATGTTTAACAGTATTAACGGACTTATAACTGCTAAAGGAACAGAGGTAATCTATCTTTTATCAGGTAATATTGAGTGGGAAATCGCCGTTCCTTTGAATGATATGCAAGAGCTGACATTGAACAGCGAAAGCAGAATATTTACATGGCTTTATCACCGCGAAGATCAAATGAAACTTTTCGGGTTTTTAAATGAGAGACGGCGCAATACTTTTTTTGAATTATTAAAAGTTGAGGGAATAGGTCCTAAAGGCGCGCTTAAAATTATGAGCGGCATAAGTCAGGATGATTTGGAAACAGCTTTGGAGAACGGGGATCTCGCGCGGCTTGAAGCGGTTCCGGGACTCGGTAAGAAAACAGCTCAAAAAATGCTGCTGTCATTAAAAGGCAAGTTAATTCAATCCGCAGTGATTGGCGCCGTCGCTTCACATTATAACGATCTTGTCGAGGCTCTCGCGGCGATGGGATACGACAGGCGGCTTGCCGTTGAAGCTCTGACGAAAGCCGAAGCAGGCGTTAAACCTGATTTATCTTCATCAGAAAAAGAAAAAATGATATTTCAAGAAGCGATTGTTTTACTGACTAATGCGCGGGGAAATTGATGAGCGAAAAAGAAATAAGTCTTGTGCGGGCGGAAACAATTAAAGAAGATATTAAAGATAACGCTCTTCGTCCGCGAACGTTAAACGAATTCCTCGGGCAAAAAAAAATGAAAGAAAACCTTGGAGTTTTTATAACGGCAGCCAAACAGCGCGCGGACAGTCTTGATCATCTTTTTTTAATCGGACCTGCGGGGCTTGGAAAAACAACAATGGCTCAGGTTGTCGCCAATGAATTGGAAGCGGGTTTTATTCAAACAACGGCTCCCGCATTGGATAAACCAAAAGACCTTGTCGGCTTTTTAACTAATTTAAAAAAAGGCGATGTGTTTTTTATTGACGAGATTCACAGTTTAAAACCGGCAATCGAAGAACTTTTATATATCGCGATGGAAGACTACGGAATTGATTGGGTAGTGGGGCAGGGTCCTATGGCGCGTACAATCAGAATCGCGATTAAACCATTTACGCTTGTCGGCGCAACTACAAAAGCAGGCGTTGTATCAAGTCCTCTTATCAGCAGATTTGGCATAACGTGCCGTTTTTCTTTTTACGAGCGCGAAGACCTTGAAGCGATTGTCCGCCGTTCAGCGGGATTGTTAAATGTAAAAATAGATGATGACGCGGTCAGCCTTGTAGCAAAATCATCAAGAGGCACTCCAAGGGTCGTAAACCAGCTTCTAAAACGAATGAGAGATTTTGCTCAGTACTCAGGCGTTCCTTCGATAACATCGCAGGTTGTCAGCGAAGGTTTATCACGATTAGAAATTGACGAACTTGGACTTGAAAAACAAGATCGCGAAATTTTAAAAATAATAATTGAACGATATAACGGCGGACCTGTCGGCGCGGAAACTCTTGCCATTTCTATCGGCGAATCAGTGGAAACGCTGGAAGATTATTACGAGCCTTATTTAATTCAAGCCGGTCTCATTCAGCGAACATCGCGCGGAAGAGTGGTGACAAGCTTTGCTTACGGACACCTCGGGCTAAAGCAAATTAATAATAACTCTGAGCTTTTTAATTAGTATGAAACAAATAAAGAATTTAACCGCAAAAGCGGATTTGAACTAATAATTAATATATGAAGATCAGTGATTTTGACTTTAATTTACCGGATAATTTAATCGCTCAATTTCCCCCCGAAGAAAGAGGGCAGAGCCGCCTCTTAACCCTTGATCGCAAAAGCGGAAAAAGGCGGCACGAAACATTAACGCGTCTTTGTGAAATTTTATGTGAGCGAAAATTTTTAAGTCCGTCAGGTGAAAGGCCGCTTTTAGTTTTTAATAACACAAAGGTTAGAAAATCCCGCCTTATCGGTAAATCGCTTGATTCAGGAAAAGAACATGAGTTTTTATTAATTGAAAAGGTTATTAATGAAGAGGCAGGAGTAAAAAGTGAGGAGTGGAAGACTCTTGTACAAAAAGCGAAGAAGCGAAAAATCGGGAGTAGATATATTTTTTATGATTTTAAAGGAGATGAAAAAGCCAGAGCCGAAATAACAAGAGCGGAAGGAGAATTTCGCTTTTTAAAATTTGATAATAATATTGATGATGACTGGTTTACCCAATACGGACACATTCCTTTGCCGCCGTATATAAAACGAAAAGACACTCCCATTGATCATGAGCGGTATCAAACTGTTTACGCTGATAAAACAGGTTCAGCGGCGGCTCCGACTGCCGGGCTGCATTTTACGCATGAGATACTGGAAGAAATTAAAGAAAAAGGAATTGAATGTGTTTTTGTTACTTTGCATGTAGGTCTTGGAACTTTTTTACCTGTTCGCAGCGAAATTATCGAAGAGCACGTTATGCATAACGAAAAATATTTTATCAGTGAACAAACAGCGAATAAAATTGAAAATGCAAAAAAAACTGGCAGAAAAATTGTCGCTGTCGGAACAACAAGTTTAAGAACCTTGGAAAGCGCGTGGAACGGTAATTATTTAAAAACAGGAGAATCGGATACGTCAATTTTTATTTACCCTCCCTTTAATTTTAAAGTTGTTGACGCGTTATTCACAAATTTTCACACGCCTAAATCCACGCTTCTAATGCTTGTAAGCGCATTCGCCGGGAGAGAATTAATTTTTGAAACTTATGCCGAAGCTGTAAAAGAAAAATACAGATTTTTCAGCTACGGAGATGCGATGTTGATTTTTTAACGGATTCTAAAAACAACAGGATATCTGTATCTGCACGAAACAGGCTCGCCGTTTGCAAGCGCAGGATTTCCTTTTCGTCCCGTGAACGCCCGAACAGCAGCCTCCCCAAAACCTCTGTCCTGCGGGTCTTCCAAGAGTACCGATACCATTTGAACAGTGCCTGTACGATCAACAAATAATTCTAAAATGACTCTGCCTTCTATTCCTGAACGCTGCGCGATCGGCGGATAGACAAGAGAAGAAATAATTTCTCTTTCATTAAATTCAGGTCGCGTAGAAACCATGTGCGCTAAAAGATAATTTTCCTCGTGAATATCATCACTGCCGGTTCCCGGTTTAATAATCTCCTGAAGAGGAACAATATCCGTTTCTATCATAACTTCGGCGATATCCTCAACCTGAGGAATTTCTTCTTTTCTTTCAGGCGGCGGAGGCGGCGGCGGCTTATGCTCAGCGATGTCTGTTACTTTCATTACTCTTGCTGATTCCGACGGCGGCTGATATACAACTTTTGTCTCAAAAACGATAAAAAAAATCAAACCAATATGAAGAAGAGCGGTAAATAAAAAAACGATTAAACGCCGTATTTTATCACTCATTTGTTTTCACCACAAAACTGACAACACGGTATTGCAGGAGCTGCATTACTTCAAGCACCTTGTTGATATTTTCGTAAGGAGTATTTTTATCCGCGATTATATGAACTCTTGTGTCGGGCGCGAATATATAAAGCTCAGTTATTTTTTCTTCAAAACCTTTTTTATCGGAAGGAAGACCGTCAAGAAAGATATCGCCGTTAAAATTAATCCAGACTTCAAGATTTTTTTCCGCTGTTGCGCGTAACGCGGAAGCGGCTTCGGGATAATCAATTTTTACTTCTACTCTATAGTTTATAAGCGAAACTAACATAATAAAAATTAAAAGCAAAAACGCTATATCGGAAGTTGAGAAAAGAGGAACGGATACAAGAGGTTTGGCTCTTTTTAATTTCATTGTATTCCGCCTTCTAAATCCAAAAATTCTTTTTTCATTGTAAAAGAAAATGAATCAATTTTCATATCCTGCGCCAGCTCCACAAAGTTAACTACATTCTGCCAGCGTGTTTTAGAGTCTATTGTTAATATAACAGCCAAATTAGGATTGCCGCTTTGAGAAGCGCGTATAAGGTTTCTTGCTTCATTTAAATTAATAATATCATTAGAGTGAATAATAACGCCTGTTTCATTCATTTCAAAACGAAGAAGATCGTCAGCTAATATAAGTCTTGTTGAATCTTTTGCCGGAAGATTCATTATGTAGCCTTTGTTGATATTAAAACCGGCAATAACCAAAAAATAAATTATCAATAAAAAAGCGAGATCGCTTGCGGCGCAGGTCTCGATAAATCCATATTTCCTCCGGCGTGTAATTTTCATAAAATAATTTTAATTATTCGCCGGAGTTTCGCTTAACAGCGTAATAATTTCCGAACAAGCGCCTTCAACTCCGGACGCGAATTTATCGACAATGTGGCTGAAAATCGAATGAGAAATCATCGCTATGATCGCGACAATAAGCCCGAATACCGTTGTGATTAAAGCCTCGTAAATTCCGTTAGCTACAATCTGAGCGTTAACTTCGCTGGCTTCGGCGATTGATCTAAAAGCACCGATCATTCCGGTTACTGTTCCCAGAAATCCCGTAAGCGGCGATAAAGAGCCAAGCGCCGTTAAAAAATTAAAACCGTTTTCCAAAGAATTAATGCAGCTGACAGCTTCGTTTTGAGCGGCGCGTTCGGCGCGGACTTCCGAAAAAGCTTTTCCGTTTTTTGAATGTGCCAGCGTCGCAAGAAGAACGCCCGCGCCCATTCGTTTTTTTGGCTGCTCTGAAAGATAATCACAGGCGCCAGCGGTATCATTTTTATTTAAATATTCTATAACATTTTCTTTTAAGTCATTGATTTTTAAATTTTTACTTGTAAGATAAATGATTCTTTCTATCATGATACCGATAGCGGCGATAGAAAAAGCAAGCAGAGGCCACATTACGACGCCCCCGAGCTTAAATAATTCCAGTAATGAGAAAGAAGCCGTTTCCATTTTTACCTCACTTAACTTTTTTAAGAATTACACTGTCATTTATTGAATTTATAATATTTTCCCATTCATATTCAAGATATATCCAATTTAGCGCTTCTTCCCAATCGCGAAGAAGAGTTCCGGAATTTCTAACTTGCCAAAAATCTTCCGGGAAAACGCGTTCTGTGTAGCTTGTATTCCATTTGATGTCATCGGCTCTTGCGAATATGTCTTCAGTATGCGGATAATTTTCCGGTCTTTTTTTCTTTTTTACAGTTTCCGGGAGAATGAGAGGTTTCCAAAAATTTGAGAATTCATCGGTTGATTTAAAAAATTCTTTTCTATGCAAATTCATCCATTGTGTTAAAGCGGCTATGCGCTCACGGCGGTTTGTTAAAGCGGTTAATGCTTCGTTGTCTGTTATACGGGTATCGTAACGATGAATCTTTCCGGATGTTATCACAACAGGTTCAATCTTTTCTGTAATTTTTATTGATGCGGTGTCAGAAAACGTTATACGCCCTGTTCCGAAAATCTGCAAAGAAAACTCGATCCAGCCGTGAGTATTGCCTGATAAAAAATCAAGCGAGGTAAAATGAATGATTCCGTCATTGTCAGGAAAAGTGGCGCGTAATTTGAACATCGGATAGGCTTTAGCGGTGATAATTAATGATTTTTCTTTTTGTTTATTTTGTACAATATTTAATTCATAAGCCGGAGTAACTTTTTTTTCTGTTTTGTAACGCGAGATTTTTTTCTCTTTACATACAGTTCCGTCAAGCAGTTCTCCTACTTTATCTGTAACAGTCATACAGCCGGTTAAAACAAATACAATTAAAATATATAAAAAAAATAACTTACATTTCATTTAACATTCCTCATTACACATTCTTAATTACTAATAACTGTATTTAAAACCAAATGACGGTATCGGGATAGGCATATCGTATGTTGCAGAAAATGTGCCGTCTTCAATTTCTCCTGTATATTGGTTATAGCTTTTATTTCCTTCTGCCGCGTATAATAAACCCAGAATATTTTCTATTGCAAAATATATTTCATATCTTGCTTTTCCTTTTCTGCTTGCACCGAATATTGATAATTTAAAATCAAGATTTAAAGAAACAGTGGTGCGGTTTTTTTCATCTATTTCCGAAAACCAATAATATTTTTCTATAAATTGATTATCCTTAGCCATATAAACGGGCATGCTGATAGGACCTTCATCGGAACGTTTTGATAAAGGAACGCCGGATGCGAGACCTAAACGAAAATAAAGATTAATTTTTTGCACCGGTTTTACATTCATGATTAAATTCAATGTATGAAATCTATGGAATGTAGGAAAATACCAGTCGTCTCCGCGGGTTCCTCCGGACATTCCGCTCCCTCCGACTCTACCCTGAGGGTCTTTGTATTTTGCCCAGCTAAAAGAATAAGCGATCCAGCCGTCCCAATAACGCGATTGAAGTTTCTGAAGCATAACGTCTATGCCCCCGACTATTCCTTCGCCGTCAAATTTCGGCTCGATGCTATAATCCTCAACTCCGGTTGACATCAATATATACATTCGATCAAAAACATATTTGAAATACCCTTCGATATTTAAACTGATTGATTTAGGGAAATCGAATTTAAAACCAATAACGGAAGTCCATGAACGGTTAGGCTTTAATTTTTCAATATTATAATTATTTTCCGCGAAAAACACATTATCATTCATTGATGAAAAAAGACCCGTGCCGATAGAAAGATCGATATTTTCAAAAAATCTGTGTCCGTTGTATAGATTAAAATCTATATTAAAACGCGGATTAAAAACAGGAATGGTATTTAATTTCATATCATTACCGCCCGATAAATAAAAATGATCAATGCGAAGACCAAGCTCGGCGTTAATTTTATTTATGGGACTGTATTCGGCAAGTATATAACCGGAAGTAGAGAGTAATTTATTACTGGGTTCTAAATTTTGATTTATAACAGTGCTGACTATCATTTGGCTGACAATTTGTTCAACTAATGGATCAACTATTGATTTAATAAACGCATCAGGTTGATATGGATATTGAGTCTTAACTTGATTCCAAATTTGTATATATATTTGATCACGAATTTGTTTTTGCAATTCAAGCTCTGTATCGCTTTTATTAAGTCTGTCAAATCTTCTTTCTACGCTTGTCTTTTGTATTCCTTTTGTTTTAAATATATTAAACATTGTCTGCACGCCTGCTGAAAAAAGCAATTTATTATTAATCTCCCAGTCATAATCAATACGCGCCTGAAGATTAAGATTGGATTCAGATTGATCGATATGACCGTTATCTTCAAAACTGTATGTTCTTTTTTCAGTAGGAATTATGTTATATATAAAAGGATATATTTCCTGAAATTTTGTGGAAAAACTTCTGTTAGCGATGTAATAATTAATATCTCCGTTAATTGTCTGATCCTCATATCCGACGCCCGCTAAAAATTTTAACAGCATATTAGAGCGCGGATTATAAGAAAAATTTGCTGTAAGAAACCCTTGGTAATTTTTAAAAAGAAAATCGATTGTAGATTCGCTGTTAAGAAAATTGTTTACATAACTTTGATTGTTAAATGAAATTCCTACAGCGTCCAAGCCGAAAAAACCAACCGCTGAAAAATCCAGCTTATCGGAAATTCTGTAATTAGCGTTGATCGATGTAGCTCTAATGTGAGGCGCAGGACCGAAAGCTTTTACCATACCGAGTATCTCAAGTCTGGGCGAAAGCTCGGATAATTTTCCGGCGAGAGCCAAAACAGGATCGTAGTACGTTATGCGCCCTGTAATTAAAATTCCGCCTTTTTTATTAAATGGAATTGAAAGATTCATATTCGCCGCGCTTGTATTTAAGCTGATTTCAAACTGAGTTTCTGTAGGAGACGGAGCCTTTGATGTTACTTCTAAAAGCCCGGAAATAGTGTGTCCGTAACGGGAAGAAAAAACGCCGTGCGATAATTGAGCGCTCTGCACTGTACGCGGATCAAATATCGAAAAAGTGCCTCCCCAAAAATACGGGTTGTTTATATAAAAACCGTTTAACGACGCGCTCATGTCTCCCGGATGTCCTCCCCGGATGCTCGGTTCCGCGTCAAGAAAACCGCCGTAACCTACGCCCGGCAGAAGTTTTATCGTGCTCATTACATCTTCTATTATTCCAATTTCGCCTGTTTGAGCGATTTCCTTTTCGCTTACCGCGATACTGCGTCCTGTTCTTGTTTCGCTGGAACCCTGCTTCGGAACTTCAACAACAAGTTCCCTGCCGAGCATAATGCCGGAAAGATTTAGCATAACAGTAAAAGTGCCGCCTGTTACCGGTATTGCCAAAACGCCGGTTTCGTAACCCGGGTAACTGGCGTTAATGATTATTTGTCTGTTATCCGGAGTCTCAATCACAGCTCTGCCGTCTTTGTCTGTGATGTATTGCGTGCCTTCTCTTGTGCGGACAACAGCGCCTTCGAGCGGCAGATTCAAATCAGAGTCTTTTACAAAAATATTTACATCTCTTGCGAATAACGGAAATGATATAAAAAATAAAATTATTAATAATTTATTTAAAATAAAACGCATTAAAAATACCTGAATATTAAACTATCATAAAGAACTGTTTTTTTCAAGAGTATTTTAACAACAGGTTGTTTTAACAAAATAAAAAATTTTCAACATCAATTAATATATTATTGAATTCCCCGAAATTTATTTTTGTCTCCGGAAGAGATTGTAAAAATAACTGTCCGTATGATTTTCTGTGAATTCTGCCGTCTAAAACTGCTACCACGCCTTTATCCGCGCTTCTTCGCATAAGTCTTCCGAATCCTTGTTTAAATTTTATCACAGCCTGAGGCAGAGAAAGACGCATAAAAGGATTCTCTCCGAGTTTCTCAACAGCTTCGCGGCGAGCTTCAAAAACAGGATCACCCGGCGTTCGGAAAGGCAGGCGGCAGATTATGACAAGGCGCAGTGTGTCGCCGGGAGCGTCAACTCCTTCCCAGAACGAATCAGTCGCGAAAAGGCAGGAGCTTTCGTCGGCAAGAAATGTTTGCAAAAGCCGCGTGCGATCATCATCACCCTGTTTAAGGCAGCGGATTCCCAATTTTTCAAGCTCAATTTTTGCGGCATTATACGCGCTTGTTAATGATTGATAAGAAGTAAATAAAATGAGAGCAGACCCTCCCGCGATCGCGGCTAATTCTTTAGCGGAATTATTTACAAATTCTTGAAACCCGTTCTCATCAGGAAGAGGCGAGTCAGAGGGCGCCGCAAGTAAAACGGCGTTTGAGTAAGGAAAAGGAGAGGGGAAACAGCCGGATAGCAGCGGACGATCTTCTAAATCTGCGATGCCACACCCGGCAGCCCAATATGAAAAATCATTGTTGACAGCCAATGTCGCGGAAACGCAGATAACTGTTTTGTTAGGTGAAAACACGCTGTTCTTTAAAATCGGCGAAAGGTCAAGCGGAGTTCTTGTAAACATCGCAGAGTAGTCTTTGTAAGAGCTGACTTTCTCGATCCATAAAACATCATTCTCGTGTTTTTTATATTTACAAAAAGCGTCACAAATTTCGGCTGTGCCTTCCAGTCTTCGCATTATCGCTTTTATTTCCCAGACTGTGATATCCGCCGATTGCTCTTCATCAAGATTTTCCGTGATGTCGCGAATCATGTTTGTAAGATTTTGAATTTCTTTTTTTAATGATTTAAATTGAGGGAACAGCGTTTTATTTAACTGCGATTCATCACACGCCGAAGATAATCTGAAAATTCCGTCCTGACCGCAAAAATCGAGAGCGCGTTCATCAAGATTTTCGATTGAGCTGCGGATTTTTTTTGTAGCGTCAATCATTGAATCTAAAACATCATCCTTAATTTTTGCTATTGCGCATAACTTAATTAATAATCCGTTTTGGTTTGTTCTTTTTCTATAATATAATTTTAAAAGCTGGCGAAAGATACTGTTCCTTCCGAATCCTGTCGAAAAAAACGAAGTTGCGGCGTTCTCGATTGTATGCGCTTCGTCAATTATTAATCTTGAAAAGGGTGGAAGCACAACGGAGTTTTCGTAGCCTGCTCCCTGAAAACGCGCCGCTAAATCGGCAAACAGCAGATGATGATTCACAACGATGATGTGTGCGCCTGCGGCTTCTTTGCGCAGATTCTGAATGAAGCACTCAGCTCTCCACGGACAATGATTCCCTAAGCAGAGATCAGATTCCGAGCAGACGCTTGCCCATAGAGAATCCTGCGGTATTATGCCAAGATCGGTTTTCGCTCCTGTCTTTGAAGAGCGAGCCCAATTAGCCACAAAATTTAATTCATTGCCGTCTATTTCAAAAAGAGGAGGCTCTCGCAGCGTTTCTTCTAATCTGCGCTGGCAAAGATAATTTCCCCTTCCTTTCATAATAACAGATTTTATTTTAACTTGATTTCCGGTTTCTTCGCTGATGCTTGAAGCGACAAGAGGTATGTCTTTTTCGTAGAGCTGCTGCTGAAGCGTTATTGTCGCCGTAGAGATTACAACTTTTTCTTTATTGGCAAGCGCGAAGTGCATTGCGGGTAACAGGTAAGCAAATGATTTTCCGACTCCTGTTCCGGCTTCCGCCATCACTAATGAATCTTCGTTAAACCCCTCAATGATCAAAGACAGAAGATCCAACTGCGCCTGCCTTGGCTCATAAGATGTAAGTTTTTCCGCTACAGATCCGCCTTCGCAAAGTGAAGCGATTATTTTTTCTGTATTGATTTTTTGCTTCGCGATAATATTTTCCCCTCACCTTTTTAATCACTAATTACTAATGACTAATGTGTAGTGAATAATTAATTATTACACATTAATAAACTCATGACTTTCGCATCGTTGATAATATTTTCTAACAGCGCGTACTCATTGGGCTGATGCAGAGTTTCCTGCGTCTTTGTCCAAACCGCGCAATCAATTCCGATGTTACGCAAACACGCCGCCATTGTGCCGCCGCCGATTCCGACAAGGCGCGGTTTCACATTGTAAACTTCGCTCACCGCTTTGCTTAAATATTTTACAATAGGAGCGTTCTTATCTGTTGGTTTTGATTCTGTAAGCTGCGGCAGAGTGTATTCGATTGTTACGCGGTGTTTTTTTTCAACCTCGGATTTGATTCTGTCAACTTCGGATAAGATTATTTTCGGCGGATATTGAGGAAGCACTCTCATGTCCATGTAAAAAATATCCTCACCGGGAATAGTATTAATGTTAGGAACGTTAGACTCTTTTTTTGTCGGCTGAAAAGTAGAGTAGTCGGGATTAAACATCGGATTACGCTCGTTAAACTTTTGCGATAATTCGTAATGAAGACGAAGAGCCAGATCGCTGCCAGCCAGAAACGCGTTCGCGCCTAAATCAGGAAGCGATCCGTGCGTTTGTTTTCCGCGGGTAATAAAACGCATCCACATAATATTTTTTTCCGCGATTTCGATATGTTCACCTAACGGATCGCCGCCGTCGGGAACAAGAACCATATCGCTTTTGTTAAATAAGCCGCTGTGTTCTTTAACAAGCCACTCAATTCCAAAAACAGAACCCACTTCTTCGTCGGCGGCGAAAAGCAATTTTATCGTCCGCTTCGGTTTTAATCCCTGTTTTACAAAAGCAAGAGCGGCTAAAACAGAAGAGACTAATCCCTGTTGATTATCTTCAGTGCCCCGCCCGATAAGACGAGCTCCTTTCTCATCATCCTTAAAAACAACAGTCCATGGATCGCTGTCCCATAATTTTTCCTCGCCGGGCGGAACAACATCCATGTGGCTTAGTATCCAAAGACGCGAAAGATTTTTATCTTCACCTTCTATTGAGGCGATCAAATTAGGACGCACCTTATTTTTCGCTTTCGGATCAGGAGCGTCATATTTTTCAAGATTAGTAATTCCGTTAGAACGAAGCCACTGCTCAAGAAAATTGCATTTATCGTACTCGCCTTCACCGCCTGATTCCGGCGAAACAGCCGGACGTTTGGTTAATTCAGTTTCTAATTCAATCGCTGTATTAACGGAATTATCCAGCCACTCAAATATTTTTTTAACCATTCCTCACTCCGCATTACAATATGCTTTCCAACTGGTGCTTATCAAAGTTTCCAAATCAGAATGTTTTGCTTTCCAGCCGAATAATTCATGAGCAAGAGAGCAGGACGCTGTAAGTTTCGCAGGGTCTCCCCCGCGTCTTCCTGCGATTTTCGCCGGGATTGGTTTTCCTGTAATTTTTCTTGCACTTTCGATTATCTCAGTCACAGAAAAACCCTGCTCGCTTCCAAGATTTACTAAAACGCTTTTATCATTTTTTATAATGTAATCTAAAGCGGCGGCATGACCGGAAGCAAGATCGTTTACATGAATATAATCGCGGATACAAGTGCCGTCTTTTGTATCATAATCGCTGCCGTAAATTTGCATTTCTTTCCTTATACCGCAGGCTGTCTCCATGATAATCGGAATTAAATTTGCGGGGTTTTGTTCCAATCCTTTGATCCGTCCTTTTACATCGTAACCCGCGGCGTTAAAGTACCGAAGAGACGCAAAACGGATTTTTTTTAATTTTTCATACCAGCTTAAAAATCTTTCTATTTCAAGTTTTGTAAAGCCGTAATAATTCTCAGGGAGAGTAGGATGCTTTTCGTCAATCGGCAGATATTGAGGCTCTCCGTAAACGGCGGCGCTTGAAGAAAAAACTATATTTTTGATGCCTGCTTCGCACGCGGCGTTTAAAATATTTATTGTTCCGCAGATATTATTACGCGAATATTTTTCGGGGACAAGCATCGATTCGCCTGCCGCTTTTGACGCCGCAAGATGAATTAGAGCGTCGAATTTTCCGTTTTTCATCACGGTAAGGAGAGATTGACTATCATGAATATCACCGTGAAAAAAATCCGTTTCTTTGAATAAATTTTCGCGCAGTCCGCTCGATAAATTATCGTAAACCGCGCATTTATTTCCGTTATCAAGAAATTCTTTTGTTACATGACTGCCGATATAACCGGCTCCGCCGATAATTAAAATATTCATTTTGTTATTATAGTATGAAACCAAAAAAAAAAGAAGATAACCGCAGGCGTTACACACAGTGATACTCTGAGGTTTTTTATTCTTAATTTCTCATAATTGCGAAACTATTTTTTCCCATTCGCGGCTTGATTTCTCAATCAGAGAAGCACAATCATCAAGTTGTTTTTTTGTTTCTCTTGCTTTTTCGGAGTTTGAATAAATTTCCGGCATAGAAAGATCGTGTTCCAATTTTATTTTTTTATTTTCCAATTCTTCAATTTTCTTTAATATTTCTTCTTCTTGTTTTTTTATTTTTCGATTCGTCGCCTGCTTTTGCTTATCTAAAATTCTTCTCTCTTCATTATTAACTCTTAACTGATCCCCGTTCTGTTTCAATTGCTCTTTGTTATCTGTTATCTGTTCACTGTTATTAATTCTATCCAAATAGTACGCGTAATTTCCGTAATATAATTTCGCTGTAGCAGGCGAAGAATCATCAGCGGATTTTAATTCCAATGTTTTTGTTGAGAGTTCTTCCATAAACGCGCGATCGTGAGAAACAAAAATTATTGTACCTGAAAATTTATTTAAAGCGTCAAGTAAGATATCTTTTGAATATAAATCCAAGTGATTTGTCGGCTCATCAAGAATTAATAGATTCATCGGCTTTAAAAACATTTTTAACAGAGCAAGGCGGCTTTTTTCTCCGCCTGATAAAACGCTTACGCTTTTATAAACATCATCGCCGCGGAATAAAAATGCGCCTAACATGTAGCGTATCTTAGGAATTAAATGAACAGGCGATTCTTCTTCCATAAACTCTAAAATCGTTAACGGCGAGTTAAGCGATTCTGCCGCGTCTTGCGAAAAATAACCGCAGCTTACACCGGAACCTAATTTCACCTTTCCTTTAAAATCCGAATCAAATCCTGCGATAATTCTAAGAAGAGTGGTTTTTCCGGCTCCATTGTAACCGGCTACAACAAGACGCTCTTTCGCATCAAGGCAAAGATCAAGCCCTGAAAGCACCTGTCTTTGTCCGTAACTTTTACCGATTCCTTCAAGAGTAAGCGCGATATTTCCCGAATGTGGCGCGGGAGGAAAACTTATATTTATTTTTTTTAGAGATTCAGGAATTTCAACGCGCTCCATTTTTTCTAAACGCTTGATAAGTTCCTGCGCGAAAGCGGCTTTACTTGCTTTGTACCGAAAGCGCCGGATTAAATTTTCTGTTTTTATTATTTCTTCCTGCTGCTCATCATAACGTTTAACCAAACTTTCAAGCTCTGTTTTTCTCACCTTTTCGTAAGATGTATAATTTCCCGCGTATCGTTTTAAATTCCCGCTGTAAAGCTCATAAACTTCATTCACGCAATAATCTAAAAAATATCTATCGTGGCTTACAAGAAGATATCCGCCGGAAAAATTATTCAGCCATTCTTCAAGCCAGTTTCTGGCTTCGATATCAAGATAATTTGTAGGCTCATCTAAAAGAAGGATATCAGGTTTTTCTAAAAGAACTTTCGCAAGCGCGATTCTCATCTGCCAACCGCCGGAAAATTCCTCAGCGTTACGCGAAATATCTTTTTGCGAAAAACCAAGCCCCGATAAAACTGACGCGATATCTCCTTCGCGTCTGTAGTAACCGGTTTCTTCTATTTGTTCGTTTAAATTATGATGCTCTTCAATTAATAATTTAGTAGCGGCGCTGTCGGTTTGCGCTTTTTCTAAAAGCGCTCCCGTTTGATCCATGCGCTCTATTAATTTATGCACATAACTAAAAGCCGTTTCGGCTTCTTCACGTAACGTTCTGCCGTGATGCACAATGCCCGCCTGAGGCAGATAAGAAATACGCGTGTCTTTTTGAACAGCGCGATCCCCCGAATCAGACGGAAAAATACCCGCGATAATTTTCATTAAAGTTGATTTACCGCAGCCGTTAGCTCCTGCCAATGAACTGCGCGATCCCGCGGCAAGACGCAAAGAAACATCTTTCAAAATATCCCTGTCACCGAAGCTAAGATTAATCCGCGAAAACTGAACAAATGACATTTTTATTATTGATCAAAAATTCTTAATCTGTTTGAGAAACAGAAACCCGAGACTCCGTCGTTAGTCATAACTTTGTACCAATCGCCGGGAAGCGGATCGCCTGATGTGCCGATCGGCGGAATACCTTCAGAGAGTCCTAAGATTTTAATCACTTCGCCCGATCTGAGGCGATAAACGCGGCGGGCGTTATTATCGGGAACGTCGCGGATAGGAAGACCGTCAAGGAGATTTTCGGCGTAAGACATAGCGTGAGGCGCGAAGATTTCAGCCGCTTCCAGCGCTCTTCGTTTAGTGGGATGATATTCAAGCTGAGTAAAAGGAATTTCAAATTTTACTTTTTTATTGGAATCAGGAGTTTCAGGAAACCCCACGATCCATTTTTTTTCGATATTTGATTTTACATAAACAGGAAGCACAGCGCCTGAAATAACCTCAGGCTCGTCAAGCGACCAGAGCAAAACGCCGTAACCCATCTTCGAGCAGGACGCCGATAAAAAAACCAGAGAAAGTAAACAAAAATAAAATATAAATTTTTTCATATTTCTCTGAAAAAGCAATGACTAATGCTGAATGACTAATGAAAATCTTTAATCATCAGTCATTCGTAATTAGTCATTAGTAGTTATTAATACTATTCAACAACCGCGATAATATCAGTCATTTTCAAGATAAGACATTCTTCACCGTCAATTTTTACTTGAGTTCCGGCATATTTATCATACATTACTTTGTCTCCGTTCTTGACGGTAATCGGTGATTTTTCCGTGCCGGGTCCTGTAGCGGTTACAATACCCATCTGTGTTTTTTCCTGCGCAGTATCGGGAATAATTATTCCGCTGGCTGTTTTTTCCTCATTTTTTCCCAATTTGACCAATACGCGGTCTGCCAAAGGCTTTACTTTCATATTTTTCCTCCGAAATTATGTATTAAATACGGATAAGTATATATTAATCGAATTTTTCAGTCAATAGCTGAATCTTGGAATAACTTCAACTATCTGATTAAATATTCAAGCTCCAATTGAGCCGCCAGATTTCCGGCATCGTATTCCAAAGCGGTTTGCAAAGAGCGAAGAGCATCACCCGGGCGCTTAAGAGCTTTGTAACATCTTGCGATACGTGAATAAACTAAAGAAGCGTTTTTATTACTCGCAGGAATATCTTCTAATTTTTCAGCGGCAATTTGATATTGCTCCAGCGCGTTTTTATAAAAAGCGGCAGCTTCTAAAGTCCGGGCGAGGTTCGCGTTAGTTCTCCAGTCGGACTGTGTATCAGTAATCTCTCGAAGAATTTTTTCGGCGTTTTCAAGATCGCCTTTGTTCATTAGAAAAAGCGCTTTGTAAAAATTGAGGCGGGGATCATTTATATTCAGCCTGGAAAGGCGGTCAATTAAAATTTTCGTTTCATTAAAATCTCTTAGAAAAATCATATTGCGAAGCGACCAATTATAAATATCAATATTGTTATCGTGCCTGTCCAAGAGATACCAGATATCAGCAATTTGCTTACCCGGAGTTTGCTCCCGCGAATTTCGCCTGCAAATTTCTAGATCAATATAAGGATGATTTTGATTTTGGTTATTGATTCTTTTTTGTATAAAAGAAACCGCGTTTCTTAAACTTGAACCGCGGCTGTAAAGTATAAGAGCGAATTCTTTAGCCATAGAGTCAGGCGGAAGTTCAGGTTCGATATTAATCAATCTTTCAAGATACGAAAAAGCGTCCGTTCTGTTTTTGGTTGTGATAGCAAGATTATAAAGACTTGTCTCGCGCGAGTTTTCGGCTAATTTATTCCAAAGAGCGGCGGCGGCTTCCGTAAAATCAGAAAGATAGAGCGCGTCCGCCTGACGGCTCATCGCTTTCTCACCTTCAATATAAGAAAAAATTTCCGCGCTTCTTAAAGGATTTCCAAAATCATAAAAAAATTCAGCCGCGAAAAAAAGCGAAGCAGGCGATAGTAAAATCTCATCTTGCGCGGAAGAAACTTCTGATGTTTCGTTAGAATTAACCGTAAAATCATTTATCATAATTTGAATATCACCGGATGCGCCTTTATAATCGCGCCGTAAAATTTTTAAGAGCGCAAGATTTACCGCGATTGATTCGATTTTTTCACTGTGGATATTATCAGGGATAGAAGAGGCGCTCGCCGGATTATTAAAATCGCCAAGAAGAATATGAAGATAAAGACGCGCCTTGTTTAGACTTGTATCATTAATTAAAGACAAGAGATCGCGTCCTTTTTGCTCTGTATAAAAAACGCAGGAGGCAATAAGCGCTATCGTCTCTGATGAAGGATATACCAGTAAAGCTTTTTCTATTGTTTGCTTATAATTAATTAAAGAGGAGGGGTGAATGTCAGCTAACGCTCTTCTTCGTTTTATAATCGAAAGCCATGACTCGACAGATACGGCTGTTTTTTCCATACGGTCAAGATATTCATTAAGGCGGGTAAACTCGCTTTCCGTAAAAAACAAACCGTCAAAATATAAATCATACTCGCGCATGATGCTGCGAAAGCTGTCTTTTTGTCTTTGAACCTCGGATGCTTTTCTTTCGCCTATATAAAAAACTGTTAAAATAATTCCCGATACTATAAAAAGAATAATTCCTGACAGGAGTGTTATGCGCAAGAAAGCGGCATTAGTCCGTTCCTTCATGATTTTTTTTCTTGCAATGTTACGCGGATACTGTCAAGAACGCCGTTAACGAATCTAAACGAATCATCCGCTCCGTATTCCCTGCAAATTCCGATCGCTTCATCGATAATAATAGAAGCCGCTATATCGGTCTGATATTTCAGAGAGTAGACAGACATCCGAAGAACCGCTAAGTCAACGCGGTTTAAACGTTTTATATCCCAATTTTGAAGATGGTTTTTTAAAATATTATCAATCTCTTTGATATTCTCGATAACACCGGCGATTAAAAGCCTTGAAAAAACCGCCATTTCTTCATCCAGAGATTCAAGCTTTTTTTCCTCAAGCCATGCGAACCTTGAAAGTTCTTCTACAGAAACTTTATTCGACTCCCAGAAATATAACGCCTGAAAAGCAAGGATTCTTCCTTTTCGTCTGGATGCCATCGTTTACCATCTGATGTTATTTTCAAATATTGTAAACGTTCTTGAGGTTCGTAATTCCGAGACAAGTTCCTGACTTGCCTGAGAGACAATTATCTGCTGTCTTTGATTCAGCATCATTTGTCCGACATAATCGCGCACGGTAATTCTTGTTCCAAGCTGGAAAATGTCACCTAACTCAAGTTGTTTTGACGCGTAATTTTCCGTGACTTTGATAACTTGAAAACCCTGAATGCCTTCTATCAATCTTGAGACTTGTCCCTGTCTTAAACCAAAAGCGATATCCATGAATGTTTGTCCCATAACTTGTCTTGCTTCTTGGTTTCTCGGTATATAACCGGCATCCCCGGCAACGTATCCGGAATTCGGAGCTACGCTGCGCGCCGCAACCTCGTCAAATTTGGACGGATCATTATTAATTTCTCTGACTAAAGAATCTGCAAGAGTTTTTGCTTTTGCTCTGGATGCGGCATCCGCTCCGTAAGGAATCTGTATCATCGAAAAACGGATTGTCTCCGGACGTACAAGTTCGCTTCTTAAAAGAGCGTACTCTGCGGCGATTTCCGCGTCTGTCGGGATTTTTACCGAATTAATCAAGTCGCCTTTTCTATGCATAAGATATTTTTGAAGAACCAATTGTCTTTTTAATTGATCCCTGAATATATTAACTTCCAAACCGCTTTCGCTCATTATTGCTTGCGCGAATTCCGAATCGGTCGGCTGTCTTCCAAGCTGCTGAGCCATCTCGCCGCGAAATTGCTGCATCTGTTGATTCAGCTCATTTTCCGTTACCATAATTCTGTCGCGTTCTGCAGCTTGTAAAACAAGACGCTCATTAATAATTACGTCTAAAACCTGAAGCCGTTCAGCCTGAGTCAAAACCCTGCCGGCAGCTTTTTCCATTCGTTCAACTTCTGTACGAAGCTGTCCCATAGTAATTGCTTCTGTTTTATTTAAAGTTACAGTAGCAACAGATTGCAGGTGCGGCTGAGTAAACCCAGGAACCGTAATTAATACAATTAAAAATAAAAATATAATTCGTTTCATATTCATCCTTCTGCTATAATATATACAAAATAAACAAAAAAATCCAGTATGGGTTACTCCATAGCCGGAAGCTTATCTGTCAGTACAGCTCTGATTCTTCTGACTCCTGCCGATGATGATTGTTCTTTTTGAATCTTAAAAACGCCTAAAATGCCTGTACGATCAACATGAGGACCTCCGCAGACTTCCTTTGTAAAGTAATCCGATGCCGATTTTCCGATTGTGTAGACTTTCACCTGCGCTTCGTATTTTTCGCCAAAAAGCGCGATCGCTCCGCTTTTTTTCGCTTCTTCCAATTCCATTGTTTCCATTATAACAGGCAAGTCTTTTTTAATCTGATCATTCACTATTTCTTCGATTGTTTTAAGCTGGTCTGCGGTTATAGGAGCGTCATGAGTAAAATCGAAGCGAAGTCTTTCTGCGGTGATATTACTGCCTTTTTGGGCGGCATGATCGCCAAGCACGATCTTTAATGCCTTATGCAGAAGATGGGTCGCTGTGTGGTATTTAACCGCCATTTCACCCTGATCGCCTAAACCGCCTTTAAAAGTTTGTCCGCTCATATTACGGGAAAGCTCCTGATGCTTTTTAAAAGCCTCGTCAAATTCCCCGCGGTTCACGGTCATTCCCGCTTCTTCGGCAAGTTCTTCGGTTAATTCGATAGGAAAACCGTAAGTATCGTAAAGTTTAAAAGCAAGCCGCCCTGACATAATTTTCTGCGGATTTTTTACAAGATTCGGAAGCATCTTTATAAATTCATTTACGCCTTTTGCAAGCGATTCATTAAATTTTGCATCCTCCTTTTTTAATTCGCTGATTATAAAACCGCGGTTTTCATCAAGCTCAGGATATACATTTTTAAACTGATCGATAACAGCTTCGGCAACCGGCAAAAGGTCTATTCCTTCGCCTGTCAATTTATGCCCATGTCTGATCGCTCGGCGGATAAGACGGCGAAGAACATATCCCGCGCCTACATTTGAAGGGCTCACCGCTTTCGGGTCGCCGAGAATAAAAACCGAAGATCTAACATGGTCGGCGATAATTCTTACAGAGAAATCAATATCGATATTTAAACCGCTTGAGTATTTACAGTCAGCGGCTTTCTCGATCGCCGCGATTATATTTTTAAAAATCGGAGTATCATAGACCGATGACTTTCCGTTAAGGACAGTTACCGTTCTTTCGATACCCATTCCGGTATCGACGCATTTGCGGGAGAGAGTTTCGTAAGCCCCGGACGCGTTTTTGTTGTACTGCATGAAAACATCATTCCAGATTTCGAGCCATTTCCCGCAGGAGCAGCCGGGTTTACAATCAGGACTGCAGGGAGCGTCTCCCATGTAATAAAACATCTCGGTATCAGGACCGCAAGGACCTGTGGCGCCGGCAGGACCCCACCAGTTGTCTTCTCTCGGCAGATACGAAATTCTCTCGATGCCTAAGGATTTCCAAATCGCCGCAGACTCATCATCTTTTGGAATTTCGCCCGCTGCTTTAGCTGCACCCGCTGCTTTAGCTGCGCCCGCTGCTTTAGCTGCGCCCGCTGCTTTAGCTGCGCCCGCTGCTTTAGCTGCGCCCGCTGTTTCAACAGCGCATTCGCCTTGAAAAACTGTTACGCCTAATTTTTCGATTGGAATGTTAAGCCACTTCGGAGAAGTCAAAAATTCAAAACTGAATTTTATCGCGTCTTCTTTAAAATAATCCCCAAGCGACCAGTTCCCCAGCATTTCAAAAAAAGTAAGATGACTTGGATCTCCTACGCAATCAATGTCTCCTGTACGGATGCATTTTTGAAAATTGACAAGTCTCTTGCCGGCAGGATGTTCTTCTCCCAAAAGATACGGAACAAGCGGATGCATTCCGGCGGTTGTAAAAAGAACTGTGGGGTCGTTCTCAGGCAGCAACGATTTGCCTTGTATCTCCGCGTGTCCCTTAGAGATAAAAAATTCGATATATTTTTTTCGCAATTCATCAGCGGTGATGTTTTTCATTCGAATATGGTAGCAGGAAAAAAAATTAAATTCCAGCTTACATTGCTTCAGGTTTCCAGTAATTTCCCGACGCGATGATCATGCAAATTAATTTATAATAATTGGCAAACCAGTCATTAGCCCATGCACCCATGTTGCGCCATTTCCAAAAAGCGTCTACCCAAGCTTGATTGTCGTCTTGCGCTCCCGGAGAACCGCCTGCCGCCGCCGCTGTAACAAGAAACGGAGCGACTACGCCGACATTTGATGCGCTGCTTGAATTGGCTAACGCTGTATCTAACGGATGATCAATCGAATTTAATCCGCTCATATTATTTCTATCCGTTCCGATCCGCGCTCTTGCAAAATTATCAAAAGGTATGATGCTGTAGAAAAATAATGAGGGGTTAGGCAGAGAACCCGCGGGCATTGGGGTATCGCCGTAAAGAAGATAATCCGCGCCAAGACGCCAGGGCGTGCGGTAGGAATTCCAGCCGAATTTATCATCGCCGCCTTCAAGAAGATCCGACGGAGCCGGTTCCCATTTAAAATTCGTATCATAAGTGCTGATACAAAAATCAGGCAGAAGTCCGTTCTCGGGAGCTCCATTTGCATGAAGCGCGTCTCTTATATCGATAATTACATTTAAAGTAGCGTCAATAACTTCCTGCCAATTATGAGCGGAATCAATTGCTTTATAGGAACGCAGATGACTGAGTATAAAATCCGAAGGACGTGTCGCATTAAATACATCTCTGTCATCCAAAGGAAATTCTTTCCATGCCCAATCGCCTAATAGAACAGTTTTATACTCAACATGAATTACTGATCTGTAAAAACCTTCCAGCATATCTAAGGCAAGCTCTTTATAATTATATCTTCCGCCGCTTCCCCATTGTTTATCCGCGACAATTAATGAATAGATGATGTCCATGTCTCCGTCTGCCGCGCTGTTAGTGCCTCTATTATTATAACCTGTTAATCCGCCGCTGCCGTTTTCGCTGCCGCCGGGCGTATTTGCAAACGGCGCGATTTTTGCCGAAGCATTATTGTTTTCCATGTGACGGAAGCCACGCTGACGAATATGAACCATGTCGTTAACCGTTAATTTTGTATCGTTAACGCCAGTGTTAAATCCAAACAGCTCCCAGCTATGTTGTTTTGTTTCTTTACCTTCAACAAAAATCGGACTTTGAAACGATAAAACAGTCCTAAGCATACCGTCATAATAATCTTTCAAACTCTGCGCGTTAAAACGCCATGTATGTCCCGCTTCTGTAAGAGCAGCCTCACAGCCAGCCATGTATGCAAGTATCAGCATACCGTATCCCATCGATTCAGAAACAGTTATATGCTCCTCATGAATTTTTGAGCTGTTGCGATCTCCGGTTCTGGGATAATTCGCGTGATGTTCAAATACGACCCGGAAATTATCTCTGTCAAGCGGAGTTCTTGAATCGAAAATTAAATTGTTGTTCAAGGTATCTGCGAGTAATTTGATCATCTGGTTTTCCGCCGCGATCATATCGCTTGGCAGAAGCGGTTCATTAGCATAAGTCGCTAAAGACGCCGTTCTTTGAGGAAACGGGAAATTTGCTTCTGCTACAACATCGAAATTTTTATTGCCGGACAGCTTTTTACTGCCGCAATTAGTCAGAATTAGACAGCTAAATAAAACAGCCGCCAAAATCAATAAAATTGTTTTTCTTTTCATGAATTGATTTTATCATATTTTTCGCAATTTGTTTATGGGGTCATACGCAATAATTCATGTTTTTTAATTAATGATAACTGACTATCACATTCATTTATGCTACAATGTTTCAATGCAGACACTTCATGAAACAGAAGAAAAACCAAAGAAAGCGTTTCTAGTAAATATTGTGACAGGCAGCAAAAGCGATGACTCGATTATGCGCGAGCTGCGCGGGCTTTGTAAAACATTAGGGCTTGAAATCATCGCTCAGGAAAAAGTGCGCGTCAGGGAAAAAAATCCTAAGTACGGACTAGGGACAGGCAAAGCGGAAGAAATCGCGCAAAAAGCAAAAGACGCTCAGGCGGACTTGCTTGTTTTCGATTTTAATCCGAATCCGTCTCAGCAGCGGAACTGGGAAACGTTATGCGATCTTCCCGTTATCGACAGACAAGAATTAATTATAAAAATTTTCGCCGACAGAGCGGTTACAAGAGAAGCCGAATTGCAAGTTAAGTTAGCAGAGCTTGAATATTTGCTGCCGCGCCTTTCTCACAAATATATCGATCTTTCCCGACAAAGAGGCGGGCGTTACGGAACAAAGGGAGCGGGAGAGACCAAGCTCGAAACAGACCGCAGAAAAATCGAGAAGCGTCTTCGTCAGCTCGAAAAAGAAATTGAGCAGATCAGTAAACAGCGGAAAATGCAGCGCCGCTTAAGAGAGAAGAGCAATGTTCCTGTCTGCGCGATTGTCGGATATACAAACGCCGGTAAGTCAAGTCTTTTAAACGCGCTTACAGGCGCGGATGTTCTTGCCGAGGATAAACTTTTCGCGACTCTCGATGCGGTTACCCGCCGCTTCGAAGTATCTCCCGGAGTGCCGGTATTGCTAACCGATACCGTAGGTTTTATCCGTAATCTTCCGCATACGCTAATTAAGGCGTTTCGCTCAACAATGGAAGAAGCTGCCGCAGCCGACATCATCATACATATATTAGACGCATCGGAGCCCGATATCGAAAGCAATTACAACACGACAATCGGAGTTTTAAACGAATTAAAAGCCAACGAAATCCCGATGATCACCGTTTTAAATAAAATTGATAAAGAAAACGTAAATCTTGAGGAGCTTATAAACGCCTACCCCGAAAGCGTCGCGGTATCGGTAAAAAAAGGAACGGGGTTTGACGCTTTAAAGGAAAAAATCATAAGTCATATTGCGGCGTTAATTTGAAAAAGATTGTTGAATTTTCAACCTTATGTCTTATAATATATTTATATTGCGTAATTTTATAAAATAGGTTAGCATATCGAAGAGTAGGAGCGGAGTATGGCTGAAGACCTAATGGACAAAGTTTTTTCTTTCTTTTCCGGGGAAGGATTAACAGACGAAAAGCAGAATATGCTTAAGGCTATCGGAAAAGAACTTGGGCAAAGTAAATACGCTAAGTTCTTTAGGGTCAGAACAGAAGAGGTTGATCCTTCGTTCATGTCATTTTTATTCTCTGTTTACAAAATAATCTATCCGATTAAGATGTTCATGAAAGATGAGTTTAAAATGGCTCAATTCAAACACTTAACTGTTGATTCCTGCATCGATAATTATATAAAAGACACATTAATCAAATTAAACACTCAATATCTTGATGATAAAGCAAAGACAATGCCCGGTGAAGCGTTAATCGGCGAAATTCAAAAGGATATCGATTTATTAACTTCTCAATTTGACAGCACCCGTATAAAAACCGTAAATCATAAATATGAGCTTGCCGGCGCGTTGAATCAATTTGTAAAATATGATTTTAGAGGATTCTTTAAAAAATTCGATCCTCATTTTGCCGACGGCAGTTTTATCATCGAACCGAAATTCCCGGCGATCAAAACAATTCTGATTGTCGATCAAATCGGCGACTTCCTTACAGTCACTCAACCTTTAAAACCGGAAGAAGATTGGAGCAGCTTATTAGAATTACTCAAAAAAATTGAAGGTCAGGACCTTGTAATCCCCGAGCAGTTCAATAATATGATCAAGACGCTCAGAGAAATCCATACGTCAAAAATCCTCGAATTGATGATCCAGTACACTTTGAGAAACCCTGTATGGCAGTGGAAACATTCATCATTTAAAGAAACAGTCGGCGAAACATGGCTTGACGCGAAAAGAAACGAAGCTTACGCGTACATAAACAAAATCAACAATTCTAAGAAAAACAGCCAGATAAACGCTCTTACAAAACAAATTTTTGAATCCGGTGATTTATCAAGGCTGGATTATTATAATGTTCAGTTAAGCGAGTTATACCGCAAGAAAAATGTTGAATATTTCCTGTATGCCGAGGGATTGAATTACTTAAAATCTTTCATGGATGATTACGTAGAAAAAGAAATCAAAGAATTATGCGATATTCTGCTTATCCGCGGACAGTGGACAAATAATACAATGTCCAGGGAAATGAGCGAGGCTCTGCATGAAATTCTGGAAGCAACAGGTCAAATTGCCGATTTAGACACGATTTTATCGGAAGACGGCGCGGACGGCTCGCGTTTACGCGCGGCAATGCTGCGGATTGACAGGGATTCTACACAAACAAGATATATCAATAGTATAGTAAATAAAGTAAATACGGAGGCGTTAGAAATAATTAACGACGCGGCTCAGGCTTTAATTGTAATCGGCAAACAGCTTAAAACGCTTATCGAGGATATTCAAAAGAAGCATCCGGAGCTTTTAATAAACTGGAGAGAGGTAAATTTAGCTTCTAAAGAGCCGATGCCTCAAAGAATGATGAATGATTTTAAGAGAATTAATTACTTTGTACAGTTAATGCATCTGTGTACGCAGTAATTAAATTTTTATCATCATTATTGACATTTAAAAATTTTGTAGATTATAATCAAGAATAAGGGGTTGCCATGGAAATTCAGATTCAAGAACTCATTGATAAGATTAAAAAAGACGGAATTAAAACAGCAACAGAAGACGCTAATAAGATTAAAGCGGAAGCTGAAAAAGAAGCGAAAAGGATTTTAGATTCGGCAAAAAGAGACGCCGATGATATTATCAACCGCGGCAAAACGGACGCCGAGCGTTCGGAAAAAGCCGGGATCGCAGCGTTGCAGCAGGCATCAAGAAACTTGATTTTATCTTTTAAAGATGAAGTTCAGGCTCTTCTGGATAAAATTGTAAAAGAAGCGGTTAATAATAATTACAACGATGATGTAATTAAACAGGCTCTTCCTCAGATTTTAACTTCATGGTCCGAAAAAGGAACCGATAATCTCGCGGTTATCCTTCCGGAAAACGAACTTTCAAGACTTCAAGGTTTTTTCAACGACAGACTCGCCGGGGAGCTTCAAAAAGGCTTAGAATTAAAATCCAACAGAAAACTTGCGTCAGGTTTCCGTATTTCAAATAAAGAAGGTTCTGTTTTTTATGATTTTACTTCGGAAGCAGTCGCGAATCTGTTGTCCGGTTATCTCAATACTAAGTTGGCAGGTATTTTAAAAGACTCTTCAAAAGGAAATTAAAGAGTGGGATCATACTATTACCTCATGGCTCAGCTTCCTTATCTCATTTATGAGCAAAAGCCGCCGATGTCGTCAATTGAATTTAAGGATACCGCAAAGCGTTTAATGGCGCCTTGTGATGCCGCGGTTTTTGAGAATCTTTCGCTTAACTGCAGCGGAAAATCGGAATGTGATTTTGTCAGAAAATGGAAGGAATGGGACAATAACCTGCGGCTCAATCTTGCCAAACAGCGAGTAATAAAATCAAAGTTCGAGAAATCCTTTTCGGAACCGCCGCTTACTCATCATGACGCCGCCGCCGCCGCCGCTAAAGCCGTTGACGAACATTCGCCTCTGGAAGCGGAATACTTATTGGATAAAGCCCGCTGGCACGCTATCGAAGAAATCGCCGGCGATGATTACTTTCACAAAAATTCCGCTTACGCATATTATTTAAAATTACTGCTGATGGAAAGAAAGCAGGCATTTGATACCGATAAAGGATTTGCCGAATATAAATCACTGTACGCTTCCATTGTGGAAAGCGCGCAAAAAACTGGAGAATCTATATGATTGGAACTAAGGGTGTAGTTACTGCCGTTAACGGCAATATGGTTAGCGTACGTTTTGACGGAATTGTTTCTATGAACGAAGTCGGCTTTGTTAAAGTCGGCGAATCCCGTTTAAAGAGCGAAGTAATTCGTATCCGCGGCGAGATAAGCCAGCTTCAGGTCTTTGAGATCACCAAAGGAATTACCGTCGGCGACCAAGTTGAGTATACAGGAGACATGTTATCTGTCGAGCTGGGACCCGGTCTTTTAGGTCAGGTTTATGACGGTCTTCAAAATCCTTTGCCGCAATTAGCGAAAGCTGCGGGAAACTTCCTGGAAAGAGGAATTTATCTTGACGCTCTGCCGACAGAACCAAGCTGGCAGTTTAATCCGACAGCGAAGCAGGGTGACAAAGTTGAGAGAGCAGACACTCTCGGCACAGTTCCGGAAAGCTCTTTTACCCACCGTATCATGGTTCCTTTTAACTTTTACGGTTCTTACACAATCAATTGGATTAAACCCGCAGGTTCATATAATATCCGCGAGACAATTGCCGAATTAAGAGACGAGAACGGCAACAATGTCCCGGTTACTTTGAGTTTTAAATGGCCTGTAAAACGCGCTGTAGACTGTTACGAAGAGCGTCTAAAACCCGTTGACCCGATGGTTACCCGCGTTCGCCTTATCGATACATTCTTTCCTGTTGCGCGCGGCGGCACTTATTGTATCCCCGGTCCTTTCGGCGCGGGAAAAACTGTTCTTCAGCAGATTACAAGCCGCTTCGCAGACGTTGATATTGTAATAGTAGCCGCGTGCGGTGAACGCGCCGGTGAGGTTGTAGAAACCTTAAAAGAATTCCCTGAATTAAAAGACGAGAAAACAGGCCGCTCCCTCATGGAGAGAACGATCATTATTTGCAATACTTCATCAATGCCTGTCGCCGCGCGCGAAGCTTCGGTTTACACCGCTGTAACGCTCGCTGAATATTACAGACAAATGGGACTCCACGTTCTTCTCTTAGCGGACTCAACAAGCCGCTGGGCGCAGGCGATGCGTGAAATGTCAGGACGCTTAGAAGAAATCCCCGGTGAAGAAGCATTCCCTGCTTACATGGAATCGACAATTGCCAGCTTCTATGAAAGAGCCGGTATCGTGCGCCTGCGCGACGGCTCATTAGGCTCTGTTACAATCGGCGGAACAGTAAGTCCTGCGGGCGGTAACTTTGAAGAGCCTGTAACGCAGGCGACGCTTAAAGTTGTCGGCGCTTTCCACGGTCTTTCGCGCGAACGCTCCGATGCCCGTAAGTTCCCTGCGATCCATCCTCTTGATTCATGGTCAAAATATAAGGGAATTATCAGTCCCGAAAAGGTCGCGTACGCGCACGGTTTTATGAGACGCAGCGCGGAAGTCGAGCAAATGATGAAGGTTGTCGGCGAAGAAGGAACAAGCAACGAAGACTACATCATTTATTTAAAAGGCGATTTAATTGACGCTGTTTACTTCCAGCAGAACTCGTTTGACGCTGTTGACGCGGCGGTTAAACCTGAAAGACAAATTTATGTTTTCACAAAACTGCTTGTCATTCTCGCGTCAAACTTCAGCTTTAACGACAAGAACGAAGCGCGTTCATGGTTTAACAGACTTCGCCAGAAATTCCTCGATTATAACGGATCTCAATGGAAGAGCGAACGTTTCGACAGTCTCGAGATAGAAATTGAAAACGCGGTAAAGAGCCAGTCAAAAGGGCTTGATAAAGCAGCAGAAAAAATAATTGTATAGGTTGGGATGTTATGAATAAAGTATACAGTAAAATTGAATCAATTACAGGAAGCGTTATCACCGTAAAAGCTGACGGTATCCGTTACGGAGACCTCGCGGAAGTCGATACTGTATTCGGCACTTCTCTTGCGGAAGTAAACCGTTTGCAAGGCGACACTGTTTCTCTGCAGGTCTTTGCAGGCGGACGCGGTATTTCCACGGGAGATACAGTGCGCTTCTTAGGACGCCCGATGCAGGTTCCGTTCTCTGAGAATTTAATGGGACGCGTTTTTTCCGGATCAGGTAAGCCGCGCGATAACGGTCCTGAGTTAACGGAAAATAAAATCCCGATCGGCGGTCCGTCTGTAAACCCGTCTCAGCGTATTATCCCGCGAAATATGATCCGTACCGGTATTCCGATGATCGATCTTTTTAATACATTAGTCGTCTCTCAAAAGCTGCCGATCTTCTCGGTCTCAGGCGAACCATACAACGAACTACTTGCCCGTATCGCTATGCAGGCGGAAGTTGATGTCATCGTTCTCGGTGGAATGGGATTAAAATACGACGATTATCTTAATTTTAAAGAAACGCTGGAATCAGGCGGCGCTCTTGCTAGAACTGTAATGTTTGTTCACACAGCAAGCGATCCGACAGTTGAATGTCTCATGATTCCTGATATGTCGCTTGCGGTCGCAGAGCAGTTCGCTCTTCAGGGAAAAGACGTGCTGGTTCTTCTTACTGACATGACCAACTTCGCGGACGCGATGAAAGAAATATCGATAATTCAAGAACAGGTTCCTTCTAACCGCGGCTACCCGGGCGACCTTTACAGCCAATTAGCAAGCCGTTATGAAAAAGCGGTCGACTTTGAAACTGCAGGTTCTATCACAGTTCTTGGTGTTACGACAATGCCCGGCGACGACGTTACTCACCCCGTACCTGATAACACAGGTTATATAACCGAAGGTCAGTACTATTTAAAGAACGGACGCATCGAGCCGTTCGGTTCGTTATCCCGTCTTAAACAACAGGTTAACGGAAAAACCCGCGAAGACCATCGCGCTCTTATGGACGGTATGATCAAACTGTACTCGTCTTTCCGCGACACGCTCGAGAAAAAGGCGATGGGTTTCGTTATGAGTCACTGGGACGAAAAATTATTAAAGTACGGCGGACAATTCGAGCATAGAATGATGGATCTGTCTGTCAATATTCCGCTTGAAAAAGCATTGGATTTAGGATGGGAAATTCTTTCCGATTGTTTTAATCCGGAAGAAACCGGGCTTCGCACTGAGCTTATTAATAAATTCTGGCCGAAGAATTAGGAATATAAATGGCAAAAATTAGGCTCACTAAAAACGAGCTAAAAAAACAAAAAGATTCTCTTAAAATGTACAAGCGTTATCTTCCGACGTTGATGTTAAAAAAGCAGCAGCTTCAAGGCGAAATTCGAATAACAGAAACCCGCTTGCGCGAGCTGCATTTGGAACTTCAGCAATTAAATGAATCATTTAAACCGTGGATCGCAGTTTTCGGTGAAACGGGAATTTTTACAAAAGATATCGTAAAGATAAAAAGTTTAAGAACAAGCCGCGGAAATGTCGCCGGTGTCCCGATTCCTGTTTTTGAGGGAGCCGACTTTGAAACTTCTGAATACGATTTAGTCACAACGCCGCTTTGGCTGGATAACGCGGTCGAGTCAATGAAGAAAGCGCTGCTTCTTACCCTCGAAGCTGAAATAGTGGAAGAGCAGAAAAAGAAACTGGATAAAGAATTACGCACAACAACACAGCGCGTAAATCTATTTGAGAAAATAAAAATCCCCGAAGCAAGGGGAAATATTAAAAAGATCGAAGTCTACCTTGGCGATCAGCAGACAGCGGCTGTTGTGCGCGGAAAAATTGCCAAGTCCGGCTTTGAAAAGGCAGCGAAATAAATGAGGAGGCAGTTATGATTTTACCGATGAAAAAAGTTTGCCTCATGGTGCGGGAAAAATCCTGCGATGACGCCTTGATAAAATTACGCAGACTCGGCGTTCTTCATTTAGAGAAAAGAAACGTACCTCTGGATGTTAACTCTGTTGCGTTAAGAAATAAAACAAAGGTAGAAGACGCGATTGGTCTGATACAGGATTTTAAACCGCCAAAGAAGAAAAAACAAATTTTAGATCCTTTCATGGGAAGAGAACGGCGCAAGAAACCTGTCGGAATGCACAGAGGACGCCGCGCGACTGATATCTTCGGCACTGACACAGAAGCTCCTTACTCGGTAGACGCTGTACGCGCTCCCAGACGCCCGTATCTTCCCGACCTTTTAAACGGATTCGGTGACGAGCGTAAAACGTTAAAAGAAAAAGACACTCTTTTAAACAGAGAAATTTCCCGCATCGAAGGATGGGGTGATTTTGATCCGGCAGGAATCACGGAAATAATGAATTACGGGCTTCCTGTTTATCTCTACGAAATGTCTCCCGATGTTTTTGAACATCTAAGTAAAGACGTACAATATATAAAAGTAAAAAGCGACAGAACGATTATTCGTATCATCGTCTTTGATAATAAAATCCCTGATATCACTCCTTTTGCGCTGCCGCAAAAACCTTTAACCGAGCTTTATCAGGAGATGGAAATAAATAAAAACGCTCTTAAAGCAATCGAGACAAAATTAAGCACTTTTGCGGATCGCCGTCCGGCATTGAATAAAGAGATGGCGATTGTAATGTACGATTTAGAATTTGAAACCGCTTTAGCCGGAATGGAAAAAGTTGAAAACATCCCCGCAGGCTCTGAGCTTTCGTATCTGACAGGTTATGTTCCAAGCGAAGATACCGCTAAGGTAAAGAAAGCCGCGGAAGAAAATGACTGGGGAGTTTCTTTATATGATCCTCCCGAAAATGACGAAAGGGTGCCGACAAAACTTAAAAATAACAAATTAGTCAATCTCTTAACGCCTATTACCGGTTTTCTTGAAATTGTTCCCGGATACCGCGAATATGATATATCGCCTTTTTTCCTTTTCTTCTTCTGTATATTCTTCAGTATGATTTACGGAGACGCGGGTTACGGATCACTTCTTACATTAGCCGCTATCGGCGGATTAGCCGCGATGAAAGCAAAGGGCAGTAAACCGCCGCTGGCTTTCTCGATGCTGCTGCTTCTTGGAATTTGTAATACAATCTGGGGAACTCTTACCTGCTCTTGGTTCGCGATTCCATTAGAAAATATTCCGCAATTCCTTAAAGATATTTCTCTTCCGTATATATCGCTGGCGAACGCGGCGGACCCGGTTTTACAGCAGAGAATAGTTGATCAAAATTTACAATTGTTCTGTTTTACTCTCGGCGTTGTGCATTTGTCGGTTGCTCATATTGTAAATATGTTCCGCGCAAAATCACTTAGGATACTCGGAGAGTTAGGGCAAATCGCGATGTTTATTGGAATGTATAATGTTGTTCTGTTCTTGATTGTCAGTAATGATATTCGGCGCATTGAATTGAATCCGTATGCTATTCATCTTATAGCCGTAGGTTTTGTACTTAGCTTTTTCTTCAGCTACTATAAAACAGGTATCGGTCAATCGATTAAATCGAGCTTAAGTAATATAATGTCTGTAATATTGGGTATTGTGAATGTATTTTCGGATATAATGTCGTATATCAGACTTTGGGCTGTAGGTTTAGCGGGAGCCGCAATTGCAAGCACTGTTAACAATTTAGCAGGACCTGCTTTAGGCGGTTTCATGATTTTCGCAGGTATCATTCTGCTGGTCTTCGGACACGGAATGAATATGGTTCTTAACGTACTTTCTGTAATTGTTCACGGAGTGCGTCTTAACACATTGGAATTTTCCGGGCATGTCGGTCTTACTTGGTCGGGTACGGCATACAAGCCTTTTGCGGAGAAAAAAATAAAATAAAAAACTCAAGGAGAGAAGTATGAACTTAGGTTTATTAGGTGCGGGTTTGGTTCTTGGTATTGCCGCCTGCGGTTCGGCTTTAGGTATTGGAACTTGTGCGAATTCGGCAATTGGCGCTTGGAAAAAATGTTTTATTTCTAATAAGCAAGCCCCGATGACATTTCTTGTTTTCGCAGGCTTTCCGCTTACACAGACATTTTACGCCTTTATCTTAATGGGTCAGATAAAGACAGCGGCTTTCGCAAACCCAGAGAACGGTTTGTTGTATTTAGCGTTTTCGGTCGCTTCAGGATTAGCGATTGGCTTTACCGCTTTCGTACAAGGAAAAGCCGGTGCTTTCGCCTGCGATGCTCTCGCGGAAACGGGTAAAGGTTTCGCTCAGTATATTTCTGTTATTGGTATATCAGAACCGGTCGCTCTTTTCGCGATGGTTTTGACAATGATCAGCTTATAAACTATTTATATACGCCATCTGACCTTGTGTCGGACGTATAATACGATAAATTTGACCGCTCTCTTGAGAGCGGTCAAATGTTCATTTATCGAAGCGGTTTATAGCCATTAATAAATATCTTGTCAAAAATCTATTAAATCAATATAATCAAACCACGGTCGAGTAGCTCAGTGGATAGAGCAACAGCCTTCTAAGCTGTGGGTCGAAGGTTCGATTCCTTCCTCGATCAATTTTTTTACATTCTTAGTTTTTCATGAAGTAATTCTCTGAATTTAATGACCGATGAATTATTAGGTTCTAGCGCGAGAGAATTTTCGCAATCGGCAAGCGCTTGAGGAAAATCGCCGATGTGATAATAAGCCTGTCCGCGTCTGAAGAGACAGAATGATTGATACGGATTAATGGAAAGAGACAGAGAATAATCGTCTATTGCCTGAGAGTATTTTTTTAAAACAGAATGTACAACGCCTTTATAATACGCGGATTTATATGATTTTGTATCCAACTCCAAAGATAAACTGAAATCATTTATTGCTTCGTTATACTGTGAACAGGCAAAATACGCCATTCCGCGGTGTTTAAATATAATCGAGCATATTACTTTATTTGGCTTTAATTCTAAAATATTTGAATATTGATTAATAGCATCGTTGAAACGGTTTTGATTATGCGCGGAAAGAGCGTAAACCAAAAGATCGTCAATACTTTTATTTTCATAATCATTAACGGATAGGGGAGCATTATCATCGGCAAGAGGGATATTATCTTTTGTCTGATCTGAAGAGAATAAAAGGTCGTCGGTCGATTCTTCGATTTTTTGGAAAAAGCTTTCCCGCCTTTTTCCAAGTTCCTTACTGTATTTTCTTTGATAGGTTCTGATTTCCTGAAAAATTATATCAGCTAACGAAAGACTTGCATTAACCGCCGCAAGTTTTCGCTTCATTGGTTCATCAAAAGGACTAAACTCGGCTTTATAAACAAGTTCATGTTCAACTTCCGCCCATGCGTCCTGCAGAATCGTACGGATTTGAATTTCGGCGATATCTGTGCCGGGATAACCGTATTTTTCGATTAATTCCGCCGGTATGGAAATTAACAGATGCGTCGATTCGTAACCGAATTCTTTAAACGTAAAATGTCCTTTAATTTCTCTTTCAATTACATTAAAGTTTTTATTTATAATTTCTTCCGCCGCCTGCAAGTCTTCTATAAAAGGGCATATAACTCTGACACCCAAAAGGTCAGTGATTGTTAATTTTTCCATACCGGAAGCTTCGCTGTATGAGCCCATTTTTAAAAGACGAATAAATTTTGAAAAAAAGCTGTTAAAATTTTTAATTCGTCCGCTGACAACAGGACTTGTATCAAGAACGGAAAGGATATCATCAACTTTCTTTTTTAAATCATTAACAATTGATTGACGGGAATCAGCGTATTCCTCATATTCATTAAAAAGAAGATTTTTATCTGCGCGCGCATTTTTACTGTCTTTTGTATTATCCATAATATTTTTAATTATCTTTTTCTATGATTAATTGTTAAAAAAAAACTGTCTGAAAATCATTGATCTTCAGACAGTCTATCTTATGAAAGATTAACTTTCAATATTTTACTGGTCCTCGTTGCGCCTTTCATCGCCGAATGGGAATTCTTTTGCCATTCTCTGATTTTCTAAGTAACGAAGAACCTGATTCTGACCAAAGCGTTCCATTTCCCAAACTTTGCGTGCTTCTTCGCGTGTTTGGATGATGTTCCATACCGCTTCGTCGTTGATGTCGCGGTTAGCATCGAGAACTGCTTTATCATAAATTACTGCTACGTCTTTGAAATAGGTAACAAAATCACCGCCGGTTCTGGCTGCGTCGCGCTGAATAAGGAATCCGCCGAACTTAATAAACGGCGTGTTAAACGGATAAAGAGGAACAAGTCTTAATTCGCGGTTTCTTGATTCCGTTAAATAAGCGGGGTTTCTCCATGTAAGTTCTCTCCAGCCGTCAAAAGCGAGATAACCCATGAAAATTGTTTTTTCGTTACCTTGGCTGTCAACGATAATTGTTGATAAACCATGCGGGAAGTTAAGACCATAAACCTGAACTTTAATTTCGCGGATAACGCCGACGTTTTTAATAACGCCGAAAGCAGGGGAGGTGGCTTTGCCGTTATCATCCCATTGCTGAGCTTCAAAGCGGCTCTTGGAATTGACAATATCACCTTCATCACCCATAGGGGTAATAGCGCCGTCATCGCCGACAGTAGACATTTCGTAAGCCGGAATATCAAAAGGCGGTTTAATCATTGCCCATGAATTAAATGGTTCGATGGGGAAACGAATTCTAACGCCCATTACTGTGGCTTCTTCTTCAACTCTCGCTCCGTCTCTCAAAAATCCTTTTGTATGCGCCGGTCTTGTAAAGCTGAGAGATACGTTCTCGACAGTTCTGGAAGATGACGCAAGAGTTACTTCCCAGTTTTGAATAGCCAGAGAGGTTTTCATGAACCCTCTTTGCTGCTGGGTAAAGCTGCCGCCTGCAACATGAGCGAAATCCATCATTGTCTGCTTGTGTTGATTCGGATCTTCGTTCGGATCATCCTCAGCTATTTTAACATTAATATCCGCAGTGAGAAGAGAAAAATCGATAAGGATTCCCTCCTCGGCAAACAACGGAACCGAAAGCATCGCGATTACGACTAGAATGAGCAACTTTTTCATGTAAAGCTCCTTTAAAACACTTCTTAAAAAATTTTTCTTATTATACATTTTATAAAATTTATAATGCTTTGTCAACGGCAAAACATTAAATTTTCACTATTTTATGTGTTTTTCGGTTTTTAGACCTTTTAAAAACACCCTAATTTAAGACCGTCCCCTCATGGAATTCATTGATAAAAATCGCGTTTCCTTCGATAAAAAAACGCACATCTTTAATATAGGTAAAATTCCTTAAAATCCCGGAATAAAAAGTTTGGAAATTATTAAGCGTCTTTCCTCCTTCTACAGGCGGTAATGCCGCGTTTTCATTAAAATCGGCATAAACAATACCGTCCCGGTATAAGAGGGATTTTAACTTTGTACCCCTCGGAAAGAGAGGCAGCAACCCCGGAGAAACAGGTCCTAAAAGCGTTTCCTCAACATAACGGATAATATCATCTTCCCGTGTTTTGGAATGCTTAAGCATCCTGTCTTCTACGACTAAAATCCCGTCATTTACAGTATAAAATACAAAAGTTCTTCTTGCAAGTCCCAAATAGAGAAATTCCGCCGCTGCGACCAACGCGAGGATTAACGCTAAAACCATATAGCTGTTAGATCGGGAATTAAAAAATTTGCCTACCGGACTAATAATTGTCTTTATTGAATCGCTCATTAACGCTCAAATATACCAATAAAATTTCTTATGCCATTGTACAATGAATTGGTAAATTTTTGCAAGCCGTCACTGGAGGTCATTAGAATTAAATCCTGCCGGTTTGAGACAAAACCGAGCTCAACCAGAACCGCTGGCATCCGGCTGTTTCTAACCACAAACCAGTCATTGGCTTTTCTGCCTCTTGAGGGAAGCGTGTTGCCAAAACTATCCTGAAAACCCTGAAGGATAGAGTCCGCAAGGAGGATGCTTTCGGTGGTAAATTCTTCGTTTAGCATTGTATTTAAAATCGCGGCTACATCCGAAGGATAAGCGCTTTTTGAACTGTCAATCAGAGATCGCTGTTTGCCGTTTGTTATGTGCCATACTTCATAACCGCGGGCGTTAGAATTAGCTCCCCAGTTTGCGTGTATCGATATAAAAATTACAGACTCATTATTTTTTACGGTTACAGCGTTTGCCATTTCCGCGCGGTAATCCAGGGTGTGATAAACGTCCGCGCTTCTTGTCATTAAAATTCTTTTATCAGGATAGCTTTCGGTAAGTTTGTCCCTTAACGCAAGCGCGACTTTTAGAACGATATCTTTTTCATTGTGCTTAACGTTCCTGCCGTTAGCTGACAATGTGCCGATTGTTCCCGGATCGCGTCCTCCGTGTCCCGGATCAATAATAATCGCGCCGACTCTGAATTTTCCGGCTTCGTTTTCATGCAGACGTGTAAATGCGGTTTTTAATGTTGATACAAAAGCGTCGGGGAAAATTAATCTGCCGTTCTGATTATAAGGAAGAACGGTATTGAAAAGCTCGCGGTTATTGATTAATAAAAAACCCTGTTCACCTTCGCGCGAAGCCGCGGAAAAAGAGCAGTAATGATCGCCCCAATTAAAAACGCCGTCTTGAAAAAGCGGATCCCAGCGGAACTGAGCCGGCTGGTTAGGTGAAATCGCAGAGAGCGTGTTTAATGTTTCATCGAGGGAGAGAGCGCAAAGTGAATGAGGAATTAGGAATGAGGTATGTTGAATGAAGAATGTTGAATGTGGGAGAGGTGCAAGGAGAGCAAGGATTATTATTAGTTTGAAAATCTGTTTTTTCATTTTTCTCCCAATGAGTCAATGTAGTAGACTGCTCCCTGATAAGAGCCGCGGATTAAGGCTGCCCAAAAAGAGCGACCTAATCTAGTTACATTTTCGGCATTTTCGGCGGTGATCGGTAGGAGAAACCCCGTTAATTGCCGTACGGCTTCAAGCGCCTCTTGGACTGTCCTGCCCATGTAATCTTTCAAGTTTGATGATTCAAAAGCGGGGAAGGGAATGAGGAATGACGAATGTGGAATGTGGAATGTGGAATGTGGAGTTGTTTCGGGAAGATTATTTAACGCAATTAATAATTCTTCTGTTAGTTCGAAAGCGTTGGGAGGAAATGTAAATTTATCTTTTGCTGAATCAATATCCGCAAGAAATTTTCGCGTTTCATTATTTTTGGTTTCAAGTCTAATCAAAACTGACCTCGCGGCAGATTCTGCGGCGTTAATCGCGTCTTCTCTGTCAGAAGCTGAAGCGATAAAATTCCCGCACTTTGTAACATTATTCTCTGGAAACGAAACCGTATCGCCTTCTTTAACGCGCAGAAAAAAATTATTCACAAAATTTTCACCACCATTTGCCATTCTACATTCGTCATTCTTAATTATTTCCTTCACTTTTCCCGGTATCGAGATAAACGCTCTTTCGGCGCAAGTCCAATGCTTTTTTGGAATTAAATCTACAGGCGGTTTTCCCATGGCGGCGAGAATAGCGGCTTTTATCGGAAGAACACCTGAAGAATACGGATATGTCCAGCCTGACATGTAACCGCCTGAAAGACGAGCGGCGATTTCACCTATCATTGGTCCTTTAGCGGTAAGTTTGATATCGCCTTTTGCCGCTCCGATGCTTTCTTTGCCGTCCAGAGCCAGCGCGTGAATTCCTTCGCGAAATGTTTCCAGTAACGCTTGTTGTTTTTTTTCTTCGATGACAGTCGGCATTGTGTGTCCCATCTCGATAAAATAAGGCGGAAAAAAAATGTGTCTGTCTGCAAGACCGCAAATCGTAATCTGTCCGTGACAGACAATAGCGTCAACAGAAAACTCATGACCCTCCATGTAATTTTCAATAATCGCTCTGCCGGAACGCGAGAATGATAGCGCGGTTTCCGCCGCTTTTTTTAACTCTTCAAAATTATCAACTCTGCGGCATCCCCGGCTGCCCATGTTATCGACAGGTTTGACAACCACAGGGAATTTTATAGGGAGCAGGGAATCGACAGCAGGGAGTTTTGAATCCGCGGTTATTGTTATAAATTCAGGCGAAGGAAGGGATGCTTTTTTGAAACATTCGCGCATTCTTGATTTATCCGACGCGTTAAGCGCCGCTTCATAAGGAATACCCGGCAGACCTAATCTTTCCGCAACCCATGCGACGCTCGCCGAGAAATCCGTTCCCGCTGTCATTATTCCAAGCCTGCCTGATGATTTTTGAACGTTATACGCAAAGTTTTCGATTTCTTCTTTATTTTTTAAATCGATTTGTTCAAATTTATCAGCTAACGGAATACAAGGAGCGGAAGAACTGCCGTCTAACGCGATAGTAAAGAAGCCTAATTCTTTAGCGATATTGATCGCAGGTCCCTGCATAACTCCCGCGCCAAGAATAATGATTGTCTCTTTCATGTTTTAAAATCCTTTGTTTATATTTTTTGCGCGTACACTTCGAAAGTGTCTCCCAGTTTGAACAGTCTGCTGATAGTAAATAAAATTTTATATATAAAACTTTTTTTACTATCGGCGAATTTTCCTAACAACGGAAAGCGTTCGGGATGGTGACCTACTGCGACAATTTTTTTAACTTTAAATCCCGAAAGAATAAGCGCTTTTTTTACCTGTTTCGGCGACCATATTGTTAAATGATCGGCGGGACTTGATGATAAAAATCGGCGGAGATTTTTTCGCCCGGAAATGCCTGAAAAAGACGGCGTTGAAAAAGCGAGGATTCCGTTTGGTTTTAAAAGCTTTTTTATTTCGTTTAACAATGCAGAGCAATCTGTAAAGTGCTCGATTGTATACCACATTGTAATTACGTCGTAGGAGGCAGGGAAAAGGAATTGAGGAGCAGGGAATAATGAGTTGATTGCTGTTATACCCAATTTTTCGTTTACATATCTTACAGCGTCTTCGACGGGATCGATGCCTGTCGGAGAAAAGCCTGCTTCTTTCGCGGCTGATAAAAATGGTCCGTACGCGCAGCCTATGTCGAGTAAAGCAGGTAATATTTTTCCTTCTCTTTGCGTTCGCGGATCAAAGGTTGGATGCGCCGCTAACCAAAGGTTTTTTGTGTCTTTGCTGAAAATCTTGGTTATAAATTTTAAACGGCTTTTTCCATTTTGTTTTATATTATCGAAATCTTCCAAATATGTTTTACCATATTGTTCTTGATATTTTTCAAAAAAATATTCTTTCTCATATTCAATCGGCGCAGGCGTTATCCGATCCAAACAAATAGCGCCGCATTTAATACATTTTCGGTAAGCGCGATCATTAAAACGCGCAAGCGTTTTTTCTGATAATTTTCCTTTGCAGACAGTGCAATTCTTGTTAACCGCCGGAGAAAATGTGCAAATCAATTCGGCAAGGGTTGTTTCTTTTTTATCTAACCGCGAACCGCTCGAATCTTTGGTTCGATTCGCTTTTTCGTTAAAATTCTTTATTGAAAATGTTTTAAATCCTGCGTAATTGGCTAATTTTTTATGATATTTTGTAGGGTGAGCGAGAAAAACTGCCGTTTCGGTGAGTAATGCTTCGTAAGCAGTTAATCCATAATGAGTTATTACAATGTCGTATTCATAAAGATGTTCGGCGAGGTTTGGGATAGCGTCTAATATTTTAATTGAATGAGTAGTGTTGGGTGATGATTGGAGATTGTTGAGTGAAGATTGAATAGTGTTGAGTGATGATTGAGTAGCAAGGAGTGAAGGCTGAGTAGTGTTGAGTGATCCGTTTAATAATGTTATATCAAAATGTTTTTTTGTTTTTATCTTTAATAGTTTATTTAGAGTTTTTAAACCAAGACCTGAGTTATCTTCATGTCCGAAGCTGATTAAAATTTTAATTAATTTATCTTCATTTTTTTGTGCGCCTGTGAACCGCGAATCGCAGGTGTTATGGTTTGATTCGTCTTTACGATTAATATTTTTAATTATTAATTCCGGCGAAGTAATATTAGAGTGAGTTTTATAAAAATTTTTTGGAATCAATATATCAATTAAAAAATCAAAGCTGTCACGATATTTACCTCCTTCGTCAATTCCGATAACAGGCGCGATTTTTTTCCAATATAAAAGTTCTGAAGCGGATGTCTGAAATTTATCCAGAATAATAAAATTAATTTTTTCACCGTTGACTGCACGCTGCCCGCTGCTAAAAATAAATTCCTGATTTAAATTCATTAAATTAATTAATTTAGAAATATTATCAGTTCTTGATGATAAAAATAAAAACGCGTCTTTTCCCAGTTCTCGTAAATTCTTAACCAGAGTTATACAGCGTGATAAATGTCCGCCGCCTCTGCCGGATTCAACAGCAGGAACAATCAATATCATTTAAAAACCTTGTTGTAAGCGTTAATTATTGTTTCTCCGTTAAATCGAAAAGGAGAATCTTTGAGCACGTCGTATAATTTTAGCGCATTTTCATAATCTTCTTGTGTATCGATTGTTACGCGCATTTGCGGATAACGCCATGAGGCGGGAGCGAATGGACGATGTAATTTAAAAATTTCAAGATGATTATATAAATACGGGCAGACATGTTCGCGTTCAGGCGGAAGTAAAGCTTCATTAAACGCGCGCAAGAGAGCGCAAGCGCGAATTGATTCAACACCCGCTCCGTAAGGAAGTTCCAAAAAACCGGCATAATCCGCGTTATGCAAAACAGCTTCGTTATTAAGAGCGTCCGCTGCGTCAGCGAAAACAAAAGGATTGTCGCCGGTTGCTCTGATTACGCGTTCAATCGAATATTTTTTTATAACCTGACAGAAGCGATCAAGCACATCATCCTTAGGACCTGCAAATATTTCAAAGCCGGCTTCTTTTGCAAGAGGTTTAAATGAATCATAAGAATCTTCGGTACAAGCGATTATTTTTAAGATTTTATTCGTTTTTTCGTATTCAGTGTTTCCTGTTATCTGATTTAGAGCTTCCATTACACGCGAAATCAGCGGTTTGCCGCCAAGAGGCAGGAGAACTTTTCCGGGTAATCGCGAAGAATCAAGGCGAGCCTGTAAAACAACCGCTGTCAATTTATTCCTCCGTACTGTCAAACGGCAAAATAGAAGTATCGCTGATATTCGACGTATCCCAGCGTTTAATCACTCCGCGGGCATCGGATTTCCATCTGTATTGATTTATTTTCACCCATTTTTTATTTTCTTTAAATTCATTCCACGCTGATGAAAGATCAACGCCTGCGATGCTGTAAAAACCAGGGAACCTGTAAATCGGAAGACGCGCATGATCATTTTTAAATACAGGAGCTAAGTTTTTTAAATAAAATCTTTTATAACAATCTTTTATAGAATAATTCTCCCTGGGATGTTCATGTTCGTAAGATAATTTATAATGATTGTTAAACGCAATTTCTTCTCCCCAAAGATTCGCGCGAAAACCAAAATCCAATAGCTGCCAATAGCTGTGTTTAAGCGATGTGTCAAATCCTCCTGAATTAATAAAACGCTGTCTGTCGTAGATTCCGATTCCATCAAAAGGATAGAGCGCGATATCTCCGTCGTCCCTGGGTTCTGTAAGAAATGTCCGGATTTTTTTCTTGTACGTAACAAGAGCGGTCAGTGTCGGAAGAATTTCATAATTGGAATTCAATATAAAAGGAACGGTGCACAGTCTTTTAAAACCGTGATTTTTTTTAGTGTTTTCATTTTCTTCGTTATTCACACTGAGTCTTTCCGCCATTCTGACCGCGTTTCCGCCAGCGATTATTTTTATATCGCTGTACATTACAAAAAAAAGCGGGCTTTCAATTTCAAAAGCGGCGAGGTTTATCTGCTCTCCCAAACTAAGCTGATTCTCAGGCAGAATAAAACGGACAAACGGAAAACGTTTTATTAATTCTTCAATTTCATAATTAGGAGAACAGGATTCAATCGAGATTATATTATCAAAACCTGTTTTTTCAATTTCTTGAAAAATGGTTCTTTTGGAAAGTCCTGGACGATTTATAACAACAGCAGAAATCCCTGAAGACGCGGCGCGCTCTTTTTTTCCTACGGCTGTGTATGGCGATATTTTTTCGTTAAAAATTATAGGTATAGTATTCATCGCAGTCCGCGCAAGCTTGCGTATATTTTTTTTCGCATTGCTCTTTATAATATTTATCACTGTTTTCCCGGATTTTTTCAAGCGAATCCGAAAATATATTGCCAAGAACGCGGTTTTTATTATCGTTTAACACTCCTAAATCTTCTTTGCATAATAAAACTGTTCCGTCAATTAAAATCGGAATATCTCTCATTAAGTGCCAGCAGCATTGACGTATAACAGGCGATATATCCGATGCTTGTTTTTTTTCTAAATAGCCGCAAAAATCATCGTATTTTTGAATAATGATATTTTTCTCGCCGTTAGGCGCATTTTCTTTCCAGTAACGGTAAAATTTTTCGGTGTCGTCTTCAGCTCCCTTGACGCGGACGGCTTGCATATAACAATCATCCGGAAACAGAGCCAGAAGTTTTTTCGCGCAGCCTTGAGCTTCAGCGAAACCTGCGCCTCGAAGCTCCGCGTAACGCTGCGGATCATTAGTATCAAGCGACACAATCCATGAAAGAGGCGCGATTTGGTCTAATTTATAAGCATTACGCTCATTTCTCTGCGCCGCTAATTTTTGAATTGTTTCCAGCTCTTCATCTTTCCAGCCTAAACCTGATGTTTCGATAACAAGCGAAAGTTCTTCTTTGGATAATACTTTTTCTATTAGCTTGATTTTTTCAGGGTGCAAACCCAGTTCTCCCCAAAGAGAAAGATCGATAACCGCGTCATCAGAGAAATCAATTATTTTATTCAATATCGAATCAAATTTTTCGGCGCTCATAAAATCTTTTCTTCCCAGCGAATCTGTAACCGCCGGATACGGACATATACTGCATTTTTGAGGACAGCCACCGTAAACTTGAATCGGAAAAAATTTTGGCAAAGTGCGTAATATTTGCGGCTTCTCTTCAATAATTTTTTGCGTGTCTTCGGCGGAAGGTATTTTTTCTTTTGCCGCCGTGATAAAATTTTTAATGAGAAGAAGATTTCTTTTTGAATCGGCGAAAAAATTTAATCTATGGCTTCGAAGATCAACGCTTGATATTTCAGCTTCGATATCAAAGGCATTAATATCTTTTTGTATAACAGAAAAAAGCGTATCCCTTGTGACGCTCTCATCATCTTTTAAAATTTTCGCTAAGATACCCGCAGTTCCAACAGAAAGTATTTCCGGAGCTATACCGTTAGGATAACCGTCAGCATAGGAATATTCCGCAAAGTAGCGGATATGTCTTTCGGCTAACGTTCCGGCGAGAGAAGGATCAAGAAAAGGAGAATCAGCGAAAGCGAAGTATACGCAGTCAAATTCCGCTTGACCTTTTTGCGAAACCTCCAAAGACAAAGATGAAATTTTTTCAAGAACGCTTTTTTTCGTCCATGAATCACTTTTTTCGATTTGAATATCGCTTAAATCTGAAAAATTACAATCCGATGAAGCTAAAACCGCTATTTTTCCGACACCGGGAAACATCGAAGCTCTTTCAATGCAAAGCTGAAACGAATTTTTCCCATCAAAAACCGGTTCAAAAGCGTATTTTGACATACAGCCGGCATATAAAACCAATAAATTATTCATACTTACTTATTATCGGCTTTAATGGAAGAAGGTTAACCAAAGAGGAGCACAGGGTGTTACGTTTAATTTAAATAATCCCTTAACCTGTTAATAACACGGTTAATTATTATCTCCAAGTAATTTGATGCGGGCGAATATATAATCCAATCTATTTTGATTTAGGACAGCGCGGCGGTATGGTTTTTCTTCGATTCTTTCAATTTTATAATCTCCGCGGGTGACGAACTTTTTACTTTTTCCTTCGGTGAACCAGTAAATGAGAGCGATATCCTCATTTGTCATTTCGATTGCGTTTATGCCTTTTTTACCCAGAGCGCTGCCTGAGTTAAAGAGGCAGGGGACAGGAAGCTCGTCGCCGTAGAGACTTTGAAGAAGAACGTCGCGCCTTTCTTTTTTCTTAATTTTTCCAAGCTCGCCGCGAAGAGCGGTTACTTCTTTTTCGATACGCTGACGATCCTCACCTGCCGATGAAGGATACTGGCGAACGAGGCGCTCAATCTCGAACTTAATATAATCGAAGCGTCCTAATGATTCAAAGAGCGGACGGTGAGTGTGACCGATTATCGACAGGCAGTTATTTTTTAATGAAAAGGCGTAAGCTTCTTTTTCGATAAGAAAACGTTTGCGGGGGTTTCTGGCATCGGAAATATTTTTTATGCCGAGCGGAGTCAAAATGAATCTCACACCCCATTCTAAAAATCTATTGTAGCGCACATAAATATTTGATAACTGATGACCGTGATAAACATATGCCGGGATAATTCCGGTCTCAATTTTTACCGCGTTATGAATTTGATACGGATACCTGAAGCTGCGCTGTGAGGATGACGTACTCTTTTTATATAAAAGTTTGTCGTCATGATTTCCGACTATTTTATAAAGTTTATTTTCGGCGGCGAATAAATTAAAAACTCTGTAAAGACTCGCCCACTTTTCGCGGATGAAATCGAGCGGGTAACGCTGCAGCTCCTCGATATCACCGTTTAAAACAAGCGTCCATCCGTTTTTAAAATAATATTCCTCGAGGATGCAGATTAGCATCTCTCCGTTACGATCAAGATCGTCTCTGGAACCGCAACCCATGTGGAGATCGCTTATTATTAGAACTTTTCCGCCTTTAGAAATATCTATGATAGATGAAGATGAGAAATCATTTTCGCACAAGCTGTCTAAAAATAATCTATTGGGCATTTTAATTTTTATCATATCAAAATAGAAAAAAATTTGATATAAATATTTGTTAAAATTTGATTAAAACTTAAATGACGGCATTAGTTCCATTTTATGCAGATTTATTTTATGCAAGTAATCGATTCTTTCTTTAACGGCGGAATCTTCACAGACGCCTTCACGGATATACCTGTCTAAAACATTGTAGCTAAAGCCTAAATTTTCTTCGTCGCTCAAACCTGAGAGTCCGTCCTCAGGAAGTTTGTCGATTAATTTCGCAGGCAGACAAAGTTCTTTGCCAAGGAGCTTGATTTCAGTTACTGTCAATGAAGACAGCGGACTAAAGTCGCCGGCGGCATCGCCGTATTTTGTCGAGTAGCCGACATAGTCTTCGCTTAGGTTGCATGTATTCACGACGCGCCCGTTTTCAACCGCCGATACGGCGTAGAGGGTTGTCATTCTGACTCTTGCAGGGATGTTAGTGACAGCCTGCTTGTTTAAATCTATGCCGCTTTCTTTTAAACTTTCTTGGAGCGCGTCAACAGTGTTTTTTATATTGATAACAGTGTGTTTGATGCCCAGATGGTTTACAAGATCATGAGAAAAGCCGATGTCGTGTTGATCGCCGCAAGGCATTAAAACGCCGTAAACTCTGCGAGCTCCCAGAGCCTGAGCGCAAAGGGCGGCAGCTATCGAGCTGTCTTTACCGCCGCTTATGCCGATTACCGCGTTGCAGCCTTGACCGTTTTTATCAAAATATTCCTGTATCCATTTAATGATATCGTTCTTTATTTTTTCCGCGTTAAACATGATGCTCTCCTTAATTACAATTAATCTTTATAAATCGATCTTAAACGGAATTACCGGAAGACCGTCGCTGTTAAATAACTGTCTGTCTTTCGGGTTATCCGCCCAAGCGTAAAGAATCATCCTTGGATTTATAATAGACGAATAATCGATGCTTATGCAATCCTTCCTTTCAATTTCTGCAGGCAGGCGTTTATAACCTTTGCTTCCTATTACGCAGACATAAGCGGTTTCTTCCTTTTTTATTAATCCTTCAGCGCAGTTATCAAAAAATATTAAAATTTTATTTTCACTGTTTACTATTCTTTGTTCTCTGATAACAGGACCGGGAGAAGAATTATTTACGTTATGCAAAACTTTTTCCATGGCGAGAAATAATCTGTATCCGACGTCTTTTTTGTTTACAGGATGAATGTCGTCCCACATTCCAAGTTCTAAGGCGCAAGCCATTCCGGTATTGGGAAGTTCTAATGCAGAAGCCTGCGCTTCGCGTAACATAGCCCACGCGGAATGTTGATTATTATCTGACGCTTCTTTCCAAACAGGCAATTGTACAAAAAAGAACGGTAATATTTCATCTTCATTTTTTTGTTTACTGTTAATTGTTAATTGTAAATTGAGTTTCCTCCAGTCTTGAATCATCGATTTAAATAAAGAGCTGTAATCCTCAGGCGCGGAATCGTTTGATTCTCCCTGATACCAGATAACGCCTTTATACGAGAATTTTAAAAGAGGGTAAATCATGGCGTTAAAATTCCCGATTGGTTTTTGAGCAAATAGATATTCCTTTTCCGCGATCATATAACCGGACTCTTCAAATTCTTTCGCGCGGAATTCAACGCTGCGGCAATTTTCACTGTACTCGATTTTCTCGGGATAATTTTTGAGCGCCTCGCGGCTCATCCACGCTTCGACAGGAGTGCCGCCCCATGACGCGTTTACAAGCCCAATGGGGATTTTGTACTTTTCATAGATATACTTCGCGTAAAAATATGCAACCGCAGAAAATTCACCTAACGATTCTTTAGAAGCCGTTTTCCAGTTTCCTCCTGAAATATCGCTGCGGGGAGAATCAAAATCCCATTCCTTGGGAGTTCGAAAATGCCTGATTAACATTTGTTTCTTTTCCGCTTCGTCCCATTCAGTATTGTAAAGTTTACGCAGCTGACTCATTTCCATTTCCATATTGCTCTGTCCCGCGCAAAGCCAGACATCGCCTGCATAAATATCATCGATTTTGATTTTTTCATCGCCGATCTGAATTTCCATGGAAAACGGACCGCCTGCCTCTAAAGGGTCAAGCATTATCAGCCATTTGCCGTCTTTTTCAGCCGACTCATAAGTTTTTCCTAAAAAAGAAACCGAAGCTTTTTCTTGCGTCCGGATCGGAAAAGAGGCGTTTCTTTGTATAATCATTCCGTCATTTATTAGCGGCGATAATTTATTTCTTATATCATTTCTATCCATAAACATAGTATAATAATTTTTGAGCAAAGAGAAAAGAAAAAAGAGAGCAGGCAATGGTTAATTATTAACAATAAACAATGAATTGTAAGGAGATTAAAATGAAGAATAAAATATTATCAGCGCTTACTTTGTTAATTTTCGCAGCCTGTAACAGCGTTGAGAAGCCGAAAGAGAATTTGAAAGATGACGGGGTTGTAACTCCTGCAGCGGTCAGCGCTCCGTTTTCCAAAGGCGTAAATTTTTCCGGATGGTTTGAAACTACAGACCCGCTTAGAATTCCGTTTAATCAATATACCGAAGATGATTTTATAAACGCTAAAAGCTTAGGCGTTGATGTGATTCGTCTGCCTGTCAGACTTAACGACATGACAAACGGAGCTCCTGCTTATCTGCTTTCACCGGTTTTTTTAAAACTGCTTGATATGGCTGTCAACTGGGCGGAGAAGTATGAAATTTATATCATTATCGATAATCATTGTTTTCATCCTGTAGACCCTTTATCCTCCGATGTTGATAAGGTTTTAATTCCTGTTTGGGAACAAATTGCGCAAAGATACAGAAACAGAAGCGATTATGTCGTCTATGAAATTTTAAATGAACCGCATGGAATTTATGACGCGCTCTGGGGAGATATTCAAGGGAGAGCGATAAACGCTATCAGAAAACATGATAAAAAACACTGGATAATCGTAGGCGGAACCGATTACAACTCCTTTAATAAACTATCCAGCATTCCGATATATGATGATCAAAAAATAATTTATACATTTCATTTTTACGATCCGTTTTTATTTACTCATCAGGGAGCAAGCTGGTCGCCGCCGATGGAATATTTAAGCGGCATTCCGTTTCCGTACAATGCGAACAGAATGCCGAAAGCTCCCCCAGAGTTAAGAGGAACTTGGATTGAAGGCAGTCTGCGAAATTATGAACGGGATTCTTCAGCGGAACATCTAACGGCTATTCTTGATAAAACAGCGGCGTTTTCAAATGAACGTAACGCTCCTGTCTTCTGCGGCGAGTACGGAGTTTTTATTCCCAACAGCAATCATAATGATCGCGTGATATGGTATGAGTTTATTACAAAAGCGCTGGACAGACGCAATATTTCAAGGACAAGCTGGGACTATTACGGCGGCTTTGGAATTTTCAATGACGGATTAAAAGGAGATTTTTATTCCGATTTATCCGTCGATATTGTAAAAGCTCTCGGGTTTACTCCTCCTCAACAAATTACCCGCAAAATCGAACCTTTAAAAACCGGCTTCACAATTTTTGATGATTTTACAGGTAAGAATATTTACACCGGTTTTTGGGGAGCCGATGACGCTGTTTTTAGTTTTTATGATATGGATACCGCCGAAGGAGAATTTGCAATCCGCTGTCATAACGCGGATCAATACAATAATTTCTGGTTTGCGTTTTCACGTAATGCCGATTTCACTAAGCTTGCATCTGACGGTTATGCCGTTGAGTTTAAAGCCAAAGCCGATAAACCTTTAAAATTTGAAGTGCGTTTTGTAATGCCGGAAAGAAATGATTCGATTCCGTGGCGGATGAGTTATACGATAGATGAATTTAATCTGCCTCCTGACGCGAAATGGCGCACAATTAAAATTCCGTTAAACGCAATGGCAGAGACCGGCGGATGGGTAAATAAAACACAAACTTGGAATCCCCCGAAAGGAGATTTTTCGTGGAAAGAAATCGACAGGTTAGAGTTTTCAATTGAACATTCAGACTTAAAAGGCAGAACATTTTGGGTTGATTCAATAAAAATCACGAAATAAAAAATAGTTTCCTTTTTCTAAATTATATTATATAATCTCATTATGGCGCATCAAGGGAAAATTTGGATTATTTTAAATCCGACAGCAGGAAAAGGGAAAGCGAAAAAACAATTACCCAAGATTGATGAATTCTTAAAAAATTCTCACCGCGAATATGAAATAATTACCACCAATGCGCCTGGTCACGCGATTGAAATTGCCCAAAATATCAATTTAAATAATGATGATCTGACAGTTGCCGCAGGCGGAGACGGTACCTGCAATGAAGTGATAAACGGGCTTCTTACGCGAAAACAAAAAAACACCGCGGCTCCGCTTTTCGGGATTATTCCGATAGGAAGAGGAAATGATTTTTCTTACACGCCGGGGATTCCGGGCGATATTAAATTGGCGCTTGACTGCTTGGTGAACGGTCAAATTAAACCTCTGGACGCCGGTTTTGTTAAGGGTGAGTTTTTTCCTGACGGACGTTATTTTATTAACGGGGTAGGAATCGGTTTTGATACTAAGGTTGGTTTTGAAGCCGCTAAAATGAAAATAAAATCTGGGTTTTCTTATATGATCGGAGCCGTCAAAATGCTGATACGTTTTGAGAAATCGCCTGTTATAAAAATAAATTTTGATGAAAAGGAAGTGACACTGGCGGCTGTTCTTGTTTCGATAGTAAACGGAAGGCGGATGGGCGGAAGTTTTTATATGGGACCTAACGCTCTTTTAGATGACGGTTTACTTGATATCTGTTATGTGCAGCATCAGGAAAAAAGAGGCAAACTTTTAAAAATATTTTCGCATTACACAAAGGGAACTCAAATTAACTGCGAGGGCGTAAAAATGGACAAAGGTGTTAAATTTCATTTAACAGCCCTTGCCGGCTCGCTGGCGGCTCATTGCGACGGAGAGACAATTTGCTATGAAGGCAAAGAGCTGGATATTATCTGCTTTCCCGCCGCTTTGCGGATAATGACGCCGTGAAACAAGAGTATTTTATGGGATTTCGAAGATTTGCCGTAAGTTATTTTATAAAAGGAATTTTGGCGATACTTTGTAAAATTGACAGTAAAGAGTTTAAACGCTCTCTTTCAAAATATAAACCGATGCTTATTATTTTTAATCATATAAATTTTTTAGAAATTCCGATCCTTATAACATTCGGTTATCCGCAGTATGTATCAGGACTTGCTAAAGCCGAGACATGGAATAATCCGATATTCGCTTTTTTATTTGACACTTATAAAGCCGTTCCGATAAAAAGAAGCGGCGCATATTCTGAAAGTTTTAAGAAAGTGCATGACGCCATAGAAAACGGCTCGTTTATGTGCGTTGCTCCCGAAGGAACGCGCAGTAAAAACGGCAGTCTGCGCCGCGCTAAAGCCGGTATCATTCAACTGGCTCTGGACGGCAATATACCGATACTTCCTGTAGCTCATTACGGTGGAGAAAATATTTGGAAAAACATCCGGCGTTTAAAACGCACTCGTTTTCACATTAAAACAGGCCGCGCGTTCCGCATCAATTTTGACGGGCGCCCTAATCATGATGAACGTGAAATGATATTATCAGAAATAATGGGACAGCTTGCCCGTCTCTTGCCTGAGCAAATGCGGGGAGAATATTCGCAGCAAGCCGGAAACGAAAGTAAATATTTGGATTATTTATAATGGAAAATATAAAAAGCAAAACAGTGCATGTCTTCGATGTTGATCTTACCGTTATCAGAAAAACTTCCGCGTGGTATTTTTTAAAAATCGCTGTTAAAGAAAAAATGATAAGTTTCTCACAGATAAAAAATCTTCCGAAGGAATGGATAAAATATAAACTTGCCCGCCCTAATGCTAACTTTATCGAGAATACCGTAAAAAAACTTGCAGGACTTGAAAAAAAAGAAATTGAGCGAATCGCAAAATTATGTTTTACAAAATACATTAAAAAAAATATTTATAAAGACGCGGAAAAATTAATTCAAACCGCGTTAGAAAACAAAGAAAAAGTTATTTTTGCAACTTCTTCTTTCGATTTTATAATTAAACCGCTGGAAGAATATTTTAAATTAGAAGAATCGCTTGCCAGTAAACTTGAATATAAAGACGGAATTACAACGGGTAATTTAGACGGAAACAGTTTTTTCGCCGGCGGTAAAAAAAACGGAGCGCAGCTTTGGATGAAAGAAAATAATGTAATGGCTAAAGATGTTTTTTTCTATTCTGATTCATACACGGATATCCCTCTTTTAGAATACTGCGGACATCCTGTCGCTGTTAATCCCGATCGAATTCTTTCCAGACACGCTAAAAAACACGGCTGGCAAATCATGCGCTTTAAAGAAATTTTAAAGAATTAAAACATTTTCGCAGAAAATTTCACCAATCAAATTTAAAAATAAGACCGTCCGAGTATTCAATTAAATCCGTTATATTCATGGATAAAGATACTTTTTTTCCTTTTTGAATTAATTTCGCTGACGCGGGAGGAGAAAATGTTTTTTGTCCGCTTTTAACAGTCATTGCGGATTCCGAAGAGGATGAAAAACTAATCGAAAATTTATTATCAGCTAACATACCGCGCGCAAGTGATAAAAGGTCTTTATCGTATTCGGATAAATTAAGCGGCGAATTATCGCCGTAAATTATTAATTCAAAATTGTTAGATGAAACATTTCCTCTGTTGTTTAAAACCGAAAGAAGAGCCTTTGGATTATCATAATCAACTGCAATTTTATAAATTGTTTCGCCGTTTTTTTCGTTTTCAGAGAATGACGATAATTTCGCTCCGTTAATCCTCGCCAATGTTCTTTCCCAATCCAAGCGTCCGACGGGAATAACAGGGTATTTTTCATTTCCGTCAAGAGTCCCGGTATTAATTAAAGCGCTTGAAATTTTGTATTCCATAAATAATCTGCCGGAACCGTCTTTATTCATTTGGATATCCATTGATAAACTAAGACACGAATTTAAAAATAAAACAAAAAATGTTAAAAGAGCGATTAATGTTTTTTTACTGAGATTAAGAAGCATTAAAATTCCTCCGAGTGTATTTTTACATCCTGAATACGGACATGAGATTCTGTTTCTATCATATTAAACGCTTTTTGTAAAACAGTCTCGCCGTGCGTTTTAGAATTTGAAACAAGCGCGCCGCCGATTTGACCGTAAGAAAGCGAGTCCTGCAGGTCAATTTCCGCAGCGCTTAAACGATAGCGTTTTCTTAATTTTTCCGTCAACGATTTAATAACCCGTCTTTTTTCCTTTATGTTAACGGCGTCGGGGATTTCAAAAATAATCTGAATCATTGAAACAATCATGATAATGTCGATAATATATCATAAAGTGGCAATTTTGCGAAGAGCTATCAGTTTTTTTCTCATTTTATTGATTATTCCGTTTTTATACGCGCAGGAAGAAGCTCCGGTTACAGAAACAGAGTCAGTATCAGTTTCAGAAGAAATCGATACTGAAAAACTTCGCGAACAAATTTTAGATGAAGCTCCCGCGGAATTTTTAGGATTTAGACTCGGCGACTCTGAAGTATCTCTTTTTTTATCAGGTTTTTGGAACGGAACAATGCAGAGTAATTTTGGTTTGAGTAAATCGCCGCTTGGAATAGGTTTTGCTTCTCCAGAATCTCCTTTTTTATTTAAACAAGAAGTTGATCTTACAGTATCGCTGTGGATCAATAACAGATGGTTCGTAGAGGCAAATTTTCTTGATGAGAGCTCTCAGAATACATACCGTGCAGGTTATCAGGGGCAAAGCGGCGAGTTCTTGAAATACGCCGGAATCGGGAATACAGGATTGAATTTTCCTTCGTTTTCGTATCTTGATTTGGGCGGGGATACTCCGTCGTCAATTGGTTTTTACAGCCGCTTTGGCACGCAGGATTTAAATATACACGCGCTTGTCCGTTATGATATGGCTGCAAAGGAAGAACGGACTTTTATCGGCGGCAGAGAAAGAACGTATACTGATATCGATCTTCAAAATTACATCCGGGGAATTTCATTTGCACTTCCGGACATAAATATCGATTCGGAAATTACAGTTTATATCGAAGATGAAAAGGGAAACGTCCGTGATAACAGCGGCAGAAGATGGCGGTTTGCGCTTCCCAGTGAATACTCCGCATCCCGCGCTTTGGGTATAATTGAATTGAGTATCAGACCTGCAGGAATGGTAGCAATCGGTTATGAAAAAAACGGATCAAAACCGTGGGTGATTTCAACTCCAGTTTTTCTCAAAGAGATTCAAGATTGGTTTGATCCAAGTAAAACAACAGTTGATCTGGACGTTTATTTTATAAATCCAACTGAAATTGATTTTGGTTCGACGCCCGCGCTTGTAGTTTATCAAAGCGGAATTTTTTCGCCGTATGAAAGACATAATCGTTATGACGCGCCGTCAAGTTCATCGCAGTCGGCAAGCCTTGTAAATATTTCTACAGGAAGAAGTATAGCAGGATATGAAGTAGTTAATCCCGATTTATTGGATTTTTCATTGACTAGCGATGATTTTAATTCATCTTCTAGTAAGCCCCGCATTTTTGAATTAATACTTGAAGGCGGCGGTAAAAATCTGCGCTCTGCGGCTTCTTTGTTTCCGCTTGCAAGAGAGTACCCGGAAATTTATTTACCGCCGAAAAAAATATTTACAGGAGACGCCGCTATCCGTTTTACGAACATTAACAGCACTAGCGGATATTATATCGGCAGTGAAGCAATCCCTGAGTCAATTAAAGTTTACAGGAGCGGCATTCAAGAGACGCGGTTTAGTTATAATCAATCATCTGGAGAAGTAAGCATTTCCGGTTCGGTCGGACAAAATGAATTAATTCGCATAACGTACCTGAAGAGAAACGAAGGAGAACAGACAGGCAGCATCGCGGCAGGCGTCGGAGCAGTTTACAAAAAGCCATCCAGTCCGTTTTCAGCAGAGGGAGCGGTCGGCATTTTATGGAATCTGTCTGATGACACTTACTCTAAAGAGGATCAATCAAGCATGGGTATTGTAGGAGTAAGCGCAAAAACTTCGCTTGAGTATGATTTTTTAAAAGCGCATGTCGCTGCCGGTTATAATTATATTCAAACGGATACAACAGGGCTTTACCGCGCGGCGGGAATGGAAGGAAATGAAACAATTGTTTCTATGCCTGTTGAATCATCTTTTATTTCAAACCCGCCGGCATCGATGATAGAACCGGGACTTAACGCGCAATCCCGCGCGGATTTAATTTACAGAAATTATTACAACAACAGTGTTTTAGGATTAAAGCTTGAAGATATTCCATGGAACGCGCCGGTTGTTACAGGCATTAACAGACCGTACCCTGTAAACGATTCAAGATTACAAACACAGATAACCGCGTTTGAATTTGCGCTTGCGGACGAAAAATTTTGGACAGGTTTTCAATCTCCTCTTATTAATTACTCCGAGCTTTTTTCTTACGCGCAGGAGATTGAAATTCCCTTTAGGTTATATGAAATTGATGATAACGAAAAAAACGATTTAGTTATAATAGCGCAGATCGGATCGCTTTCCGGGAATAATTACGCATTTACAGAAGATTCAGCAAAAATCTGGGAAAAATCTCTGTCTCCTGCCGACATAGATCCAAATGCTCTCTATCTAAATGATGTAAATTACACAATAGCGCGTTTTAAATTAGATGACAGCGACAGAATAAAACTTACAGGCGCGTCTTTTTTAAGGATTATAGCTGTTAATAAAGGAAGCGATGATATTACAGGACGAGTGTTAATCGCTCCGCCTGTTGTGCGCGGCGCTTCTTTTCGGGCTGTAATTTTAGAATCAGAAAAAGTAAGCGCGGATAAAAAAGTAAACGCGATTGAAATTTTAGAGACAGGAAATAACAGAATAGAAAACGCCTATCCTGACATAATAAAAAAATTTCATACGTCATTTAATACGCAAAGGGTATTAAAAATTGATTGGGATGATTTATCTCCCGGAGTTTCCGCAGGTATTGACGGCAGAATCAGAAACTTACCGCTTAAAGATTATCGTGAATTATCATTTTTTATAAAATTTGACGATCAAAATAATATTTCGTATAACGAATCATTAAGTTTAATTGTTTCATCGGGACCGGAAACATTAAAACATTTTCAGTTAGAAGCAATATTTCCATTAAATGAATTAAAAAACAAAGCGGGAAGCTGGTCAAAAATCACTGTTAAATATCAGAGAAATGAAAAAGAAATATTATTTGACGGAAATAAAATTCACGGAGCTGTTGTTAATTATAAACCCATATCACTATTAACCGATAAATCCGGAGGGAAATCAACATATACAATAATTTTAATAAACCCTGCGGATCCATCGCAGATTATTACTAAAGGAACAATGTATATTGACGAAATTATATTGGAAGATCCGATAACGCTTAACAGAATTAACGCGGGAACCGCAGTTATTTATACAAGACCGGGCGTTGTTGTGCCGGGAAAAAAGAAAATTCCTGTATTAGCTGACATTTTAGTATCTAACGCGTTTGAATCGGAATTTAATATTGAAAATAATTCTGATTCGCCGAAATCAAAAGGAAATTATGTAAACAGAACAGAACTTGCGTTATCATTTTATGATATAAAAATAGCCGGAAATTTCGCGTTCACAGCGGCGGAAGATACGTTTATCCGGGATGCCGGTCATTCAATATCAAGAAAAATTGGTCCTTTTTCGATAAGCGAAAAATTTTATACTTCCGAGCAGACGCAGACAAGTCATCATAATATAAATCTCTCTTTACGGATGGATTTTTACGCCTTCTTTGACGCAGACGCGCTTTATGATTTATCAATGCTTACGCAAAAATGGAATATGGGTATAGGTTATGTGCCGAAAAATATTAAAGTGCCGGTTTTTGACGTTAGTATGAACGCATTATGGCAGAATAAATTTCTTTTTGATGATACGAAAAATTACGGGAAGTTATGGATAGAAAGTTTTGAACCTTTGGTTCCGGATATCGGCACAGACGCGGATAACAGAAGATCAAATATGAAGTTTTTAATTACGCAAAGAACTAAACCTGTAGGAGCGGTAGTTGGGTTGGAAGGCATTACAAATTTTACAGCCGCAAATAATATAACAAAAAGCGAATATAATTTTTGGTTTAATATTCCCGTTACATTGGAAAAATTAAGTTTTAATTTCAGCTCTTCGCGCGGATTTAAAAGACATTTATATTATTCAGGAAATAACGCGATTGATGACGCAAATAAATTTTTTGAAGGCATGAATGACAGCCGGCATTTTTGGAAAGTATTTCCGTTTTATTCACTGTTCGCTCCCAAATTAAATGACGCGATGGGAGATTCTCTTCTGGATTCTCCGTCAAAAAATAATATTTTTTACTCGTCTTTTAACGAGCATTTTGGAACCAGATTTAATTTACCGCAATTTTATAATATTGCAGACCTTTTTACGCCCGCCAGAATAGTTTTTCGCATAGAAAGAATTATTGAACAGAAACTTGATGTAAGAACAGACACTTTAAATTTGAACGCCAATCTTGGTTTTTCAGCTTTGAATATGTTCGGAGCTATGGGTTATAAACCGGTTTTTAATTTTTATAGAAGCGATGAATTTAATCATTCGTTTGATATTTCATTTAAAATTCCTAAAAATGAAGATGTTTCATGGAGACTGCAGTCAGTAATTAACGCGGGTTTCAGGGGTTTTAGGAACGGTTTTTTAGAATT
>Ga0209755_10000269_pt1 | contig 101578 bp, 79 predicted proteins | sample TergutCo191P1_FD_187301 | JGI IMG/M metagenome (GOLD analysis project Ga0209755, IMG submission 187301) | Cornitermes sp. P1 segment gut microbial communities from Petit-Saut dam, French Guiana - Co191P1 (SPAdes) (version 2) | ecosystem: Host-associated > Arthropoda: Insects > Digestive system... | reverse complement strand
AAGTGTTAGAGCTTCCCTGGTATTGCCCGCAAGCCTTCTAATGCGCGCAATGCCAATCTGCGCAGGATAACAGTCATTGGAAATCTCGATTGCTCTTCTGTACGCTGCCTCGGCTTCGGTCAAACGCATGTTTCGCTCATGAATAAAACCTGTAAAATATGGAGGAAATACCGAAGATGGGCGCAAAACAGCCGCACGCTCAAGACTTGTAAGCGCGTTTTGCATGACCGCAGCCTGAGTTTGTTCATTGATCGCCAAAAAAGGCAAAATGTACGCCAAAAAATCAACGGAATCTTCAGGGGGAATGGTATAATTGCCGGTTTCTGCTTCCCTTATTATTCGGGTATAGTTTGATGTCTGCGGAAGGTCAATGGAAGGAAGTCTTGCCGGCGTATCCGGGTAAACACGCCTTATTAAAAGGACATTGATTCCGCTCATCATGCGGCCGAATTCAGAATTGCCTAAATCCCTCGAACGGATTAGTTCCAGCGCGTGCAGCATTGATGATAAAACGCCGGATTCGGTTAATGAGCGTATTTCATCAGCCAAACCGCCATGATTTTGGGCATTTACGTTTATATTTCCGGAAAAAATGAGAATCAGAGTAAAAAATATATAAAAAAATACGCGATTTCGAACTTTTAAGGCCATTTATTATCCACAAAATTAAATTTTCAACTAAAAAGGAAAGATCACATATACAAAATCATAGCATAATGCTACTATTATAAACAATGGATATGCTGAAAAAACACAAGTTTTTATTAAATTTCCTGTTAATTTTAACTATTTTTTTAACATCCGCATCATGTGTTATTGAGGCTTCCTGGGTCGATCCATATTATATTACCGGCACCAAAGAAGACCAGGCAAGATTCAGGGAGTTGTTCACTCTGCTAAGGATGGAAGAAAAAGGCAGCGAAGACGAATTTGCAGTAATCAGGGAAATTGCCGCAAGTTATGCGCGCCTTGGCGAATACGACAGGCTCATTCACTTTTTGGGCGGCGAAACAATCGGCAATCCTGCAAATCCATATAACGCTTTTCATAATTTGATGATTGCCTATGCGTACATTCAGCAAGGATCAAAACCGATTGCCGCGCTTTATTTTGATCTTATAATAAAAAATTATCCTGATTTAATTATTAATGACGAATCCATTCATCTTGTCTGTTTAAGAAATCTGATTGATTTAAACGATGATCCTGAACGTCTTGTCTGGTACTACAATGAAATGATTAACAATTTTTCTGATAAAATCGATTTGGGCACGGCTTACTTCATGCTGGGGCAAATCCGCGAACAGGTCGGCGACTGGAACGGCGCAATTGCGGCATATACAAGTTATCTGCCGTTTTCGGGAACAATTATCCAGGGCTTTCCGAATGCCGATCAATACGCAAGGCAGCAGGTTGATTTCAGCAGATCCGCCAAGGACTGGACGTTTGAAAGTCTTCCGCGCTTAAGAGCCGCTGTTGAAGACGCTCTTGACGAAAATGATCCGTTCAGGCTTATGCGTTATCAGGCAAAGGTCAATTTTTTCGCACGCTCATGGGAACAAATGGATGTTGAAAATATCAGAATGACCGCATTCAATCTTGCGCAGTTTATGTACGGCAACAAGATCAGATACGAAAGAACCCTGGACGCTTCATCCAACGCGACTGAAGCTTTTTTAAGAACGACCGGCTGGTCAATTTCTCTTAATACCTGGTACCTGTATTTTAGAAAAATAAATTTCCCGCAAGACCCTGAGATTCATGGCCGCTGGGAATGGGCAGGCATTTACTACGGCGAGAAGTTCTAATGCAAGATCCAAATAATTTCTACCACCACGAACCTCACGAACAATCACGAACCATAGTGTGGTTCGTGGTAAATTTCTTTGTATTCCTTCTCTGTGTTGGCACCGTGTATGCGCATGAGAGACCAATGCGAAGCGTTGCGCCGGATACTGCGCTTCCTGATATTCATTCTGCTTATGTCACAGACCGCCCCTCCTTTGTTCCGGCGGAAAATTCGCTGCTTACAGAAAGAGCGTTAAGCCAGCAACTGACGCAGCACTATATCGGGTACTATTCGTCGCCGCGCGGCGTTGCGGCGCTGAATGCAATAATGGAACGCGCAAGACCTTACATTCACTTTATTAAAGATGAAGTCCAAGCGCGCGGTCTTCCGCCGGAACTTGCCTACCTTCCGATAATTGAATCGGGTTTTCAGATAACAGCAAGAAGCCGCTCGGGCGCCATGGGGCTTTGGCAGTTTATGCTGAACAGTATCTCTCCTTACAACATGAGAGTATCTGACCTTATTGACGAAAGGCGCGATTTTATTAAATCTACAAAAGGCGCGCTTCAAAAACTTGAAGACGAATACAGAAGACTTGGCTGCTGGGAACTAACCCTCGCGGCATATAATTCAGGCCTTGGCGCTGTAACGCGCATTATGAGAAGAACGGGAAGCAATGATTATTGGGAACTCAGCGCAAGAAGAGATTTAAGGCAGGAGACGATTAATTTTGTTCCCAGATTGATCGCCGCAGCATATGTTGTATCTCAGCCGAGAAGGTTTGGCATCAATACATGGCAGGAAAGATTTGAATGGACTGATATCCAGCTAACGCGGCAGGTTTCCCTCGACGTAATTGCGGAAGAAACAGGTATCGACAGAAACATGCTGCGAAGCCTTAACGCGGAGCTTCTCTACGGAATAAGCCCTGTTGACAGCAATTACCAGTTAAAAATACCAACTGCATATCTGGACCAGGTTACAGTTCTTTTACAGCGCGAAGATTTAAGATTAATCCGTTATCATTACCATATTGTGCGAAGCGGCGACACTTTGTGGTCGATGTCAAGGCATTACGGCACTCCCCTCAACATGATAGAACAGCATAATCCGGGAATTTCAAGGCGCCACCTGCGTCTTGGAGAAACAATCATCATTCCCGCTTTTCCTGACGGCGCTCCCGTACCCAGAACTGCTGCCGCAGCCGCGGCTCAGAGACCCGGATTCCACATAGTTCAAAGGGGCGAGACTTTTTGGTCTTTGGGACGAAGATACGGCATCGAGCCGCGAACTCTGGCAGAAACAAATAACATGCAATTAACTGATACTCTTCACGAAGGTAGAACCCTAAGAGTGCCGATAATAGAGTAACTATGAAAAAAGCGGTTATTTTAGTATTTGTTTTAATCTCAGGTTTGTCATTAAATGCTCAGCCTAACATGAGCATTTCGGGGTCTGTGGAATGGGATTTACAGGAAATTAGGACTGTAGTTTCCCTCGATCTTGTGTCTGCGGGTTTACGGCTTCCTGCAGGAAGGACTCAGGGAGAAACGCTTCTTAACGCCGGGTATGTTGGTCTTATAAGACCGTGGATTTTTTCATTACGGGTTGATTCTTCTTCCAGTATTGGCGATTTAATCGAAAGAGAAGAGATTACTCTCGTAGAAGTCGATGCTTTTATTCAGCAGTCAATTTCTGTTTCTCCGTCGCTTTCGCAGGATATGCGAAGCATTACTTCAAGTCATACAATTCCGCTTGCCAATATTTCTTCTGCTCTTTTGCGTCATACCCGCCCAAGCACGATCATGAGAACATTAAACCCTGTTTCCGCGGCATCGTATACAGGGATTATTATTATCGCTGCGGAAAATCTGCCTGTTCATGGAATGAGGAGTTCTGCTCTTCCGGTTCCATGTCTTTTTCCTAAAATCTGGGACAGCGAAATGAATCTTGTTTATGAACGAAATATTCTGGAAAACCGCGCAAGGCCGATGGTTCGATATTCTTCTGTAGAAAATATTTTTTTCAGCAATCATCCGTCAGGTCTTTCGCCTGAGTTACGCGAAATTGTCGGAGAGAGACCTCTTCGCATCTTTGCGCGCGGCGTATTTGGGATTAATCCTACAGATTTAATAATTGACAGAAGCGACGCTCTTTTAATTATCTCTTCGGATGATAACCGCCGCCTGTTGTCACAAGGCAAGGTTGTCATTATTCTTGACGATTCGGTGTTAAGATATGATACTAACCAGTAAAAAAATCTTTGTAATAATTTCGTTTGCGTGTTTTTTTCTTTTTTCCTTAAACGCGGCAGCCGAAAATTTTGAATACAGGCATATTGCCGGAATGCGCTATAGAATTCTTTCTGTTGTAGATCAATCAGTTTTAATTAATGGAACATTAAGCCACACATCGCAAATACTAAACCGTATTGCTGTTGAAGTAACAGAAGCAAATAACGGTACGGGGCATCACAGCGCAACGTATCAAACGTCAGAGCGCGTAATTTACGATTCACAGCAAAGAACGCAAAATCCGGCTTCGGTTTTTCAGTGGGAAATGGAATACGATTCAGAATTTGAGCGCGACAGGCTTGGGTACATTACAATAAGACCGAATTATTTTATGCCTATGGTGCGTAACGTTCCTGTTTTTACGGGAAGAAGCCTGAGACCCGGCGACACATGGAATACGGAAGCGCATGAGGTGCATGATTTTAGGGACGCGTTTGGAATACAGGAGCCGTATCGAATTCCTTTCAGGGCTTTTTATCAGTATTTGGGAGAACGCGAATGGAAGGGACGAATGTATCCCGCGTTTTCCGTAACGTATAACGTAGAAACAAGACCTGCGTCTGCCGCAGGGCGAATGCACCCGACGCGCATATCGTCATCATATAACATGACTATCTTCTGGGATCGCGAAAACGGTTTGGAAAAAGCGTACACGGGAACTTCGCGCATAACTTTTGAAATGTCTGACGGAAGAATTTTACAGTTTAATACTCAATCGGAAGCGGAATTAATAGAAGCCGAAGTTATGAACAGGGAACAGCTTGCAACTGAAATTGCGGAAGAAATAAACCGGCTCGCGATTCCTGATGTGACTGTACGGGAAGTTGAAGAGGGTATATCCATAAGTCTTGACGATATCAGGTTCCAGCCTGATTCTGCAAGGATGCTCCCCGGAGAGCAGCAAAAACTTGACAGGGTCGCAGAAATTTTAATGCGTTATCCTGACAGGGATATTATGGTATCGGGGCATACGGCTCTCGCCGGCACCGAAGCGGGAAGGATGAGCCTTTCGCAGGATCGCGCAAGGGCGGTCGCAGAATATTTATTGTCAAGGAATGTGCGTACAGCCGATCGCATGGTTACGCGCGGATTCGGCGCAGAGAGACCGGTAGCGGACAACAACACGGAAGAAGGAAGGCGCCTGAACAGACGCGTAGAAATTACAATACTGGAGAATTAGCATATGTTTTGGCGTAAATTATGAACAATAGCTTAATTAAAATTAATTCATTTTTGGACAGAATGATTCCGGTTACCACTCCGCTTGCTGTCGCGCTTGGACTGTTTTTTCCGCACATCTTTATTCACATTCGTCCGTTTGTTATTTTTCTTTTCGGTATAATGACATTTTCAGGAGCCCTTAGGCTAACGGCGCGCGAACTTGGAGAAACAGCAAAATCGCCTGCTCCTATTTTATTTTTCTTTTTAACCGCTCATATTTTAATGCCGTTAGCCGCTCTTTCTTCGTCCAGCATTGTTTTTGACAACATTGATGTAATCACGGGATTTGTGCTTTTATTTGCAGGACCAACGGCAGTCTCTGGTTTTATATGGGTATCTATTTTCAAGGGTGACAAGGCGCTGGGTCTTACGTTTATTCTCCTTGACACACTGCTTGCTCCAATAGTAGTCCCCGCAACCATTTCAATTTTAATGGGAGCAAAAGTTACAATGGACATGAGCGGCATTGCGATTTCTCTTATTTTTATGGTTGTACTTCCGACGGTAATCGCGGTTGCCTTAAATGAAACAAGCAGGGGAAAAATTCCTGCTTGTTTCTGTCCGTGGCTGGATCCTTTCGCAAAATTGTGTCTCTTTACGGTTATCGCGGCAAATTCATCCGCTGTATCGCCGTTTGTGCGCTTTAGCGACCCGCTCTTTTGGCAGGTAGCGGGACTTTGCGTATTGCTAACTACATGCGGTTTTTTAATTTCTAAAATTTTCGGTAAAATTGGAAAATGCAGCGATCAAAAAAGCACGTCTTTAATTATTGCAGGCGGTTTAAGAAACAACAGCGCTGTTATGACAATTGCGGTTGCTTTTTTTCCCGAAGCCGCTGTTTTACCTACGCTTTTAAGTTTAATTATTCAGCAGACAGTCGCAGCCATTATGGGAAAACTGATCATCAGGAAGGATTAAGCCCGAGTAATTTTTCCGCGTTAGCGCCGAATATCAGGCGCTTTTCTTCATCAGATAAATTACAGCTGTCAAATGCTTCCATGTAACGTGACGGCGGAAGAACGGGAAAATCACTTCCAAAAAGAATTTTTTTACATAGATCCAATGCTTTTATACAATCATATATTTTATAATCGTATAAAAACGGCGCAATTGCCGTATCGTAATATACATTTTTAAACTTTTCTTTTATTTCTTTCATTGTTTCAAAAAATAAAATGCCGCCGCCGAAATGCGCAAGAATAATTTTTAATTCCGGATTATTTGATACAAAATTTTCCAGATTCACCATTGGAATGTCTGTTTTACCGGCATATTCATGACCTACCGTTTCATTTGCATGCAGCATAAGCGGAATATTCAGCTCTTTGCATGTATTAGTAATGGAAGAAGTTTTATCAGCGTTAATTAGATCGATTTTCTGCCCCGCCGGAAAAAGCTCCCCCACTCCCCTTAAACCTGCATTATAACAGCGTTCAATTTCCCTGGCTGTATCCTTGTTTTCCGGCGGCACAACCGCAAAACCGATTAGCTTGTCAGGATACTTTCTTATGCTCTCTATTACATAATCATTCACGTAACGGCAAAGACCCATGTCGCGGAACGCAAAACCAAATACAACCGCCCTGTCAAATTTGTCAGCTTCCATTACATTTATTACGTCTTTTGCTGACGCGTACACATTGTGTTTTGCGTTTGACAAAAGCGAAAAATACGGTTCGTTTTTTGTATATTTAGGCCAATTTGCGATTATATCAGGAGGCGTTATGTGAACATGAGAATCAACTTTCATTGCTTTGCTCCCGGGGACCTGCATTGATTCCAATTTTATTTAAACCCGTTAACAGCGGAACGCCTACAAGGCTTGCGGCAAGTGCAAAAACTGTCCGCTCTATGGGAGATGCTACAATTATTACAGACCACACCTCTTTTGGCGTTTGATACAATACCAAATTAAAAAAGTTTCCGATTGCAGCTCCGCCTATAAGACCGCCGAAAGAACACAGCCAAATTGCGGGAAACTTTAAAACATGTTTTTTACCTGTCAATAATTTTTGCGAAAAGATAATACCTGTTATCATTACGATAAATCCAAGCCCGTAAACAATTATGGGGAGTAAAATTACGTTTCTTCCTGTTTCCTGAGTAAACCAGAGAATTGTCCCAACCAAATAAACAATTAATCCGCCGTTAAAAATAAAACTTCCGTTTCGGTTTACTGTAACAGGCGGCCATTTTCCCCATGCGATGCATCCTGTTGTAAATGCAGTTGTCATCCCGATTATAAAAGTGCCGGGTCCCATCCATGCAGTGTGAGGCGCAATCAAAGTTCCGATAAAACCGCCGACTGCAGAACACAGCGCTCCTGCAAGCGGACCAAAAATTATTCCCGATAATGGGTTTAATACGTTTGCGAACGAAAAAGTTCCTCCTGTTCCCAGAATCGGAAATGCAGGCAGCAAAAACCCGGCTGCAACAACAGCAGCCCATACTGCAAGAATTGCAGGGTGCTGGAAGCTCCGCTGCGGGAGCTGGAAGCTTCGCTTTAAAGGCTTAAAACTTTGCTTTGAGTTTGCAGAAAAAATCTTTTTATTTTCAATTGTGCCGCTCATCAAAAACTATTCCCTTTCTGTCCATTTTTATAATTCTATGCGCGTATCTGTCCGCTAAAAACATGTTATGCGTAATAAAGATAATTGTAAAGCCCTTTTCATGAAGTTCTTTCACAATATTCATGACTTTAATATTTCCGTTATAATCATTTCCTGCGTCAATTTCATCAAAGATGAGGGTTTTTGTACCCATTGCGAGAACACATGCAATTACTGTTTTTGTGCGTTCGCTTCGTGATAACGCATGAGAAAAGGTGTCTGCCTCATTTTGTAAACCGACAATTTCAAGAGCTTCCATTACGCGCTTTTTTATTTCATTTTTGGGCAAACGCATGTTTTTAAGCGCAAAAGAAACATCTTTATAAACGCTGTCTGTAAACAGCTGCGTATCAGGATTTTGCATAACAAACCCGATTTCTCTGGAAATATCGCAGGTTTTTAGTTTCCTTGTGTTTTTTCCGTTTATAAATATTTCTCCGCTTGACGGGCGTAAAAGACCCGCGATATTTTTAATTAATGTGGTTTTTCCGCAGCCGTTATTTCCGATTAAAGCGATAAAATCATTTTCTTCCACTGTTAAATTGAGATTTTCTATGCCAATCCCATTCGGATACTTAAAAGATAAATTTTTAATTTCAATAATACAGGAAGAAAAACCACGGAAGTCACGGAGTTTGTGTTCCAGCTCTTCTCCCTTCTCCGTGTTCTCCAAGCAACCTTGGTTGCAGTACTCCGTGGTTAAATTCTTCTTTTCTTCTTCTTTATTAATCGGTTGGAGGCCGGTTTGATGGAGCAAGTCGTTATTTGCAAATATTTTCCCGGGTGTGTCAAGCGCGGCGATTTTTCCGTCTTTTAAAATGCAGACTCTGTCCGCATACTCAGCCATCATCGCGCTGTCGTGAGAAGCCATCACAATCGTCATTTTCTTTTGTTCGCGCAGGTCTTTTAAAACTTCCATCACCTCTTGCGCGCCGCCGGGGTCAAGGCGGCACAGTGGTTCGTCAAGAACCAAAATCTTTCCTTTCATGGCAAGAGCCGCCGCAATTGCAAGACGCTGCTTTTCGCCGCCGGAAAGCGTACCGGGAAGCCTTTTTTCAAAGCCGCTTAACCCGGCGGCGCGAAGAGCAAAATCTACCCTCTCTTTTATTTCATCAGGAGACAGCAAAATATTTTCTAAAGCAAAAGCGGCTTCATTAAAAACAGCGGATGTAAATATTTGAGCGTCAGGATCATCAAGCACCATTCCAACATTTAACGCAAGCTCCGATACAGAAGACGCGCTTGTAAGCATACCGTCAATATGTACAGCCCCGTACAATTCACCTCCGCTTAACAGGGGATTAATGCCGTTTATTAATTTACAAAAAGTTGTTTTTCCTGATGTGTTTTCGCCCATTACGCCGAAAAATTCGCCTTCTTCGATCGACAGCGTAATATCACAAAGCGCGGCATTTTTTGATCCGGGATAAATAAAACTTACGTCCTCAAAACAAATAAGGCTCAATTTTTAATTCCTTTAAATTATTCAGAAAAACCATACCGGCAAAATAAATAACAGTAAAAGTAATAAATAAATAATCCCTTCCCTTCATAACGGATTTATCGTACCATGTTCTTGTTTTATAAATGCCGAATGACCGCGAATCCATGACAACAGAAGAAATATGCGCTTTCTTCATTGCACCTAACATAAGCGGCGTTAAGAGAAGCGCGTACGCTTTTATCCCCCGCAGGCGTCCGGCCCGTAAAACCTGCGCTTCCATGATAACAAGAGCTTCGTTTTTAAAAAAGGGTATCAGATTAAAAGCCGTCGTTATGATAAACGCTATTTTGTAGCCAAGCCCAAGCGAGCAAAGACCCTCGGCTATCCTGTGCGCGGGAGTAGTCTCTGAAAAGACGGGCAGAAGGAGCATAAGGGCGCCAAAACGGCAGGAAATCATAATTCCAAGGTATAAACCCTCCCATTTTAGCGTTACCATGGTTCCAAATTTCACTATGTAAGAAACGCCGGGAGCAAAGATCGTCTGGAGGATTATTACAAATACCGCTAAGAACGCAAAGCCTCCCAGGTGTTTCGCTTTAAGAGGCATTCCGGCAGCCAGACGCACAATAATAAAGGACAGCAGCAAACAGACGGCAGCAAAGAGCGTATCAATTATAAAAACCAGAAGGGTAAGCAGAATAATAAAAATCAATTTGGATCTTGCGTCCAGTAATTTTAAATAGGACATTTCTAACCTTAAATAAAAATAATATAAATAAACTATATACAAATTATAAATAATGTGCTATATTTAATTATATATCATACAAAGGAGAAAAAGTTAATGACCGATGCAAAAACACGTCTGGCAAACAGAGAACGACAAAGAAAGTATCGTGAAGCGCACAGAGATGAAATTAATGAACAACGTAAAGAACGATACAATGAACGCATTGCTAAGGGGAAATGTCCCCGCTGCGGCGGCAAGGTAAAAAAGGGTTACACGCTTTGTGAGGTATGCTGTGACTATCAGGCTAATTTAAACAGAAAGTACGCCAAGCAAAGAAAGAAAACTGGAAAATCTCCTGCGGCCAAAAAAGCGGCTGCAAAAAAAGGCACTGCAAAGAAAGTTGCTAAAAAACCTGCCGCAAAAAAAACTACCACAAAGGTAAAAATAAAGGGTAAAGCAAAAAAATAATTTTAAATTCAAAATATAATTACAAAGCCGTGCGCCCATGCACGGCTTTTTTTTTTGATGAATACTATTAATTTTCACTATGAGAAAACGGCAGTTCGTGCTGAGGTTCCGAAATTTTTGTCTGGGAAAGGAGCTTATTTATAATCGCCGCATTATCCAAAAGGCTCGAAACCGATTGATTTTGATGAAGCCGCGAAATAACATGGGCAAAAAGACGCGAAATATTTACATTCACATACCATTCCCTGCTGTTGACTTCTTCCTGATAGACTGCATTTGTTCCGATAATTCTGTAAAAAAGTCCTTCCTTGTACGCTTCATCAAAATGAGAGATGGCATCACCCGAAAAAAGCGGAAGGCTGATGGCGCAAATGACGCGCCGCGCGCCGTTTTCCTTTAAAATCCGCATACCTTTAATAAGAGTACCGCCTGTTCCCAGAAGATCATCCGCCATAAAGACTGTTTTATCCTTTACACAGCCCAAAAGCCGTATCTGGGAAATATTTGACTGGGTTGCGTCTTTTGAAAGTTTGGAATAATCCCTCTCCTTGTATAAAAGAGCAAGCGGTTTTTTAAGAGCCGATGCGTAGAACTTATTTCTGTCAACAGCCCCTGTGTCGGGCGAGACGACGACAAAATCGTCGTTTAAAATTCCGTCCATCTTTGTCAATATTTGAATAATTTGATAACTTGCGTGAAGATTTTCGAGGCGTACTCTGTCAAAGGCGTTCATTATGTCTCTGGAGTGAATATCCAGGGTAATTATATGGTTTACGCCGAGACTTTCAAAGATTTTACCGATACGGGCAGCGGTAAGCCCTTCCCTGCCCTTTGCTTTGTGCTGGCGCGCATACGGGTAATTTGGAATAACGAGGGTAATCCGCTCGGCTCCTGCCTGAAGCGCGGCGTCTACGGTGACGTAAATCGTCATTAAGTGATCATTTATGGAAAGATTATTAACAATTCCGCTTGCGAACTTTACAGGATAACGGTTCTCAACGTCCTGAAAAATATATACGTCTTTGCCTCGAATCGATTCCTCGATCTCGGCCTTTATCTCTCCGTTGGGAAATTGCGTAAATTTGACAGGTACCAAAGAAGGCCCCGAGTTCTTGTTGGTTCCGCTCTGGGATGATGTTCCCCGAACGACGATTTTATTTATGAGCTCAATATGAAGATCCGCCTGATCTCCGCTTATACTGTAGCGGTTTTTCAGCTCTTCTACCGTTTGCTTACGGCTATGGCGGTACTTCTGGCGCAGATGATCGATTACTTCCTGGGCGAAAACTTCCCCTCCGGGACAGGCAATGATGGCAAGATTTGCAGGATTGAAGTATTTCATGACTTATAACTCCTTTTTAACACGAAAAAAGAATGTTAATCAAGTACTGATGTATGCTTATGCCCAATTTCGGCTGCGTTCTAATGCCTTATGCCATTGCGTGATTAATTTTTCCCTTTTTTCATTGTCCATCTTTGGAACAAAAGTCATATCCTGCTGCCAGCGGCTTTTTACTTCGTCAATATCTTTCCAGAAGCCTTCGGTTATTCCCGCCAGGCAGGCAGCGCCAAGAGCTGTGGTTTCCCTTACAGTCGGGCGCACAATTGAAGATTGGCAAATATCAGACTGAAACTGCATGAGGAATTTATCCCGTGATGCGCCGCCGTCAACTTTTAATTCTTTTAATTTGACGCCAAGGTCATTTTCCATCGCCTTTAATAAATCCATTACCTGATAAGCGATTGATTCCTGCGCAGCCCTTATTATATGTTCGCGTTTTGTGCCGCGCGTTATGCCGATTATACAGCCCCGGGCGTACATGTCCCAATAAGGCGCGCCAAGACCCGTAAATGCCGGAATAAGATAGACACCGCCTGTGTCGTTTACTTTACTTGCGAAATATTCGCTGTCTGCGCTGTCGGAAATTATGCGCATTTCGTCCCGAAGCCATTGGATAACAGCTCCTCCCGTAAAAACTGATCCTTCAAGCGCATATTGCACTTTATCGGAAAAACCGGCCGCGATTGTGGTTAATAGTCCGTTTGAGCTAACAGCCGCTTCATTGCCTGTGTTCATCAAAAGGAAACATCCTGTGCCGTAAGTGCATTTTGCGTTTCCTTTATCAAAACAGCACTGACCAAATAACGCCGCCTGCTGATCTCCTGCGTTACCTGCAATCGGAAGCTCGGCGCCGTTAATGCCCGCAGTTCCAAAATCGGCTCCCGACGGCAATACTTTAGGAAGCATCGCGCGGGGAATATCCAGGGCATTTAAAAGCGTATCGTCCCAATCAAGTTTGTGAATATCAAAAATCATTGTGCGGCTTGCGTTTGTGTAATCTGTAACATGAGATTTTCCGTTTGAGAGCATCCATATTAACCATGTATCGACAGTGCCAAAAAGTATATCTCCGTTACGGGCTTTTTCGCGCGCGCCTTTAACATTATCAAGTATCCATTTAATTTTGGTGCCGGAAAAATACGCGTCGGGGATTAAACCTGTCGTTTTTTTTATATAATCGCCAAGCCCGTCTTTAATAAGCGAATCGACAATGCCGGAAGTACGCCTGCATTGCCACACGATGGCATTGTAAACAGGCTGCCCTGTATTTTTATCCCAGAGGATCGTTGTTTCGCGCTGATTTGTAATGCCTACTGCGGCTATTTCTTTTACGTTGATTCTTGCCCTGCTTATCACATCTGTCATAACGATAAACTGCGTATTTATAATTTCCATCGGGTCATGTTCAACCCAGCCCTCGCGCGGATATTTCTGCGTAAACTCCTTTTGCTCCACTGCGACTATGTTCTGTTTACGGTCAAAGAGAATCGCCCTTGAACTTGTTGTCCCCTGATCAAGCGCCAATATGTATTTACCCATATGTTCCTCCATGTGTATTATAGCATGGATTTACGAAGATTTTTACCACCAACCACACGAACAGGTTTGTGTGGCTAGTGGTAATTCTTTTATTTCTTGCAGACAGCAATTAGTTTTGCAGCATGTTGATTATATGCGCTTTGGTCCCAGTCGCCGTAGATATCGATTTTTTCAAAGCCGGCTCTATTTAAAATTACGCGTAATTCTGAGGCGCTGTAGAGCCGCTGTATAAATGTTTTGTCGGTTTTTTTATCGTCTTTAATAATTATCCAGCGGTTTTTTAAATATGTCCATGAGTCAAGCGGCTCGTATTCGGTGAGCATAAAGCCGCCCGCCCGTTCGAACCACTCCGCTTCGACAAAATCGCGGACGGCGATTTCCTTGCCCAGAGTTTCGATTATAAAAGTGCCGCCTTTCTTTAAAGACTCGTAAACATTGCAAAGAACTTTTAAATCGTCTTTTTGATCGGAAAAATATCCAAAAGAAATATATAAATTTACAATTGTATCAAAATAACCAGAGCGGACAAATTCTCTTGCGTCAGCTTTAATATATTCAATATTGAGGTTTTCGTATTCCGCGTCTTCTTTTGCGGCTTTTAAAAAACTTTCCGTTATATCGACGCCCGTAACGTCAAAACCCATACGCGCAAACTCGCTGCTGGTTCTTCCCAGACCGCAGCAAAGATCAAGAACCTTCGGCGCACATGCCAAAGGTTCCTGCCATTCTTTATCTGGCGTTTCACCGTAAAGATTAAATTGAGACAGACGCGTAACAGCGTCAGCTACAGCAGGAACTTCCGCCCAGTGAGCATCGTCGAACATAATGGGCGCAAAATGCTCCCAAAACTCGATATCCTCGAACCAGAGCATGTTTGTGTCCTGCACTTTGGATCATGCCACTGAACTGTCAGCCAGCGGATTCAGGTAGCCGGTTTGTACACAGATATTAAAAAGATGTCTTGTAATGGTCTCTTCGGTCGTTTTAATGTTGCCATTATTGTTGCGTGTGAAACGAACGAGATATTCGTTATCCATCTCCTTCAGAATATCAATGTACTCTGTATTCCCCGGTAAACACCTTATACTATAACGTTTCATACTATCAGAATCGGCATTTTAAAAAAAACACTTGAGATTTTTCAGGTTCTTTTTTACAATCATATATATGAAAATCAGGCTAAAAATGTTTCTCGTTATTCTGCCCCTTATTATTGTCCCGCTGTTTCTGGCTCAAACTGCATCATATTTTAACGCAGTAAACGGCACCATGCGTCTTGCCCGCGATCTTTTGGGATTTAAACTTTCGGAACTGGAAAAATTTACGAATCTTCAGTGGTCTCTTTTGGTTGATAATGATTTTGCGTCAAGACCCGATATGGTCGAAGCTGCAAAAAAAGCTGTGGAACAATATTCGCAAAGCATTCTTTTAAGCGGCTCTGAAATTATTTTTGCGCTCAGTAAAAATGAAAGCGCCGGTATGGAGACATCAAGGTTATTATTTCAGGACGGAGAATTAAATACGCTTGTTACGCTGCTCGAAAAAGAGAATCATGGACTTCAAAGTTTTATTATGAACGGCGAGAGATATATTTTTCAAACATTTTATTTTTCTCCGTTTGACTGGTATATTTTAATAAGCGAAAAAGAAGCCGTGTTTTTTAAAGACGCAAGAAAAATAACAGTGCAGGCTTTTATCACTCTTGCAGCAGCTTTAATCGCAGCTGTTCTTTTACTCATACTGATGACCCGCCGCCTTACAAATCCACTTAAACGCATTGTAAGCGCGATGGAAAAAATAATAGAAACTGCCGATCTTTCTTCCAGGGTTGACGTTGAGTACAATGACGAAACGGGAAAACTCGCAAGAACATTTAATAAAATGACAGAAGAACTGGAAAAGGCTCATACACAAATTAAACGTTATGCGTTTGACGCTGTCCTTGCCGGAAAAAAAGAAGAGCGTATCCGCCGGATTTTTCAAAAATACGTTCCAAACGATGTAATCGAACGTTTCTTTGCGTCTCCTGAAAAAATGCTTGTGGGTGATAATCGCAGCCTGTCAATTTTATTTTCTGATATTCGATCTTTTACAACCATATCGGAAGGTATGGCGCCGGATGATTTGGTAAACTCTCTTAACCGTTATTTTTCCGGGCAGGTTGATATTATTTACAACAGAAAAGGCATTGTAGACAAATACATAGGAGATGCCATCATGGCTTTTTGGGGCGCTCCTGAAAAACATAACGATGACGCGTTCCAATCTGTTATGTCTGCAATCGAGATGACAGCCGCCGTAAAAAAATTCAACGAAAACCAGAAGAAACTCGGCAAGTGCGAATTTCAAATCGGTATTGGTTTAAATTACGGAGAGGTAACTGTCGGCAACATCGGAAGCGAACGCAAGATGGACTACACTGTCATAGGAGACGCCGTAAATCTTGCGTCACGCATGGAAGGACTTACAAAAACATATCATTCGGAAATATTGATATCAGAGAGCCTTTTTGACGAACTTAGAAAATCGTCACCTAACTCCGGGCTCAGTTACAGGCTTTTGGACACTGTCGCCGTAAAGGGAAAAACCAAGGGCGTCAGGATTTTTACCGTTAAACAGTCAATAACGCCGGAAGAACAAAAAGCGTGGCCCATTCACAATCAGGGAATGAAACTTTACTATACCCGTTCGTTCAGCGAAGCCGTCCAAAAGTTTAAGGAAGTATTGTCAATATTGCCTGATGACTTTAACGCAAAGAATTTATATAACAGATGCACGGAGTATACAACAAATCCGCCGCCTGAAAACTGGAACGGCGTGGAGGTTATGAAAACCAAATGAATAATGAAATAATTTTTTCCAAAGAAGAACAGGATGAGATTCTCTCTCAGATAAACGGTATCGCCGAAAAAAATAGAAAGGCGATTTCGCAGAACGCGTCTCCGGAATCGAATGTAATCGAAGCAAAAAAGAACGGCGCTTTATTTCCGCTTATCGTTAATATTGCCGCCATCGCTCTTTTATTGGGAGGCGCGTATTTATTATTTTTCTTCAACAGCAAAATCGAGGCGCAGGCAAGAACGGGAACGGCTGTTTATAATGTAACAGAAAAAGCGCTTATTGATGAAATACGAAAAGACACAGCCGAGGCGTTAGCTGCAAAAGAAGCGGAAATTACATCAATCATCATGCGTCTTAATCAGGTAGATGATGAACTTTTCAATCTTATTTCCAGCAATCAGTCTTTTTCAGCCGAACAGCGCGTAAATCAGGAAAGACTTCTTGCAATGCAAAACGCGTATCGCGAAGAATTATCGCTTTTACAAAATGAGAGAACAGACATTTTAGAAAACGCGCGTTCCAGGGAAACGCGTCTTCGCGCCCAAATGGATGAAAGAGCAAGGGAGTTCGCATTTTTTCAGCAAAGAACAACAGGTGAACTGGACACGGCAAGGCGCGAACTTGAAAGGCTGACTATCGAGAGGGAAAGACTCGCCGCCGTTGATGCGCTTTTTACAGGCGGCACCGCGATTATCAGCGAACAGGGCAATGCTGAACAAAGCGACTCTTCAGAAATAATCGCAAGAAATATTGAACTGCAATCCAGGGTAGAAGAGATGCAAAAAACAATTGACGCGCTAAGTTCAGGCGGCTCGGGACAAAACCGCAGAATCACAGAGCTTCAAAATCAAATAACAGCCATAGAGCGAACAGCAGGTGAAAAAGACAGCAGGATTACGTTACTCGAAACCGAAAATACTGCAAGCGCGTCAACTATTACGCAGCTAAGAAGCGCCAATGAAAGACAGGAGCAGGAAATAGCAAACCTTAGAAACCAATTATCGGTTATACGACAGGCATTACAGGAAGATTAACATTATTAAAAATTTATATATAAGGGCAGAGGCAAAAAAATTATAAATAGGGCTGTGTAGGCAGCGAGTACGCAAAAACTTGGCAAAGAGTCCGCCTGCGAGCCATGCATCCGCGAACCCTGTTCTGCGGATGTCAGTCTCTCCGGCGGGGAACGGCCAAAATGTTTTTCCGCACCCGCTGCCTACACAGCCCTTTCCGATAATTTATTACGTCTGCAATTAATATAAAATAATGTTAAACAAAATGTATATCATTAGTTATAAAAGGCATGGATACCAAAATAATTTTTGCAGGGGCAGAGGCAAAAAGTTCCAACGGCGTCTATGGTCTGTATTGAAAAATGCCAGCCAGAAGCTGCGTGAATAAAAGCCAGAGCCATTCTAGCCGGTGGGGCTTTTTGCCTCTGCCCCTGAAATAATAATATATTTATCCCATGCCTTTTTTATATAATGAATATCACCTTGTATTTAATATGTATTTATAATAATGTTGTACAATGGCTTATATAAAAAACCTTTTTGACCGCAACTTTTTGGAGTATGCTTCCTACGTTATTAAAGACAGGGCTATTCCCGACCTTGAAGACGGCTTAAAGCCTGTCCAGCGTCGTATCCTTCACACCCTCTTCGAAATGGACGACGGCAAGTTCCATAAGGTTGCCAATGTCTCGGGGCAATGTATGAAATACCACCCCCACGGCGAAGCTTCGATAAACCCGGCTCTTGTAGGGATTGCCAATAAAGAGCTTTTTATAGACAGGCAGGGAAACTTCGGGAACCTTTTTACAGGAGACGACGCGTCCGCTCCGCGTTACATTGAATGTCGCGTAACGTCTCTTGCCAAGGATATTTTTTACAATCCAAAACTTACCGCATGGGCTGATTCTTACGACGGCAGAAACAAGGAGCCTGTTCTCTTCCCTGCAAAAATACCCGTGGTATTGATCATGGGCGTTGAAGGAATTGCGGTCGGTATGTCCACAAAAATCCTGCCGCATAACGCAGTCGAAGTTCTGGAAGCGGAAATCGCCTGCCTTACAGGAAAAAAATTCGACGTATATCCGGATTTTCCGACGGGCGGTTTTGTTGATGTTACGGGTTATGAAGGCGGAAACGGCAAAGTACTCGTCCGCGCAAAACTTGACACTTCCGATCCAAAACGCATTCTGATAACTGAGCTTCCGTTTGGATCAACTACAGAGAGCATTATTAATTCGATTGATGCCGCGGCGCGAAACGGGCGCATAAAAATACTTGGTATCAACGATTATACAACCGATAAAGTTGAAATCGAAATTAAACTTGCGCGCGGCGTTTATGCAGAGGAAACAGTTGACGCGCTTTATGCATTTACTGAATGTGAGCAGTCAATCTCCGTTAATCTTCTTGTAATAAAAAACGGACTTCCTGCCGTAATGACTGTCAGCGAGATTATAAAGTACCACGCAAAGCAGCTTGTAAAAATTCTTACAAGAGAGCTTGAGCTTGAAAGAAAGGAACTTCAGGACAAACTTCACCTTCGCACGCTTGAACGTATCTTTATAGAAGAGCGTATTTATAAAGGTATCGAAAAAATGAAAACGGCAAAGGGCGTGCAGGATGCTGTTCTTGCCGGCTTTAAACCATTTTTAAAAGAGATTGGGCCGCGCAAAATTACAGATGACGATGTTGACCACCTTCTTCGCATACCGATAAGGCGCATTTCGTTATACGACATTAACAAGGCCCGCGACGAAATGGAAGCGATTAATGCGCGCATAAAAGAAATTAATACTCATCTTAAAAACATTACCGCGTACTCGGTTTCGTATCTAAAAGGCATAATCGCAAAAATCAAGGCTAACGAAGAAATCGCAGGCGGAAAACGAAAAACTATCGCGGGCGTCTTTGATAAAGTTATCGCCAAAGAAGTTGTAAAACGGGATGTTGATTTAAAATACGATATAAAATCGGGCTATCTTGGAACAAATGTTTCGGGCTCAAAAATTGCCGAAGTCTCGCCTTTCGACAGAATTCTTGCTATCCGTCAAAACGGAATGTACACGGTAATGGACTTGAGCGAAAAAACATTTATCGGGGCGGACGCATGGTTTATAGGAGCCGCCAACAAAGAGCTGCTTGCGGACACAGTTTTTACAATCATCTACAAAGAAAAAGACACAGGTTACCCGTGCATTAAAAGATGCGTAATCGAAGGCTGGATAATGAACAAGGATTACTTTTTGGTTCCCGACGGTTCGCAGGTTTTGCATCTGGATATCCGTCCAAAGTTTTCGTTCACGGTTCATTACGCGCCAAAGCCGAGGTTAAAAGTTTTAACAGAAACTTTTAAAGCGCAGGATTACAATGTGCGGGGACTCAAGGCAGGCGGCATAAGGCTGGCATCCAAAGAAGCGGAAAAAGTCGAAGATAAATAATAAAAGATAAAAAATTGTATCGATCTTTTAAATCAATATTCCCTGACTCTCCGTTTTGGGAACAGTCCGAACTTGTACCCTATCCCTATCTGAACCATGTGACGCTGGTATTCGAGAGTGCCTGCCTGTGAGGATTGGAAGTCCTGGGAAAAGCGGGGATCAATGACGATCATGCCGGGGCCGGCGCGAAAGCCAAGCTGAATACCGGCGAACCATGAGTACTCGTGCGGTTCTGTTGTTTCCCATAAAGAGAAATTCCATGAAGCGCCGCCGTATAACTCAAGCATTAAATTGTCACCGGGTTTTAAAGTCAGCTTGAGCGAAAGCGGCACTTCTAAAATTAAATCGCGGTATTCATCGGTTGAACCGGATGCGTTGGATACGACAATCCAGTCTTCTGTTACCTGCGCGCCAATACTAAGCGTTAAAAAACCAAGTAATTGAAAATCCAGCGCTGCCCGAAAACCAAAATTGGCCAAATGCAGCGAGTTGCCCTCGTTACTGTACATGCGTGGTGTCCAAAGAACGCTTGTTTCGATAAAAAGCCATTGACTGCGAAAGTCGGTAACCTCTTCGATCTCGGGGACGACAGAAAGCATTTCGTATAAAATTATGCCAAGCTCATCGTTTACCGCAACATCGGTTTCTTCGTAAACAATGTGTCCGTGCGCTACAATTTCACGGGTAGCCTTGTTTATCAATTCGATGGTAAACACCTTGTCGCCGACAGGCTCGCGGCGGCTTCTTGTGCTGTCGGGCTCAGAAGAGCGAGGTTCATAATTATCCTCTCCTGTGGTGTCAAAAAAATGCGCGGAATCGTCAATATCCCAGGAAAAGAACTCGCGTCTTGAACCGGAATTGCGAACGGAAGGAATCGGCATATGAGGCACAGGACCTGCAAGAGAAGCCCTCCGGGAATCGGCACGGTCTCCCTGTACCTCCATAAACTGCTCCAGGGGTATCACGGCGCCGGACAGAATAAACTCGCAATTATTACGAGAACGTGCAGCCTCGAAATACTGGAGGATGACTTCGTATGTCAATTTTTGATGAAAAAAAGCCCTTTCCTGCGCCGGCGCGTCTCCGGTCACCTGTGGAACAAATATCCGCGCCTGCCTGAAATTTTGAGCAAAAAGAGGCAAACTGCTCCAAAAGAAGAAAAAAAACAGGAAAAAAGCGACGCTTTTCTTCATTAACATATATTAAAATATAAGCCAATAATATAATAAAAATCAATATTTATTGAATTTTATTCTTGAAATTTCCATATTAAGTGTATTATTATTATGTATAGTGAGGTATCTGTCTCAAAAGTTTAAACATTTCTCCCCGATTTACGCTTTGGTGTGCGTTTTTGCTGTCCTGTTCGCAGGCGGGTGCATTCTGCATGGCGACAGTAGTTCATTTACCAATGATCCCGAAGTACGCGATGCTGTAGCCAGAAACAGAGTCGGTTTAATAGACAGAACCGGTGGTGTCCTCAGAATAGGAAACGGGCGCATTTCCAACCTTGACCCCTCAAAATACTACCTTATTCGGGAATCTGTGCATGAATGCGACTGCTCCGAGGATCAACTCTCCGACTGCGACTGCGGCTCGGACAATGACAAGGAAGTCAGTATTGACGAAAAATACATAATGCGAACAGAAGAAGGCAATGGTATAAGAACTGAAAGTTTAAATCTTGTATATATTCAAAAGATACCCGGAACTAACACAGAGAGGGGTTCCATTAACGAGTTAACCAACTATAGAACAACTCCTTTAGATGAAAACGAAGAGCCCATGGAAACATATTTATTAACAAACTATATCGTATACGCCGCTAGATTGTTTGACCCTGGTGAATATAGAATTATTAACAATGACGGCGAAGAGGTAAGGAAAACGAGTCTTCCTCAAAATGGTATAATCTCTATTCAAGCCGAATGGGTGGGTTATAAACTGGATCTTTCAAATATTCTCAGCGATGGCATGAACGCAAATGTTACCATAGCAAACGGCCATGTTACCTTAGATTTCTATGATTATATCTTCCATACACCGGACAGTGATCCTCTTGATACATTTAGATATTTAAGCGTCCGAGAAAACGGTAACGAACAAGGAGAACCAATACAACCGCCGAGAGGACCTATTAATATAGCATTGACCATCATTGACGGAAACCCGGTATTAAGTCCACCCTCAGCAGAAAGAACAGTTAACCAGCTTTTGGCTAGTCCGGTAGTGATTAATATAACTAATGCCGCCTCTTTAGGTATGCAAGACATTGTATGGCGGTACAAAAACGAACAAATTGGAACAGGTCAAACTCTTAATTTGGTGGTTGATAATATTGACCCAATTAGAGTACAATTTTTGTTAACAGGTACCCATATAATCAATGTAGAATGTGAAATACAGGGTGTTCCGTATTCGGCAAGTTTCGAACTTATTGTAACTGATCCGCCGCCATAACCATAAGGAGCTTAGATAAATGAAATATAGAAACCAAGGAAAGGAGACAATTATGAAGACAAAAAAATGCGGCTTAGTAGCCGCTTTTGTGGCAGTTTTGCTGGTAACAGCATTACTGGTAACAACCTGCGATGCGTTTAATGTAAACGGCTTAGTAGGCGGATCATCTGGTGGATCATTTGGCGGATCATCAGATTCAGGTTTGATTTCTTTTAAATTAAACCTTAGCGATGAACTGGCTAGAACAATCATGCCGACAGGTTCAGTGTCAATTTTTAATGCTTTTGTAGTAACAATCGAGCCAGATACCTCAGCAGGTACAGAAGCAGGTACTACAACAACATACGATGCCGGTGTAGTGTTCGATGGCAGTACAAATACAATTGTTTTAACGTCAACTGGAGACGCGCTTGACGACTTAGAAGACTTCGATTTTGCATTAATGACCGGTAAATATGATATAACAGTAGACGCTTATATCACTTATACTGGGTCAAGTGATGTAATTGTTGCAAATTTTGAGGGTAAAATTGATACTGATGTAAATAATAACTCGGCTAATAAGGTTTCTATTGCATTAAAACCTGTTACTTCCGGAACCGATACTGGGGAGTTTACTTATACAATTCAATATGATTCTGATAACGATTTTTCTTCATTAACAACGGCAACTTTAAGCGTAAATACTTTAAATACCACTACCGCAATCACAACTGCTGAAAACGGCGGCTCTCCTGTTAGTTTCCCGATAGATTTAGGTACAACCAATACTGACACTTTGGATATTCCTGCAGGTTTTTATACAGTAATTGTTACTCTTGCCGGCCCAGATATGCAGACAGTGGTATACAGAGAAGTACTCCATATCTATCCTGACATGACGTCAACTTGGACAAAAGATTTTGTTACGCTTACAAGTACTCTTCATACAGTTACATTTACTAATTTCGATCAGCTAGGCGCAACACCTACATTGCAGTACAGACATGGAAATTTATTATCAGAAGGTACTAATGGCGGTACGTTTACATCAACATACAGCGAAGCAGCGCTTAACAACACCTTCATGGGTTGGTACACAACAGCCAGCTTCACGCCAGGTACACATTGGATTGAAGCAACAAATAAAGTATTCCGCACTACAACTTTATATGCCTTATGGCCAACCGCAAACAATGTAGCAGGTGTAGTAACATTTAGTATACCGGACTCAGGAAACGAATTAACCGTACCTGGCGGTTCATTCTCAGTCAGCTCTGCTGCTTTACAAAGCGGATCAGGAACTCTTGCATTAACCATTAATAACCTTGCAGCTCATGGTTTTTCAGCAACTGATGTGACATGGTATATTGGTATCACTCCTGTAGCAACTGGTACTGCATCTTATACTATTGCTCATAATCCTGGTTTAGCATATACAGATGATTTCCTATTAACTGGAAGCACAATATATCTTACTGTTCAAGTATCAAACAACGGTACGCCTTATTCAAAACAAATAGAAATTACTGTTGCGCCATAAGTTTTAACGCAACCATTTAGATATCAAGCCTGCTGTCATCTTTGACGGCAGGCTTTTTTTATGGGGTTTTGGTAACAGCTTCGGCAGCAGCTTCGGTAGCTGCTTCGGTAGTTGCTTATGTAACAGCTTTGGTAACAGCTTTGGTAGCAGCTTATGTAACAGCTTCGGTAGCAGCTTAGGTAGCAGCTTAGGTAGCAGCTTAGGTAACAGCTTCGGTAGCAGCTTCGGTAGCAGCTACCAAAGACCAAAGAGCTGGATTAAAAAAATTGCTCCAAAAAGGCTTGACTAAATTTTCAATTTTTGATAAGTTGTAAAAAACACTGGGGGCGTAGTGAAGCTGGTTTATCACGCTGGCCTGTCAAGCCGGAGATCGCGGGTTCAAGCCCCGTCGCTCCCGTAATTTTAAAGTTTTTATTAGCCGTTTTTTTGGCAGGACGTTTTTGTGTATCAAGTACCAAACGGGGCTTGAATCGAAGTCCCCGCCGAAGGAAAAGGTGTCATGGATGGCACCGGCAGGGGACTGAGGCGGTCTGTAGTAAGCAAACAGGACGTTTGCGAATGGAAGGCAAGCCCCGTCGCTCCCGAGGACTTCAAGTGCTAATTCCTTACAGGATAGGGAGTTAGCATTTTTTTAATCTTTAAACAGTTCTGGAAATTCCTTTCGTAAAAAATCCCTGATCATTTTTCCAAATCATGCGTATATGGAGGTTCTTCTCCAAGTATTGCCACAACTCCTTTTAAATATTTTTCCGCTGCCTGTTGGCAATTAAAAGTTACATGTTGTGTTGGTGTTGGCCTCATATTAGCAGCAAGATATTCGGCAACAGACAAGTCATCTTCTGCAAGAAGCCGCCAATCTAATGGCGTATTTATTTGTTCAGCCATAAATTCTTATCCCGTCTCTTGTTACTTTTTGCTCCAGGGTAAAATCGCAAATGCGGTTTAAAAAGTCTTTTTTCTTTTTGGCAACTATATCAACCGCCATAGTCTTTTCACGAGCGATAGCAAAACGTATTTGCAAACCTGCGTCAAGGTCTCTCATCTCTACATCATCTTTAAGTACAACATAGAAATCAAGATCAGAATCCTTGTGAGGTGTACCATAAGCATACGAACCAAACAGATATATTTGCTCTACCGGTATGGCATTGATTATGAGCGTTTTAAGTTTGTCTATTTCCTGCCGGACTTCCTGCTCCATGCCGTTATTTTACCACATTTATTAACCTAATTCAAACAACAGTGTATGCTCTAATAAGTACTAACGGATATTTTTATTGTTAAATAATCAGATACCACCCCTTGACGGATATCTCTATTCTTCATAGAATAACCATGTCTATTCAATTTGGGTTAGCTAAGCTCGTCCAGTGACGGGCTTTTTTTTACGGGCAGTAGCGCAGATGGTAGCGCGCTTGGTTCGGGACCAAGAGGTCCCCGGTTCAACTCCGGGTTGCCCGATATGTACTTGCAATGAAGTTTCCAGCACACCAATTACATAAGCGGAAAATTTGAACGTTTATTTCTTATAGGATAAAACCATGAAAAAAACCATTTTTTTGGTTGATGATAACGCGACAAACTTAACCGTAGCCGAAGACGCTCTTTCAAAGCAATACAGGGTAATAGCATTATCCTCTGCCGCTAAAATGTTTGCGACTCTGGAAAAAATAAAACCAGATTTAATATTACTTGATATCGAAATGCCGGAAATGTCCGGATTTGAAGCAATGGAAATATTAAAATCAAGCTGTTCTTATTCACAAATACCGGTTATATTTCTGACCAGCATAATTGACCCGTCAATCGAAGCGCACGGCATTGAACTTGGAGCTGTGGATTTTATTTTAAAGCCGTTTTCCAAACCGGTGCTGTTAAACCGCATAAAAAATCATTTGCAAATAGACGAATTGATCCGCGAACGCACACAGCAGCTCGCCCGCCGCACAGAACAGCTTATTCTGCTTCAAAACGGCATCGTTTATACTTTCGCAGACCTTGTGGAAAACCGCGATAAAAATACGGGCGGGCATATAGACCGCACGGCGGGATATTTAAAAATATTGATAGACGCAATGCTCGAACAGGGAGTTTATGCCGATGAAATGCAAAGCTGGAATATGCCGTCTGTGATTTCGTCTGCGCGGCTTCATGATCTGGGAAAAATTGTTATTTCCGATGCCATTTTAAATAAGCCGGCTCCTCTTACAGAAGAAGAATTTCAGATAATGAAATTGCACACAATAGAAGGCGAACGTATTATTGATAAAGCCATAGAACGGACAGGAGACGCAGAATTTTTGGATAACGCGAAAGTAATTGCCGCTTTCCATCATGAACGCTGGGACGGAACCGGATATCCTTACGGAAAAGAAAAAAAAGAGATTCCGCTTCAAAGCCGGCTTATGGCGATCATTGATGTTTATGACGCTCTGGTTTCCGAACGGCCGTATAAAAAAGCTTTTACGCACGAAGAAGCTGTCAACATTATATCAAAAGATTCCGGCACACATTTTGATCCGGAAATTGTAAAAGTTTTTATCAATATTAATGAAAAACTAAAAAACATAAAATAAATATTTACATATTTTAAACATTTTATAGCTGATTTTTCGATTTAACTGAAAATTTCATGATATTTTAACATTTTTCTTGAAATAAAACCAGAAAAATATGATAATTGGATAATAGGGTAGTATTTGCGATAAAATAATACCTTATTTGGGGTGGTTTTTGCGATGGAAAAAAGGGTCATCGATTCAATCTGCTGTTTCTCTCTTGTATTATTTTTGTCTGTGCTTTTTTTTGGATGTTCCGCCGCAAATACAAGTCAGTTTTCGAGCCGATATATATTTTTACCGTACTTTAGTATTCCCGGCGTAACACAGGAAGAAAAAAACGCCATCGCAAGAATCCGTGAAAATAACGATGTGCTTATTTACGGGATGCCTCTTAGTACAGAAGCGTTTATAGATGAAAACGGCGATATCAGGGGATTTACCGCCCTGTTCTGTGAATGGCTGACAGAAATTTTCGGCATCACCTTCCAGCCTGCATTGTACGAGTGGAATGATTTGCTCTCCGGTCTTGAATCAGGGGAAATATCCTTCACAGGCGAATTAACGGCAAGGGAAGAACGGCTGAAAATTTACAGCATGACAAGCGCAATCGCCATGCGCCCGTTAAAATATTTTCGCCTTTCAGGCGCCAGACCTTTTGATGAAATAAACAAAGAGCGCCCAATCCGCTGCGGCTTCATTCAGGGCACTGCCACAATACTGACTGTTTCTTCAGAGCTTGAGCCCGGCACATTTGATGCTGTTATACTTGATGATGTCAGCCTCGTTTACGACGCGCTCAAAAGCGGAATAATCGACGCCTTCTATTACACTGGTACCTCAGAGATAAATTTTATTGAATACGGCGACGTGAGTGCATTTTATTTTTTCCCGCTGATCTACCGCCCGGTTTCTCTATCAACTCAAAATCCCGATTTGGAACCTGTCATCTCGGTAGTGGAAAAAATTCTGCAAACCGAAGGCAGCCTGCATTATCTGACAACGCTGTATAATCAATCGCATACTGAATATATGCAGCACAAGGTGCAAATGCAGCTAACAGAAGAAGAACGCGAATATATCCGTAATAATCCCATAGTGCCAATTGGCGTAGACCCCGGCAATTACCCGGGCTCTTTTTATGATGCGCGTGAAAAAAAATGGCGCGGGGTGTCCATTGATATACTTGATGAAATATCGCATCTTACAGGATTAACATTTACCCGCGTTAATGATGAACATACTCAATGGCCGCAAATATTTGAAATGCTGGAGAGGGGGGAAGTAACTTTGGTTACTGAACTTACTCAGTCGCATGATCGCGCGGAGCAGTTTTTGCAGCCGCAGTCAGCGCATATAACCGACTTTCAGGCGCTGATTTCCCATATTGACTTTCCCGACATAAAACTCAACGAGGTTTTATACGTCAGGGTTGGACTGGCGAGGAATACCGTCTATGCTGAGATTTTTAATAAATGGTTCCCCGACCACACAAAGACTGTCGAATACGAAAGCGTTGAAGAAGCTTTTGCCGCACTTATGCGCGGTGAAATCGACATGGTCATGGCAAACCAAAGAAGGCTTTTATATCTGACCCATTATCTGGAACTCCCCGATTACAAAACCAATATTATGTTCGATTATGCGATGGACATTCAATTCGGCCTTAACAAAAATGAGGAAATTCTTTGCTCCATTATTGACAAAGCGCTCGTCAACATAGACATCAAAAGCATCTCGGATCACTGGATGAGAAGAACCTACGATTACCGCAGCAAGGTTGCGGAAGCGCAGCGCCCGCTGTTTATGGGTTTATCTTTGCTTTTTTTGTTTGTACTAATACTGATAGCTGTTTTTTTTGTCAGAAGCCGCATGACAGGCAGGAATCTTGAAATACTTGTTCAAAAACGAACTGATGAACTTGCGCTTCAAACAGCGACTCTTACTACTTTATTTGATTCAATTCCCGATCTTATTTTTACAAAGGATTTAAATTTAAAATACAAGAGCTGTAACAAGGCATTCCTGAAAAATTTTGACAAGAGCATGGAAGACATGATCGAAAAAACCGATTCTGATGTTCTTGATATACCGGCTGATATTGCGCATAACCACATGGAACATGATACAATCGCGATGTATGAGAATCATATAACCATAGTTGAAGAAAATATTCCCTGCGCCGACGGAACAAGCCCCCTTTACGAAACAACAAAAGTGCCTCTATTATTGAACGGCGAGGTAGTTGGACTTATCGGCATATCGCATAATATTTCAAAGCTTAAAAAAATTGAACAGGAAACTTCATTCTCGTATGAATATTCCAAAAAATTAAATAAAGCGCTCGCGAAAATCACAAAGTCGCCTACCATTTCCGCAGGAGTATTAAAAGACGCCTCTGATATTGTCGCGCAGGAAGGATGCTCGGCGCTTGGCGCTCATCGCGTTAGTATGTGGAGCTACTTAAATAATGAAAATATTTTAAATTGCATTTCCAGCTGCGACCTTTTTACCAATGAAAAGGATTCATCTGAAACATTCGATCTTACAAACCGCAAGGAATATTTAAGACTGCTAAAATCAGAGCGGCTTATAATTATGAATAACTGTGATGAGTGCAAGCTGATTACAGATTCATTCAGCGGATATGATTATTTATGCGCGGCGCTTGACGCGCCAATCCGCGTCGATGGTCAACTGGTGGGAGTTGTCTGCGTCGAACAGTGGATAAGTTATGATTTTCCGCATGAACGCGAATGGACAATGGAAGAACAGAACTTTACTTCTTCTCTTGCGGATTTAATGGCGCTGGCTATTTCAGGCTCTGAGAGGTATAAGGCGCACGAGGCTGCGCAGTTTGCGAATTCCGCAAAGTCCAGCTTCCTTGCGAATATGAGCCACGAAATACGCACGCCAATGAACGCAATCCTGGGCGTAACAGAGTTATTAATATCTAACGATCAATTACCCGCAGATATTGAAGAAGGACTGGATAAAATTTACAGTTCATGCGATTTGCTTTTGGGCATCATTAACGACATACTGGATTTTTCAAAAATTGAAGCGGGCAAGCTTGATATAATGCCCTCACCATATAAAGTCGCAAGCATGATAAATGATTCAGTTCAATTAAACATGATGCGCGTTGAATCAAAGCCGATTCAATTTGAGCTAAAAGTTGATGAAAACATTCCGGCAAATCTTATCGGCGATTCTCTTCGTATTAAACAAATTTTAAATAATCTTTTGTCCAATGCGTTTAAATATACTGATTCGGGAAAGGTAACGTTATCTGTTTCTACAGAACCAATTCCATTAATCTCATATTTGCCGGATCATTTAATTAATAGTCAGGTTAAATGGATTGGACATGAAAGGGAAGGTACAACTTTAGTTTTAAGTATCCGGGATACAGGCAGCGGAATGACAAAGGAACAATTGGATAAATTATTTTTGGAATATACGCGTTTTAACATAAGAAAAAATCTTACAATCGAAGGCACAGGACTTGGTCTTACGATCACGAAGCGTCTTGTAGACCTCATGGACGGAACTATCAGCGTAGAAAGCGAACCGAGTAAAGGCACGTTTTTTACTGTCAAGCTGCCGCAGGAAATTGAAAACAAGGAAACTATCGGAAGCGATGTTGCTGATAGCCTGCGTCAGTTCCGCATTAATTTTATGACGAGAAAAGCAAGGAATAAAATCGAGCGCGACCCAATGCCCTACGGAAGCATTCTGGTTGTTGACGATGTAGAAACAAATATATATGTCGCTATTGGTCTTTTGAAATTATACAGGCTGCAGATAGACACCGCCATGAGCGGACAGGAAGTCATCAATAAAATAAAAGAAGGTAAAATCTACGACATAATTTTCATGGATCACATGATGCCTGAAATGGACGGACTGGAAGCGGCCAAACATATACGTGAGCTGGGTTACAATGCTCCGATTATCGCTCTTACAGCAAATGCTGTGTCCGGGCAGGCGGATATGTTTCTTAATAATGGTTTTGACGATTTTATTTCAAAACCGATAGACATACGGCAGATGAATACGATCCTTAACAAATATGTGCGGGACAAGCAGCCGGATGAAGTGATAGAGGCGGCAAGGCAGCAAAATAAAAGCGCAGTAACTGAAAACAGCGCAGCAATAGATTCGGTTTTGATGGAATCTTTTATCCGTGACGCGCATAAAGCTGTAGATTTGCTGGAAGGACTCACACACCCGGCAGAAACGGCGCAAAAAAGCGGATTTGAAAACAAGGATACGTTAAAAAAGTTTATAACAACAGTTCATGGTATTAGAAGTTCCCTTTCGAACATAGGCGAAAAAGAACTTGCCGAGGCGGCATACATGCTGGAAAGGAGAGGACGGGAAAAAAACATAGAGTTGTTAAAGGAATTGTCCCCGGAATTCCTGAACAAATTGCGCAAAATAATGGAACAGTTTGAAAAAAAACGGGAAGAAGCTGCCGCAGATACAGTGCTTATGGATGAGGACATCGATGATTTACGCAGCAGGATTGCAGCCATTAAGGAACTGTGCGCAGACTACGACAGAAAGGGAGCTTTAGATTCAATAAATGAAATACGCAATTGTTCAATAGAGACAAGAGCGGTTTTGAACAGGATTGCGGAACATATGATTCACAGTGAATTTGAGGAAGCCGAAGCAGAGGCAAAGGCGTATGCAGACACGTTAAATGAAACCGGCGCTTCCAACACATGGCTTATGGATAAAAAAATTGACGGACTGGATCTAATAAAGGGATTAGAGCGGTATGAAAATGATGAAAAACAATACCTTAGAATTCTGCGTTCGTACATATCAAGTGTTAGTTCTTTGCTCGAAGAAATCGAAACAGAACCTGACACACAAACAATCAAAAATTATGAAATAAAAGTTCATGGAATAAAAGGAACAAGTTTTGATGTCGGCGCAGAGCATATTGGCAAAAATGCGAAAGCGCTTGAGGAAGCGGCAAAAACAGGCGATTTAAACTACATACATGAACGCCACAAAACATTCCTTGCGGACACATGGAAATTGATCGGCGATTTGGAAAAAATGTTAGGCGAAATTGACGCGGAAAACCCGAAACCGCAGAAAGATTCTCCTGACGCGCAAACGCTTAAAGCTTTTCTTGACGCCTGCAGGGATTATGATATTGAAGAAGCGGACAAGGCAATGGCGGAAATAGAAAAATATAAATATACAGCGGATGACGGTCTTGCAGATTGGCTGCGGCACAATATAGACAGAACGAATTTTAAGGAAATAACAGAAAAACTGGAGAGTTATGGTAATGAAAGAGCAAACTAAATCAGAAAGCGAAGTTCCGCGAGGTCCCAGAAAAAAAATTATTTATGTCGATGACATCCAGTACAGTCTTGTATCGGTGAAAAACAGGCTGCAGGATTGTTATGATGTTTTTACTGCGGAATCTGCCGGAAAAATGTTTGAAATGCTTGAAAACATTACCCCCGATTTAATTCTCATGGATGTAAACATGCCTGATGTTGACGGATATGAAGCCATTAAAAGCCTGAAAGCTGATGAGCGTTATTCAGACATTCCGGTAGTTTTCCTGACAGGAAAAAGCGACAGGGACAGCGTGGTCAAAGGTTTAAGCCTTGGAGCGGTTGATTATATTATCAAACCCTATACCGCTTCAAAGTTAATGGAGATTGTCGAGAATAACCTGAACCCTCCGGAAGATGATGAATCTTCAAGCGGCGATACAATCAGCAACAAGCCTGTCGTTCTCATTGTTGACGACGTGAGCAGTATGTTACGTGCAATGCAATACGCTCTGCAGGATCGGTTTAAAGTGTATATACTCTCCAAATCCCAGGACGTACAGGATTTTTTACACGCAAAAAAACCGGATTTGATCCTTCTTGATTATTTAATGCCTGTATTAAACGGTTTTGATCTTATTCAGATGATACGGTCAATGCCCGAGTATGAGGATACTCCGATTATTATTATAACAACCGAAGGAACAATGGATCATGTGAACAAAGCCATGTCCATAGGCGCATCCGACTTTATTGTAAAACCCTTCAAGCCAAAGGAATTGAACGATAAAGTCGCCAAACATATAAGAATCGCAAAGCAAATGCTGTTGTTTAAAGAAGACTTAAAAAGCAACATGGGTTAAAAATGGTTAAATTTGTTCCTTGAATTAAAAAGAAACATTATGATAAACTGACGATATGAAATATTCACAAGCTTTTTTACCCACACTAAGGGAAGTTCCTCAGGACGCCGTCATCGCGAGTCACAGGCTGATGTTTCGCGCAGGGCTTCTTCGTAAACTCGCAAACGGGCTTTTTGCATACCTGCCGCTTGGGCTTCGCTCCTTTCGTAAAATAGAAAACATCATCCGCGAAGAAATGACCGCGATCGGCGCGCTCGAATTAAAGCCGTCAGTAGTCGTTCCCGCAGAACCCTGGAAAGAATCGGGCAGATGGGATTCCATCGGCGAATCGATGCTGCGCGTAAAAAACAGGCTGGACAACGATTTTGTTGTTTCCCCCACTGCCGAAGAAGTTTTCACGTCGATTGTGCGCGATGAACTTTCAAGTTACCGCCAGCTTCCGCTTGCGCTTTACCAAATAAACACAAAGTTTAGGGACGAAGTGCGCCCTCGTTACGGCGTAATGCGCGGACGCGAGTTTACAATGAAAGACGCTTACTCATGGCATGCCGACGACAAAAGTCTTGATGACACATATCAGGCGTTCGGCCGCGCATACCGCAAAATTTTTAAACGGTGCGGACTTTCCGTAATCCCCGTAAAAGCCGATTCGGGAGCGATGGGCGGAAGCGGCTCCGAAGAATTTATGGTAGAAAGCGATGTCGGCGACAATACGCTGATTCTCTGCAAATCATGCGATTATGCCGCCAATGTTGAAAAAGCGTCATGCAAACCAGACTTTGCAGCGCAGAATTTAGAAGGCGCAAAAGCGGCAGCGTGTTCCGCACCGGCATACGAAAAAATCGATACGCCTAACGCTAAAACAATCGATGAACTTTGCGTATTTTTAAAAACAGAGCCGCAAAAATTTATTAAAACTTTGATTTACCGCGCGCTTAATGTTGAGCTTGATCTTTCTTCCGCTCCCGGCTGCGGCAAACTGGAACGAAAAAAACCTTCACCCGGCGCTCCTCCAGTATACGCTGAAAGTTTCTTTGCGGTTACAATTCGCGGCGATTTAGACGTAAACGAAATAAAACTTGCCGCCATACTAAAGGCAAGCGAAGTATCTCTTGCATCAGATGCCGACGTTACGCGATTTACAAACGCGCCTGTAGGATTTGCAGGCCCTATAGGATTAACGTCTCTTCCAATTGTTGCAGACCAATCGGTCACGGCAATGAATGACGCTTTTACAGGCGCTCTGGAAAAAGACAAACATTACAAGCATGTTGCATACGGACGCGATTTTGAAGCGTGGTTAGCTGAAGATTTGCGCACAGTAAAAGCGGGTGACAAATGTTCAATCTGCGGCGGCGAACTGTATACAAAAATGGGCAATGAACTTGGACACATTTTTAAACTTGGTTTTAAATACACAAGCTCAATGAACGTAAGTTTCCTTGATGAAAACGGTAAAAGCCAAATGCCGACAATGGGCTGCTACGGCATCGGCGTAGATCGTACGCTTGCTTCTGTAATCGAAGAACACCACGATGAAGGCGGCATAATCTGGCCTGTCTCTGTCGCGCCTTTCCATGCAGTTATAGTCCCGATAAAATTCGACGGTGCGGCAAAAGACGCCGCCTGCAGACTATACGCCGATTTACAAGCACAAGGCATAGAAGTGTTACTCGACGATCGCAACGAACGCCCGGGCGTAAAGTTTAACGATGCGGATTTAACCGGCATCCCGTACCGCGTAGTTATCGGCGACAAGGGCTTGGCGGCATCACCCGCTCAAGTCGAAGTAAAAAAGCGAAGCGAAAAAGACAATTATATGATGGAATTGGACAAAGCCGCTTGCGAGCTTGCGCAAAAAATCAAAGAAGAGCTAAAGCAATATTTTTAACCACGAACCAAAAAAGATTCGTGGTTAAACTATTTCTATTATAACCCCATCACTTTTTTAAAGCTTACGACAATTTCGTCTATCATGGGTCTTGCATCAATGTCAACTAACAAACCCTTGCCTCGGTAATAATCGATTAAGGGAGCTGTTTGCGCGCGGTAGACTTCAAGGCGTTTTTGTACGGCTTCGGGTTTGTCATCGTCACGCACATACACTTCGCCGCCGCAGTGGTCGCAAATGCCCGGTTTTGACGTTGGCGTAAATTTGGCATGAAAATTATAGCCGCATTTTTTACAAACCTGACGTCCGCCAAGACGCTCAAGAACGCCTGAATCCGGTATGTCAAAATTAATAACCTTTTCCACCTTGGAAAACGTATCAAGAGCTTCTGCCTGCGGAATTGTTCTTGGGAAGCCGTCCAAAATGTAACCGTCTTTAACATCGTCTTTTGTAAGGCGTTCTTTAACAAGCGCGATTGTTGTTTCATCGTCTACAAGTTTTCCGGCGTCGATTATAGCTTTTACTTTTATCCCTAACGGAGTTTTATCCGCAATAGCGGCGCGGAAAATTCCGCCTGTGCTGATTTGCTGTACTTTAAGAAGATCTACAGCGCGTACTGCCAAAGTGCCTTTTCCAGCCCCCGGAGGCCCTAAAAATATTAATTTCATCATTATCTCCTTTTGAATATTGTACTATGAAAAATCAAAACAAACAAGAGAAAAAAAGAGAATAGATAAACCACAGAGAGCACGGAGTTTCACGGAGTTCGTAGTACGAAAAGCTTTTCCTCTCCGTGTTCTCCGTGTCCTCCGTGGTTATTTCTTTTTATTAAAATATTTATCACTGCTTTTTTGCCGGAGAGCAGTATCGGTATTTGTTCCTGTAATTCAAAAGATGCGGTTATAGCATTTTTAAAATTTTCATCATTTTTATACAGCACTACTGCTCTGCCGCCGTCTTTTAACAGCTTGTCAAATGTTTCAAACATTTTTACCAAAAAATCGTTTCCACCGTTTTCTTTAAAATGACCCCACGGCGGGTCTGTCACAATTGCGTCAACACTTTTTCCTTCCAGGAGCATAGGCAGTTCGCTAAAATCTGTTTTATAAAATTTAAACTCATCCTCGTAATCCATACCCCTCGCGCTTTTTCGTTTAATAAATCTTGCAGTTGAATATTTGGCGGCTTCGTTGTCATTGTCGCAGGCGATAAAATTTGTTATGTGAAAATATTTAAACGCAGCCTCGGGGATTGAGCCGTAGCCGCAAAAAGGGTCAAGAACTGTGTCGCTGTGCTTAATGTTTGCAAGACGGCACAAAACCCATGCAAGCGGAGGCACAAGCTCTCCCTTGTGTAAAGTTTTTTCCCACGAAGGGCGAATCGTTAGGCGTTTCATAAATATCGAAAAATTTTGTTTATTATTTTCATTTCTGTAAAGGAACCAAAACTCGGTATCGGGCAAAGTGCGGTTCACTTTAAGACCGGATAACTTTGCAATAAAATTTTCCGCTTCTGTGCGCAGTTTTTCGTTTATGGACGCAGGCACATTTTCATCAGAAACAACTATTCTAAATGTGTTAAATTTTTTGCTGTTGTTTTTAATTACATTCGTATTATTAATACCTTCTGTAACTTTAATAATATGTTCATTTAAAATATTTCCTCCGTGCCTCCGTGTCCCTGTGTGAGAATCTTCTAATACACTTATTACTGCAAAGATATTATTAAAACAAAAGAAATTTAATTTATCATAAGTTGCGTCTGTTTCAAAAAGAACAGCACCGTCAAGCAGTTTGTGAATCTTAACTTCATTATTACGCAAACGCTCTTTTATTACATCGGCAATAATATTTTGAAGCCCCGGAATAAAAGCCGCATAAAATAAATTGCCGTCACTGCCGTTCACAATTACATTTCTCTGTTACGAGCAACCGGTCGTGCCGCCGCAAGTGTCGCATTTCATGCAGGTGCCGTTTCTTACAAGCGTAAAAGAGCCGCACGATGAACACGGGTCGCCTTCGTAACCTTTAATACGCGCCTGCACAATTTTTATCACTTCGCTTTCCTGCGGATACGATTCTTCAAACTTTGTTTGCTCCATTACGGCAACCGGCGCTGTCATTACCTGCGGCGATGACGAAACATGAGAAGAAATTTGCGCTTTTGGCGAATTGGAAACATTCTGAGGATTTGAAATCTGCTGCGGCTGTTTTACAACTTTGCTGCTTGCAGGAACCGTAACGCTTGACGGCCTGAAACCTGCAGGGCTGTTTTTTTCTGTGCGCGGTTTGGGATCCGACATTCCGGCATCGCTCTTTGTCGCTGTCGCAATTAAATCGTCGGGTTTTACCTGGCCTAGTTCCGAACGTTTCAGATAACTTATTGCAAGGTCGCGGAAAACATAATCGATTACGCTTGTCGCCATTTTTACATAATCGTGACCCTGAACCAGACCGTTCGGTTCAAAGCGGCTGAATGTAAACGCATCGACGTATTCTTCAAGCGGAACGCCGTACTGCAACCCAAGCGAAACTGTAATCGCAAAACTGTTTAAAAGACTTCTGAATGCCGCGCCTTCCTTGTGCATATCAAGAAAGATTTCGCCCAAGCTTCCGTCTTCGTATTCGCCCGTTCTTATAAATATCGAGTGACCGCCGATTTTTGCTTTTTGCGTATAACCCATTCTGCGGTTTGGAAGAGGTTTACGAAGACCGCGCACATTTGCTGATTTTCTTTTATCGGGCGCGGAAGGAAGGTCAAGCCCCTTTTCAACTTTTAAAATGGTGTCAGCTAACGGATCGGTTCCGGGCGCGAAGGTGTTAAGCGGCTGCGAAAGTTTTGATCCGTCACGGTAAAGCGCGACAGCTTTTAATCCCGCTTTCCACGAAACCATGTACGCGCCCTTAACATCGTCGTAGTTTGCGCTGTTTGGCATGTTTATCGTTTTGGAAATAGCTCCGGAAATAAACGGCTGAACTGCAGCCATCATGTCGATATGCGCTTTCCATGAAATCGAACGTTTTCCTTTTTTGCCTGACGGAGCCGCCGTATCAAAAACCTGATAATGCTCCTTTTTAAGACCCGGCGCGCCTTCTAAACCCATAGTTCCGCAGGCAAAAAGTTCCGCGTCGTCAATGTCCTGCGTACTGAAACCCAAATGTTTTAATACGCTAAACCCCTGAAGCGACCATGTCGATTCCGGTATTTTTAGAGTCTCTTCTGTAAAATGTTTTCCAAGTATATACGGATTAAAAACGCCCTCAAGATTGAACGCGGTCTTTAAATTTTCTTCTATAGCTGCGATAACCTCGGGAGTAAAATCTTTTGCTTTAAGAGTTTCGTGGCTAATCGCAGGAGCGCCGCTTAAAGTTTTTCTTCCTGTAGCGTACGCTACAATTTCTTCTGTTTCCTGCGGCGAATAACCAAGGTTATCAAGGGCTGGCGGCACAGACTGATTGATTATTTTAAAATAACCGCCTCCTGCAAGTTTTTTAAATTTAACGAGAGCAAAATCAGGTTCTATTCCTGTTGTATCGCAGTCCATCAAAAGACCGATTGTTCCGGTGGGAGCAATGGCTGTAACCTGCGCGTTGCGATAGCCGTGAATTTTTCCCAAATCCAAAGCTTTATCCCATGCTGTTTTTGCAGCTTCCAAAAGATACGCGGGGCATACTGCAGGATCAATTCCCCTTGGACTAGTGTGAAGATTTTCGTATTCGCTATCGAGCGCGTTATTTACGGCGCGCCTGTGATTTCGAATAACGCGAAGCATGTTGTCCGCGTTTTCACCGTAACGCTCAAAAGCGCCGTGTTCGGATGCCATCCGCGCGGACTGCGCGTACGCTTCGCCTGAAAGAATTGCAGATAACGCGCCTGCGACCGCCCTGCCCTGCTCTGAATCATAAGCCAAACCCATGATCATAAGAAGGGTTCCAAGGTTTGCGTAACCCAAACCGAGCGTGCGGTACTGATACGAAAGCTCCGCGATACGGGGAGCCGGAAACTGCGCCATTACAACGGAGATTTCCAAAATCGTTGTCCAGATATCAACCGCGTGAATGTATCCTTCCACGTTAAAAGTTTTATTTTGCTTGTCGTATAACGCGGCAAGATTTATCGACGCCAGATTGCACGCGGTGTCGTCAAGGAACATGTATTCGGAACACGGATTGGAAGCGCGAATCTCGCCGCCTTTCGGGCATGTGTGCCAATCGTTAATCGTTGTGTGATATTGAAGACCCGGGTCTGCGCATTGCCAGCTTGTTTTTGCGATATCGTTCCAGAGTTTTCGCGCCTTTACCGTTTTTACAGGGCTTCCTTCGGTGCGGTTTTTTAATTCCCATTCGCCGTCATTCAATACGGCTCGCATAAAATCGTCGCTCAATCTAAGGCTGTTATTTGAACTCTGCCCCGACACTGTGTTGTACGCTTCATCGTCCCATGCCGTTGAATACTGAGATACATCAACCTCTTCGTCGCCCTGTTCCAAACGGCGAAGCTGCTGATAAAGATACGACGGCGGAATTTTATCACCTAACGCGGCTCTAAGCACAAGCGCAAGCTCGTGATTTTTTTCGGCATTGAACTTGTCGTCCTCGGGGCCGCGAAAACCGGAAAGCGCGCGCTTTATAGCATCAACATGTTTTTTTAAAACAAGCGAGCCTGTCACCATTGATGCGACTTTATGTTCTTCGCCTGCTTTCCAGCCGATATATTTTTCGACGTCGGGATGATCGATATCCAGGGTTACCATTTTTGCGGCTCTGCGGGTTGTGCCGCCCGATTTTATCGCCGACGCGGAACGGTCGCTCACTTTTAAAAATGACAAAAGCCCCGATGAAAAACCTCCGCCCGAAAGACTTTCGTTCATGCCGCGAATACTTGAAAAGTTTGAACCCGTGCCGGAGCCGTATTTAAAGAGGCGCGCCTCACGGGTCATTAGATCCATGATGCCGCCTTCGTTTACAAGGTCGTCGTCAATGGAAAGGATGAAACATGCGTGGGGCTGCGGGCGTTTGTATGCGCTGTCGGATTTAACGATTTTGCCCTTCTCTATATCGAAATAATAGTGGCCTTGCGCGGGACCGTCGATTCCGTAGGCCGAATAAAGGCCGGTGTTGAACCACTGGGGGCTGTTCGGCGCTGCATATTGATGGGCGAGCATGTAACAAGTTTCGTCGTAGAAGGCATTTTCGTCCTCGGTAGTGTCAAAATAGCCGTTTTGCCTGCCCCATTCGAGCCAAGTGAAGGCCAAACGGTGAAAAACCTGCCTTGCATCGTGTTCTGCGCCGTCTTCGGGCAGCATATTGCCCGGATCTTCAGGGTTATTGCCCTGTTTTGCCCACTTTTTCCACTCATATATCCTGTCTTTGGGCACTCCCGCCTTGCGAAAGTACTTTTGAGCGATAATATCCGCGGCGATCTGGCTCCAATACGAGGGAACTACGACAGTTTCCTCGGAAAATATGGATTTTCCGTTGCTATTTCGTATTTCGCTCTTACGTTTTTCCCAGACAATATCAAAATACGGACCGCTTTCGCAGTCAGTGAAGAAACGTTGTACTTTCATCCCCTAACCCTTTTTTTAAGCATGACAATGCAGATGACCACATAAGTAGCGGTGCTGCCATAAGTGTACACCATATACAGCGTGGAAAGCAAGTGGGCTGATATGATATATTAAAAAAATATGAATATCTTACCAGTATCAGAAAATTCTCTTAAAAAAGGAGCAAAAATCATAAAAAGCGGCGGGCTTGTAGCGTTTCCCACGGAGACTGTCTACGGACTTGGCGCCGATGCGTTTAATCCGCTGGCTCTTGCGAAAATTTTTGAGGTAAAAGGCCGTCCGCGGTTTGACCCGCTGATTATTCATATTGCCGCAATCGAAACTCTGGAAAAGGCTGCCGATCTTTCGAGGCTAAGCGATGATACGCGAAAAAAGCTTTTTTTACTTGCAGAAAATTTTTGGCCGGGACCTCTCTCCTTAATTTTACCCAAAAATGAAAAAATACCCGATTTAGCGACTGCGGGGCTTTCGACCGCCGCCATTCGTTTTCCCGGCAATGAAGCGTCCCAAAAATTAATCGCGCTTTCAACGGGAGCGGTGGCTGCTCCAAGCGCAAACCCTTTCGGCGCGTTAAGCCCAACAAAAGCAGAGCATGTTTACGAGGGGCTTGGAGAAAAAGTCGATTTAATTCTTGACGGAGGCTCTGCGCGAATAGGCGTTGAATCTACCGTGCTTGATATTTCAGGGGAGATCATAAAAATCCTGCGCCCGGGAGGAACGCCAAGGGAAGAGATTGAAAAGGTTTTGCAGGTATCAGTGGTTTTAGAGCAGGGAACAGGGAGCAGGGAGCAGGAGATATTATCTCCCGGAATGTTAAAGAGCCATTATGCGCCAAGAGCTTCGCTTTCTGTTCATAATGGTAAAGAAATTATCGAAATGCAAAATGCAGAATCGTCATGCGCTTTTCTATTTTTTGACGGCGAAACTAAAGACGCATGGCTCAGTAAACAAAACCAAAAAAATGCAGCAATTATTAAAGTTCTTTCCGGGAGAGGCGATTTAATGGAAGCTGCTTCCAATCTATTTGAAATGTTACACGAAATTGACGAAAGCGGCGCAGATTGTATATTCGCGCAAACAGCACCCAATCACGGTCTTGGAGAAGCAATAAACGACAGACTCAAGCGAGCTGCAAACTGACTAACCAAACCTGCTCTTGTTTTCTTTTCTGAATTTACGCACCTTTTCAAGAACAATGCTGATATCAAGAGGCTTACCAATATGATCGTTCATACCGGCCGCAAGGCATTGGTCAACGTCTTCCTTGAATACGTTAGCTGTCATTGCAATGATCGGTATTTCATTGCCAAGTTTTCGGATATTACGCGTCGCTTCAAGACCGTCCATTTCCGGCATCTGAACATCCATAAATACCATTTCGTATTTATTGGGATTTTCCTTAATTATGCGAAGAGCTTCCTGTCCGTTTACCGCACAGTCGATATCCGCGCCTGTTTCTTCCATGCTTGCAAGAAGAATTTCGCGGTTTATTTCTATATCCTCCGCAAGTAAAATTCTGCATCCCTTAAGTTCCCCTGCCATAACATTTTTCTGCTGACGAGGCGTATTTGTACCTCCTACGCCAAGACATACGTTCATGCAATCCATTATGTCAGAAGCAAAAAGCGGTTTCATTAAAAATTTATTAACGCCCGCTTTTTCCGCTTTTTCATGTATCACATTCCAATCCGTAGAAGAAATCATAATGACGACGCTTTTTTTACCGTGATCGTATTCCCTGATTTTTTTTGTGAGCTCAATTCCGTCCATGTTCGGCATTTTCCAGTCAACGAAATAAATGTCGTATCCGCCGGCATTTTCTATCTGTTTAATCGCTTCCTTTCCGTCATCTGCGGTATCACACGAGACGCCGTATCTTTTTAATATGTCTATAAAATACGAAAGTATTTCTTTTGTATCGTCCACTGCAAGAATTCTTACGTTTTCCCAGTTTACAGAAGGATCCAGCATCGCGGAGCTTTCCGATTTGCTGCGCTCTGCATTAAAATGGAAAATAAATTTGGAACCTTTGCCGGGCGTTGATGTTACGCTTATTTCCCCGCCCATCATTTCTACAATGCGTTTGGAAATCGCAAGCCCAAGTCCCGTGCCGCCGAATTTACGAGATGTCCCCCCGTCTGCCTGTTCAAAAGCGTCAAAAATCCTTGTTCTAAGCTCGTCAGTAATTCCGATGCCTGTGTCAATTACTTCTATTACGATTGTGCAGATGCCGTCTTTTTCTTCTGAAAGATATGCGTTTAGGCGGATGCTTCCGCTTTCGGGCGTATATTTTACGGCGTTACTGAGCAAATTGATAATTACCTGAGTCAGCCGCTGGTCGTCGCTTACCAAAAGATGCGGAATGTTTCCGTCAACCGTTACGTAAAACTCCTGTTTTTTTTCTTCCATACGGAAACTGATTGCGTTTATCGCTTTTTTTAACACTTTTTCGAACGAAAAATCGGAAAGCACAAGGTCGAGTTTGCCCGCTTCAATTTTTGACATATCTAAAACATCGTTTATAACGCCAAGAAGATGCGAAGAAGCTTCTTCGATTTTTCCAAGCGCATAATCTTTTCTTTCTATGGCAGGCGCGTTTTTTCCAATCGATGCCATGCCCATAATTGTATTAAGCGGCGTTCGCATTTCGTGCGACATATTGGAAAGAAAAATACCTTTTGCTTCAGAAGCTAAAGTTGCGCGTTTAAGCGCTTCTTCAAGATCTCTTGTTAATTTTTTAATATCGCGCAGGTCGTATAAAAAACCAATCCCGATAAATTCATCTTCATTTTTAACGCGCGTCAGCGTAACTTCGCATGGCACGCTTTCGCCGTCAAAATCTTGATGAGGCCATTCAAACTTCATAAGTTCGCCGTCTATGGCGCGGTTTGTCGCCTTGTAAGCTTCATCAATAGCTCTCGTTCCATCAGAAAGAAATTCCGGCGAAAAATCTTCGTAATAACGGCTTATAATGCGCTCTTTTGGCGCTTTAAACATTTTTACAAGCGCTTCATTGCAGTCTGTTACTCTCGGAGTGCCGTCAAAAAAAGCCATACCTATCGGCAGCGATTCAAGAATGGACTTATTGATCCTCGCAGCTCTGCCAATTTCAGTTTCCATTTGCTTAATTTTCCGCAAGTCATAAGCGAACGCAAGCCCTGTATATTTATTATCGTTCTCGATACATGTCATTGTAATTTCGCATGGAACAATTTCGCCTTTTAAGTTCTGGTGGATGAATTCAACCTTTATTAATTCGCCTGTTTCCATGACTTTTTTCATTGTTTTAAGCGCCATATCTTCCGATCTCTGCCCGTTAGGCTGGTACTCGGGCGAAAAATGATAGAAATTATTAACATAGTCTTCTTTTGTTGTACCCATCATTCTCAGCATTTCTTCGTTACAGTCGATAATTTTTATATTTTCATCAAAAAGAGTAAGGCCAAACGGCGACGATTTATTAATCGCCTCATAAAATTTATTTGCCTGGTTTATATCACGCTCGGTTTCGGCGCGCACAACAGCGTTCGCGCACAAAAATGCGGCAGAGCGCAGCATTTCGGCGCAGTCTTCGTCAAAATAGCGCTCGTTATGGTGATCGCTGCAAAGCAGCATTCCCCAAAAATTTCCCTTAATAAAAATGGGCGTGATAAAAACCGAAACAATTCCGTGTGACATTAAAAGTTTGCTTTCCGGAAGAATTTTTGAAGGACCGCTGATTGATTCGCCGCTTAAAAGTATCTTTTCCCAGCTTGGCGCCATATCTGCATAAGTTACATTTGAAAGTTCAAGTATAGGTTCTGTAGTGCCGCCCATACTTCTGTCCCAGCGGTAAATTTGCGATGTACGCAGGACATCACCTGAATAACTATTACGCCAAACATTAACCCTGTCCAGATCCGCCATATCTGCGATTAAACCAACGCCTGTTGACATCATTTCGTAAAATGTCTCCGTGCTGTTGGAAAGAAAAACCGTAGCCGCCATGTTCAGCGCATCTGACATTTTCTTTCTGCGTTCAAGAGCTCTGAATTTTTCCATAAAGGAGTTATTAATGTCCGGCATCCTCTTCCCCCGCAGCCATTGGCTGCTCATTATAATATGGCAAAAATTTAAAAATTAATATCATATTTTCATAAATTCAAATATACAACATATTTAAAGCAGAGGCAAACATAAAAAAATCAAATAATGGAAAAGAAACCATAATTTTAAAAATAACAACCGATTAATTTTTTTTATTTAATTATGGTGAGGAGAAACATGGATGGCGTTCTGGTTGTCTTTTTTAAAGTTCGCAGATGGTTTTAAATGTGAATCAAAGCATAACAATTTTTTGCGCAATCAACTTTGCAAGATAGAAACGCGAATCCAAATCGGCTGCCGTTGAGTTCTCCAGAAACGTCTGAAACTCCGCAGAGAAAGATTCGGGCAGCGTAGGAAGTTCGCAGACCTGTTTAAAATAAGCGCGGTGGGAAGGTTCAAAGCGCTTGTTAATGCAAAAAAGCGTAAGGCAGGCAGTTTTTATAAAACCAGCCGATGCGATTAGGTAATGAAATTTATCGTTCTGGAAACAGGCTGCGCCAAGATCGGAAAGGAAATGTTCCATTTTTGACTGAACGGCGTTTCGCATCTCTTTCCAGAATTGATCGCCGATATTTTCCAGTTTTTTTCTTACATCGTGTATCCAATTGGAACGCGAAAAAATAATATCGCAGTTTGCAAGACGGTAAAAACCGTAAGTGCCTGCGTCTTTAATAAACCATAACGATTCATGATGAGAGCAGGCAATATCCAAAAGCTCGTCGATTTTTGCAGTTTTTTTAAATTCCAGGCGTACAGGAATATCGCCAATTAAAAAACGGTCTTTCTCGGACTGACCCGCGCTTTCAAAAGCGGCGACATCTTCGCCGTAAAGACGGCATCGTTCTTCCGCGCCGGGAATGGCGGCGCTGCAAAACACGTCAAGTATAAGCGCAAAATAAGGGTCCAAGGTATCCGATAAGGCAGCTTCATTTAAAGTAATGCACTCCACGCCTTCCCACGCCGAAAGGATTTCTGTAAATCGTTCTACCTGTATTTTAGTCTTATATTTCATTGCCTTTCTCCGTATAATGATTGTAACATGGTATCCGAATTATGAAAAGAAAAAAAAACAGGGAATATTTTGTCGTTTTAGTGCCGCATCAGGAAACCAGGTTACTCATGAAAAAAAACTGCAAAAGTTTAACCGAAGCTTACGATTTTCCATATATTTCTCCGTTTGCTTCATTATCCAAACCGCTTGAACCCGGTGAATTAAAACAACTCGCCGCCGCAATAAGAAAATCAATCGGCAGCGAAAAATTCAACATTACAAATGACGATTACACCGCATTTAACGAAGAAATGATTTTATACGGCCCAAAATTGGATATTCTCCTTCCGTATTCTTTGTTGGAAATCTGCACAAAAAAAATAAAAACAATATTATCCCCCGCAGTAATCGGAACATGTTTGATGCCAAATGCTATCGAACAAAAAGTTCGTGTTAGAATCGAAGGTTCAAGAACCTTCAGTTCTAGTTCGTGTGGTTCGTGGTTAAATACTGGATTTTCTTTCCGGGCGGCGGCAGTGGCAAACATGTACTGGCAGCCAATTCGCACAAACGGAGAAATCGCTTACAAGTGGAAAATCGGAAAATTATGCTGGCTTCCCAAACAATTCAAATCTACTTCATAACAACGCTTACAAGCCATGTGCTAAGCCACGGCAGATATGTTACAAGAAGCACAACTACAAGACGCACAAGTAAAAACGGCGCGACGTATCTGCAAATTTCGACAAACGGTTTTTGGAAACGATACGACGAAAGAAACAAATTAAGACCCACAGGCGGCGTAATATATCCAACCTCAAGATTGACAAGGAAAATAATACCCAAATGCACAGGGTTTATATCGAATACTTCCATCAGCGGAACAAGGAGCGGAAGAACAATCAGTATCGCAGAGAACATATCCAGAAATAAACCGATTAATAAAAGCGCGGCGTTTAAGATTAACAGGAATATCCACTTTGATGAGATTGCTTCATGCATCCAGGCGGCGACATTGGCGGGCGCTTCTGTAAATACAATAAACGAAGAAAAGGCGTTTGCCAAAGCCAGAATCAAAAGAACGCCGCCTATAATCGGAATTGCTTTATTGAATATTTTTTTTATATCTGTAATTTTTATATCGCGGTGAACAAAAACTTCAACGACAAAAATATAAAGAACTGCGGCTGCTCCAAGCTGGGTTAAATCAAGGGTTCCTGTAAAATACGCAATAATCAATAAAAACGGCAAAAGAATTTCCAGGAACGAGCCCTTAAGCGAAGCAATAGCTTTTTTAAATTCAAATTTTTCTACAGGTATCTTAACTTTTAAAGAGATAATAATTCCAAAAATTATCATCGCTATTACAAGAATAACACCCGGTATAATTCCGCCAAGAAAAAGATGACGAACATCAATCATCATTACGGTTCCAACCAGAATTAAAGGAAGGCTCGGCGGAAATAAAAGGCCGATGCTTCCCACAGAAGTTAAAAGCCCAATGGAAAACTTTTGCGGATATTTTAAATGGTCGCTTAAAATGGCGTATAAAATTCCGCCGAGAGCGAGAATCGTAACGCCTGAGGCTCCGGTAAAAGACGTAAAAAATGCGCAAATAATAACAGTAACTATAATTATTCCGCCGGGAAGCCAGCTAAAGAAACAGCTGAAAGTATTTACAAGACGCTGCCCCGCTTTGCTTTCGGAAAGCATAAAACCTACCAATGCAAAAAGCGGAATCGCGATTATTTTATCATTTGTTAACCCTGAATAAATATTGTTGGCAACAGTATCCATGGCTCCGTCAATAACCAAATACGGATCCATATGCAGCACCTGAAGCAGAACCAGAGATAAACCGCCTAAAACAATAAATAAAGGCGTTCCGCAAAAAGCGGCTATAACAAAGAAAACAATCAGAGGCACTTTTAAAAACGATATTACCTTAATATAGTCGTACGACAACATATCAATTCCGCAATAATCAGATTCGTAACAGGGAGCGCCCGCTGCGCAATAATCATGGAGTCCGCAGATAAAAAGCGGAATGGATTCAGGTTTTTCAAAACCCCAAAGAATCTTTGTAATGACAGGAGAAGAAGCCAATGTTCCCAGTAAAAGCACAAGCACAGGAATAATTATTTTCCAGCCCGTTAATTTTGCCCTGCGGGCGAAACGAATGGCAATAATTGTAAAAGCGATTGGAATAATTGAAGCAAGGACGCTATTCGGAATAATCCCTGTCATTTTATCGGTAAGCTGAATTTTTATAAAGGAAATTGAACACCACGCGATTATGATTGAGACAAAAGCAGAAACCAGATTGCTGAATACTTTTAATTTTTCGCGTATCGGTCCTTCGGGAATATACTGCACCAAAGAAATTGCAAGATGCGATTCGCTTCTGGTACAGATCACTCCGCCTAATAAGGCGGAAAACAATAAAAAGTGAGCAATAAATCCTGACGACGCCGGGATGCCGGTTTTAAAAATAAACTGCGCAACCAATTCCAGCAAAGGAAAAACAGCCATCAAAACCAGAACAGCTATACAAATATAATCCTCTATTTTGTATAGAATCGATCCTATCCCTTTTGGTTTATCATTAAGTTGATCCTGATTTTCCGAAACGACAGCCTGCGATTCCACTTGTCAGCGTCTCCTTCTGTATTCTGTAAGGATGTCCCTGATCCTGTTAAAATAATCCCTGTTAAAAACAGGATTTGCTCCGCCTACAAGCCTTGATTCAAATCTTGCGGTATCATCGTACCAAACCTGACTCTGGGCAGGAGTAAGTTCGTTTATTCTAAGACCATACCTTACCATGGTAGAAATTGCTTCGGCTTCCAGACTCGCTATCGACGCTTCAATATCCCTTTCCAGACGCCTTGAAGCCTCCAAAAGCGCAGGCCGGAATCTTTCAGGGATTCGCCGCCACGTAACTTCGTTCATTAAAATTCCGCCCATGAAAGGAGCGACATTGATGCTCGCCATGTTACCCGCAACTCCGAACAGCTGATTTCCCGCAACAAAAACAGGGCTTATATACATTGCGTCTATTCTTCCGCTTTGCAGCGAAAATAACATCTCTGTAAGATTAACCGGAACAATCTGATAATTCATCGTTCTAAAAGCCTGAATCATCTGCTGTTCATCAGGAGATGAAGCAAGTCTTAATCTTCTTAAATCATCGGGGGAAAAGACAGGACTTCTTGAAAATACTTTAATCCATCCGGCGCGCGCCCATGTTAATGTAATAAAACCATTTTGCTGCATCCTTGCGTCAAGGTCAGGCTTTAATACGCGAAGGACTTCCGTAAGCTCAGTGTCATTCCTTATGAGGAAAGGATAACTAAGAGCCATAACTTCAGGAGTAATCGAATTTAACCCCATGCTTGTTAATACTGCAGCCTGTATCTGATTGCTTCTTAAAAGAGACAGAACCTGCGCTTCGGTTCCTGCAGTTCCGCCGTGAAACACAGTTACGGTAATTTGACCGTTTGTCACGCGCGACCATTCTGCAGCAAGGCGGTTAATAGACTGACCCCATGATGTATTTTCCGGAACTAAAGACGCAAGCCTGATTGTCAGCCTCTGGGCAAACACAGGACTTACAAGGAACAGGAACATCGACACAAAAAGTAAAAATTGAAGTTTCTGCCTAAAAAAGTTTTTCATAAAACACTCCTAAGTATATTTTACCAGTCTTCATCACTCCAGTCATCATCCGCACCTAACAGAAAGAAAAACTGGGGCGCATTAGCCAAAAGATACCGCGCTTTTCGCTGTGAAATAATATTGACCAGGCGGTTAGACGGAATCGCGTTCACATCAATTGAAAGGGCGCTTTCCAGCATCTCCCTGAATTTATCATAATTTTGGGAAGGAATACAGATTGATTGAGCATAGGAAACATAGACGCCGGCAGAGTTTCCCCCGGACTTTTCTACTGCACGCTCAAAATAAGTTTCTACCCTGGACGGGTCGCCGCCCATACCTGCAGGAATCGAAGCGTGGAACAATAAAAGAAACTCGTCAAGCGCACCCTGGTTAAAATTCGGGTCGAGTTCGTAGGCGCGTTCAATAAGCGAATAAAACTCCATGATTCTCATTCCCAGATCCAGATCGAAAGGATTAAGGGAAAATGCTGAAAGCCCGGCAGCCGCAGACCAGTACAGCGCGGGAACATCTCCTATTCTCATTCTGGCAAGGGCTTCAGGAAGGCGGTTTTCCGCAAAAGCTGCAGAGAAACCCGGGTATTTTAATTCAAGACCCCTGTACAGAAGTTCCAGCCCTCTAAGATAAAGACTCTTTGCCCTGTTCAGCGCCGCCACCCGATCTTCATGCCTGGTCTGTGGAAGCATCTCCGCCGGTCCCTGAACGAAAGCATTGGCATACATTACAAACATCGACCCCGTCGTATTTAATAAGCCCTGATGAGTGGGGTTCTGAGAAAGCAGGGCTTCGTACATTTTGATGGCGAAAGGAATGGCATCTCCTACAAGCTGCGGATCAGTGTCGCCGGTGAAAACATCGGCATTTCCATCGCCGGTCAGAGCGTCAGCCACCAAATTCATGGCCAGCCGGTTGATTGAACAGGAAGCGAAAAATAAGCTGCAAACAGCCAAAATTGATGCAATAACAATATTTGCTCTCATAATAACTAATTATATCACAAAATAAAATAAAAAAAACAGGTTTTGTCCGTATAAATTATACAAATTTGTGATATTCTTGATAGAGCCGAAATACGGAAAATTTACGGAGATATGATTTTATGAATGTTATAACCGCGGAAAATTTGACAAAAATATATTCGAGCGGTAAAAAGGCGCTGAATTGCATAAATTTATCGGTAGAACAGGGCGAAATTTTTGGATTTTTGGGACCAAACGGAGCCGGAAAAACCACCGCCGTTAAGCTGTTAAACGGAATGCTCCTGCCCACCGAAGGCTCATGCAGTATTTTTGAAATTAATCCTGCACTCTCCCCGGAAAAGGCGCATGCACTCTGCGGGGTAATTACGGAACATGCCCAGATGTACAATAATTTGACAGGGCTCCAGAACCTGCTTTTTTTTGGATCGATCTTTGGCATCAGAGAAGACGTATCAAAAAAAAGAGCTTTTGAAATCCTTGAGCGAATCGATCTTTTGGACGCAAGAAATCAAAAGCTTGGCGAGTATTCAACGGGTATGCGTCAGAGGCTTTCGCTTGCAAGAGCAATGCTGCATCAGCCAAGGATTCTTTTTTTGGATGAGCCGACATCGGGTCTTGACCCGGAAAGCGCGCAAAGCGTTAATAATTTAATAAAAAACCTTTCGCAGGAGATGGGAACGACAGTCTTTCTCTGCACCCACCAGCTTCGTTATGCGCAAGAAATTTGCACAAAGTACGGCCTTATAAGCGAAGGAAGCATGCTTGCGCAGGGCACGCTTGAAGACCTTCACTCGCTTGTTTTTTCGGGGGTTACGGCATTAATTAAAGCCGATAAATATCCGCCGGGTTTAGAAATGCGCTCATGCGGCGAATATATGTCCGCAGACGTAAGTTCCCATGAAGAAATCCCCGCTCTTGTAAAGCAAATTGTAGATGCAGGCGGCAAGGTGTACCATGTAGAAGAGCGTAAGCCCTCATTGGAAGAAATATATTTTGCGCTGATAGAAAAAAGAGGAGATGCCAAATGACAAATAAAATGCGCGCCGCAATAATAAAAAAGGATATCTCCAATATTACCGGAAACAAACGGAATCTTTCCGCAATAATTATCGTTTCCCTGGTTATGACAGTTTTGCTGCCTTTGGTTTTTATTTTAGTAATTCATTTGTCGCCTGTTGATTCTCCCGACATGATGGATTTCTACAGGCTGATGGGAACAAACCTCCCGGATCTTGAAAACATTGATCATGACAGTCTGAAATCTTTATTAATATTTTTAATATTGAATAATATTGTACCCTTATTCTTTTTATTGATTCCTGTCATGGCATCTTCCGTTATGGCGGCAGATTCCTTTGTCGGCGAAAAGGAAAAAAAGACTCTGGAAACTCTTCTCTACTGTCCTTTGCCGCTTAAAGATATTTTTAGAAGCAAAGTGCTTGCAGCATTTTTATTAAGCATAGCTGTTTGCTTTTTTTCATTTTTTATCATGCTGATTGCGGTTGAATCCCTGCTTTTTATTCTCACAGGAAAACTGGTAATGCTTAGCATTAACTGGCTCATCATAATGTTTCTGGTATCTCCCGCAGCGGCTCTTATAAGCATAAGCCTAATTGTAAGGGGCTCATCCAAAGCGCAGACTTCCGAAGAAGCGCAGCAGACAAGTCTCTTTTTAATAATGCCGGTAATTTTACTAATTCTGGGACAGTTCATGGGAGTCATGATGTTGAACTCGATAGTATTTTTTGCAATCGGCGCGCTCCTTGCGCTAATTGCCTTACTGCTGTTTAAAGGATCTTTCGGGAAAATAAATTACGAAACAGTTTTAAAGTGATATCACTTTAGTGATTAATCCCCAATTACAGCGCGAATATCCTTTTTTATCGCGTCCAGTTTACGCGCCGCCTCGGCTTTTGCATCGGCAAGGCTTCCTGCTCCTACTTCTGCGCAGCATGAAGCGTAAAATTTGATTTTTGGCTCTGTGCCGCTTGGGCGCGCGCTTACTACGGTGCCGTCTTTAAGGAAGAATTGCAAAACGTCGCTTGGAGGAAGTCCGTCCGCGCCGTTTTTAATGTCGCGCACCTTTGCAATTTCGATACCGCCAAGCGTCTTTGGATGAGCATTGCGGTAATTTTCCATTATACCGTTCATTATCGAAGGGCCGTCCGGTCCCTGGAAATATTTAGAGATACCCATTTCCTGCCAGTAGCCCGCGACTTTATAAAGTTCGTCCAGGCGGTCAAGAAGACTCTTTCCCATACTTCGCCAGTAGAGGGTCATTTCCGCAGTTAACGCAGCCGCGCTTACGCCGTCTTTGTCGCGCACTTCTGTCTCTACAAGATAGCCGTAGCTTTCTTCGGTGCCGAAAACAAAACTGCGCACTCCATCATGACCAAAAACAGATTCGCCGTTTTCCCATTTGCGCATAACGTCTGCAATCCATTTAAAGCCTGTCAAACACTCAACGCAGTCAACGCCGTAGTGGGCGGCGACTTTTTTCTGCATGCCGGTTGTTACGATTGTGTTTACCATTGCGGCGTTTGCGGGAAGCTTACCCTGCTCTTTTAATGACAGGAAAATATAGTCTCCGAGTAAAACGCCCATTTGATTACCCGTAACAAGCACAAAGTTTCCTGATTTATCCGGCACCGCAACGCCGAAACGATCAGCGTCCGGGTCTGTTGCCATGACAACATCGGCTTTTTCCTTTGTGCCGAGTTTTATCGACATATCAAGCGCGGCGGCTTCTTCTGGATTGGGGAATGCAACTGTCGGGAAATCGCCGTTGCCTTCGCGCTGCTCGGGAACTGTGATTACTTTTAAGCCAAGGTCTCCCAAAACTTTTTCGACATGCATTGCGCCTGTTCCGTGCAGCGGAGTATACACAATTTTTACTTCGCCCGCTTTTTCTTTTATTAACTGCGGTCTAAACAGGCGCGACTTTACCATCGCCTGATACGGCTCGTCTACAGTCTTGTCTATAATTTCAAGGAGACCCTTATCCAAGGCTTCCTTGCGGGGGATTTCTTTTATATCCTTAACGGCGTTTACTTCTTCTATTACGCCAACATCATGAGGAGGCACAACCTGAGAGCCGTCATTCCAGTACGCCTTGTAACCGTTGTACTGCGGAGGATTGTGGCTTGCGGTTACAACGATACCTGTGTCGCAGCCAAGGAGCCTTATCGCATACGATAACTGCGGAGTCGGACGCAGCGATGAAAAAAGATACGTCTTTATTCCATTTGCTGCAAATATGAGCGCGGCGGCTTCTGCAAATTCCGCAGAATAGTGTCTTGAATCAAACGCGATTGCCGCTTTTAAAGAGCCTTCCTTTGCCCTTTCAGGAAAAGTTTTAATTAAATAGGTCGCAAGCCCCTGAGTCGCGCTTTTAACGACCAGAGTGTTCATGCGGTTATAGCCGCCGCCTATTACGCCGCGAAGACCGCCTGTGCCAAACTCAAGATTTTGATAGAACCTGTCAGCAAGTTCCTTTTCTGACGCTTCATCATTCTTTGAGAGAAGTTTTTCAACCTCTGCCCTGAAATTGGCATCCTTTTCCTTTGCAATATAATCCTTTGCTCTTTCTAAAATTTCAGCTTTCATTACAGACCTCTCCTTATTGTTTATAAAAAATCATTATATCACACAATCTACTGATTTTTCTTTGGCAGATAAATATTAAGTTTATCAATAATATCATTAAAATCCAATGGTTTGCCGAGGTGATTGTCCATTCCGGCTTCCAGGCACCTTTCGATATCGTCGCGGAAAACATTGGCAGTCATTGCTACAATGCGGATATTTTTTGCCTGGGGAATATTCAGGGCTCTGATTCTTCGCGTCGCTTCATAGCCGTCCATTTCGGGCATTTGCACATCCATAAAAATCATGTCGTATCTGTCGGGTTCTTCTTCGAACATTTGAACCGCCTGCCTGCCGTTTTCTGCGCAGTCAATTTCGATTTGGGTCGGCGCCAAAAGAGTGACAAGAATTTCGCGGTTAATCTCGACATCTTCCGCGAGTAAAATGCGCCGCCCTGTATAAAGTCCGTTAATGTCCAGCTCGGCATGAGCGGCGTTTATCTGCTCGCGGTCAATACCCAGAGCTTCGGAAATAATGTTTGCGATAGACGACGGGAAAAGCGGCTTTGACAAAAACTTGTCAACTCCCGCGTCTCTTGCTTCTCTTTCGACAGATGTCCATTCTGCCGCCGTTATCATTACAACCACGGATTTTACAGGTTCATGATGCGCTTTTAATTCGCTTGTCAGGCGGATGCCGTCCATACCGGGCATTTTCCAGTCGATAAAATAAATATGATAATGACCCTTTTCTTCCACAAGCTCAATTGCTTTTTTGCCGCTTATCGCAGTATCGCACGTTAAATTAAACTCGCGCGAAATCTCTGTAAAATATTCAAGGATATCAGGATCATCGTCCACTACCATAATGCGCACATTGTTTAAACTTACGTCCGGCGATAAAAGCCCCTGATGCACGCCCATGCTGCATTCAAGTTTAACGGTAAAATAAAAAGTCGTTCCCCTGCCGATTTCCGAAACCATCCAGATTTTTCCGCCCATAAGCTCGACAATACTTTTAGAAATTGCAAGACCAAGACCAGTGCCGCCGTACTTTCGCGTTGTGCTTGTTTCGGCTTGTTCAAAAGAATTGAATATGCGTTTTTGCTGTTCCATTGTCATTCCGATTCCTGTGTCGGCAACGGCAATTTGCAGGGTGCAGATATTTTCTTTTCTTTCGACAAAACTCGCGGCAAGATTTATCGAGCCGTTTTCTGACGTAAACTTTATCGAGTTACTGAGCAGGTTTGTGATAACCTGCGAAAGACGCTGATCGTCGCCAATTAAAACGCGCGGAATATTTTTATCGATATGAACCACAAGTTTTTGCTGTTTTTCATCAACACGGAAATTGATTACATTTACAACGCGCTGCAGCATTTTTTCAAAATTAAATTCGGACGGAGACAAATCGAACCTGTTTGCTTCTATTTTGGACATGTCCAGAATGTCATTGATTACGCCTAACAGATGATTTCCCGCGTCCTCAATTTTTGTAAAACAATGATCTTTTCTTTCAGGCTCGGGCGACGATTTTCCAATGGCAGTCATGCCGATAATCGCGTTCATCGGCGTTCGTATTTCATGGCTCATGTTCGCAAGAAACTGGCTCTTGTGCCTGCTCTCCCTGTCGGATCTGCTTCTTGCCGCATCGATTCTGACCAGAAGCACTACAAGAGCCACGGCAAAAAAAGCGCCGAGGAAAATCAAGGTAGACGCCATGCTTTTTATGCTTCTATAAAACGGGCCCTCGGGGGTTAAAAGACCAAGGTACCAGCCGTTATCCAGTTTTCTGAAAAACGCGATCGTTGGCTCTCCTTTCCAGTTCACCAGGGGACGCTCTACAATGTCGCGCCCTGCAAGAAAATCTTCATAAAACGCCGAAATCGGTATATCACTTTCATTAACGTATCTGCCGATATAGCCATCCTCGGCATGAGCGATTATTCTTAAATCCTGACTTATTATTAGTCCGTAAAAACCCTGATCCTCAATTTCGACAAGGCTGACGCCGATGTTTTCTATATCAACATTCATTCCGATTATTCCCATACGTTTTCCGCTGTCATCAAATATGCAGCGAGCGTATGTGATGATTGTTTTACCGCTGATGAAATTTTCGTACGGAATTGTTTCGATGGTAGTGCCGCAGTTGTTCGCGGCGGCGGCAAACCATGGTCTTGTTTGCGGAATGTAGTCTTCAGGCATATCACCGTAACTGGAAAGAAGAAGCGGCATGGAATCGAGCGTTTCAAAATAGCCGAACATAACTATCGAACTTAACATTCTGGAACCGCTCGAATGTATGTACTCGGTGAGGTCATCAATATAATTTTGTATACTATACGCGGAATCCCCGCGAAGCGCCATACTGCGGAGTGTTTGGGAAAAACCGCTTAGCATCATTCTTGGCTCGAATAAATCGGCTTCGAGCTGAGTTCTGGAAAAACTAAAAACGCTCTCTGCATTACGAACTAAATTACTGTGTACTGTATCGTGAATAAAAAGGTAGCTAAGTGTAACCATTGCCGAAAAAGCCAGAATGGTAAACAGCACTTGAATATATATTGGACGACTTAGAAAAAATTTCATTAAAAGCCCCTATAAGCTACTATCTATACAAATTATAATATACTATAATAAAAGTCGATAGTCGATCAAATTTTTTCCTATATACTTGGAGGTTTGCCGTGTCTTTTTCATTTTTTGGTAGATCCTTACTCACATTATTGGACTATTCCCCCGAAGAAATCCAGCATTTATTAAAACTTTCTGCGAAGGTAAAAGCAGATGCAAAAAAGGGAAAGGTTCATAAACGATTCGAAGGAAAGACCCTTGCAATGCTTTTCGAAAAACGCTCTACCCGCACAAGATGCGCTTTTGAAACTGCTTTTGGAGAGGAGGGGGGGCATCCCGTATTTCTTTCAACTGCGGACATTCAGCTTGGCGGCAAGGAATCTTTAGAAGACACTGCGCGCGTTTTGGGAAGAATGTTCAGCGCGATCCAGTTCCGCGGTTACAAACAGGAAACTGCAGAAACCCTCGCAAAATACTCGGGCGTTCCCGTTTACAACGGACTTACAGATTTATACCACCCCACCCAGGCGCTGGCAGATCTTTTAACGCTGCAGGAAAACTTCGGTCAGGTAAAAGGAAGATCCCTTTGTTACATTGGAGACGGACGAAACAATGTCGCCAACTCGCTTATGATTATCTGCGCCAAGTTAGGTGTAAATTTTACAGTGATAACTCCGCCGGAGCTTGCTCCCGAAGAGGGACTGCGCCTGAAAGTTCAAACGTCTGCAAATGAATCAGGCGCGAAAATTACTGTAACGCAGGATATAAATGCCGTAAAGGGCGCGGACGCTCTATACACAGACGTGTGGGTCTCGATGGGCGAAGATGAAAAAAAAGAAGAGCGCGTAAAACTTTTAAGCCCGTATCAGGTTAATCAAAAACTGATGGAAAAAACCGGCAAAAAAGAAACAATTTTCCTGCATTGCCTTCCTGCTGTTAAAGGAGAAGAAGTAACTGCCGATGTAATTGACGGTCCGCAAAGCCGCGCATGGGATCAGGCGGAAAACAGAAAACATACGATTAAAGCCGTAATGCTTGCTACTCTGGTTAAATAACGGGGATTTGCGCATTTATATTGAGAGGGTTTGATGGGGATTTTTAACAGGCTGGGAACAGTTATTAACAGCTACTTCTCTGATTTTGAAAACGAAACTGCAGGCAGACTGAGATCCTCGCAAAGGAGTTCAGGCGACCCTGATTTTGACGCAGCTTACGAAGAGCTGAATGATTTTCTTAATAAGAAAAACCCCAAAAGCGAACGCGCAGAAAGCTCGCGTCAGTATTCATGGAAAGACGATGATTCTGAATTTAACGGCTTTAAATCGAACGCAAAAACTTCGAGCGCAAAAAATGCAGGCTACAAATTACCGCCCGAAGAACTGCGCGCAGACTTTGAAATTTTAAACGTTCCCTTTGGCGCGGACGATGAAACCTGCAAACAGGCATATAAAAAACTTTTAAAAATTCATCATCCTGATCGTCATGCGGGACATGCCGGTAACTATAAAAAAGCGACAGAAAAGTCGGCAAAGATAAACGCTGCCTGGGATAGAATCGAAAACTGGCGGCACAAAGAAGGGGGAAAGTAATGGCACAGGAAGCATCATTAAAAATTTACACTGACGGAGGCTGCTCCGGAAACCCGGGTCCCGGAGGATGGGCGTTTGTCTTTGTAAAAAAATCCGCAAAAGGCGAAGAAATAATCGCCAAAAGAAAAGGCGGCGAAAAAAAAACCACAAACAACAGAATGGAATTAACTGCTGTCATGATGGCGTTACGTGCATTAAAAAGACTGACAAGAACCCCAAAAAGCATAACGGTTCTAACAGATTCACAGTATGTTCAAAGGGGCATTACAGAGTGGATTCATACATGGAAAAAGAATTCATGGAAAACCAGCGACAGAAAACCTGTTAAAAATCAGGATCTTTGGCTGGAACTTGATGCCCTTAACGAAGAATTTTCCCTTAAATGGAAATGGGTTAAAGGACACGCGGGAAATGAATACAATGAGTTATGCGATGAGATGACGCAGGAAGCCATGGAGAAAATGTAGCTGCTGTTATGGAAATACATATAATAAAAAATTACAATGACGGCGGCGCGAAGCACTGCGGGCTAAATGGCTCTGGCATTTTTTTAACAGCCGCTAGCTGGCATTTAACACACAGACCATAGACGCCCGCAGAACTTCCGCCACCGCCATTGTAATCTCATAGAATATATATTTAAATAATAGAGAAACATGTGTTGCAGCCTGCTTTACTTCTTACAAGTAATTGTTTTAATATTCTTGACAAATACGATTTAATATCGTATGCTTAATCGTATGAAAGTAACAGCAATAATTTCAGATGAATTAATAAATAATGTAAAGGCATATACCAGAAGTTCAACGGTCACTGAAGCTATAACGATCGCCTTAAAAGACTGGGTGGATACTAATAACATAAAGGAATTAAATAAAAAAATAATAGAAAATCCGATTGAAATTAAAAATGGGCAAGGCATAAGGGAAATAAATAGAAATTTATGACAATACTTGATACATCAATTTGGATTGAACACTTAAAAAATAATCAAAATTATTTTCCAAAATTTGCAAATTATTAGAAAGCGGAGAAATTCTTGCTGTAGAATGTGTTTTTGGTGAATTATTACAAGGTGTTAAAAATAAAAAAGAAGAAGAAATAAATCAAAAATATGGACACTTGATAAAAAATTATTAAAAGTACTACTGGAAGAATTAAATTACGAAGAAAATCCAGACTTCGTATAGCCAGAGTGTCGGAAATATAACAAATAACGCCTAACAAATAAAAATGTTTTTTTACCTAATCCTTGTAAATGAACTATAATAATGATATGGTGCATTACTAGGAGAACCTTCATAACCATTTAGGAGAAAACCTCTGTTTTGTGAAAAATTAAATCTATTATTATTGTCAGAAAATGAATAAGGTAATATTATCGTCCGATTATAATTGTCACTGAATAATCTCCTTCCTTCTGGAAAAGTAATATTTAATGAAATGGTAATTTCATTAGAATTATATGTATAAGTTCCAGTTCCTCTTCCTCTGTGAACTGTTCTTGTATAGCCATTTGTAGAACAATCCGATTGCCAATCAAATCGATCAACCACAATACTCATATCTTGTTTAAATTCTAAAATACAAATATATCCAAATCCTGCTATAGTTGATTGCCATTTTCCTATAAATAAATTTGGCGAAGGTAATCTTTCAATAATTTGTTGACAAAATGCAGGTAATCTTCTAAAGATATTATCTAAATTTTCAAACTGTTCACGGGCAGATGAAACAATTTGAGCTGTATTTGCATTTATCATAGTAGCAGTTAAAAACAATCTACTACCCATTTGCATAAATTGTCCTCTTATAATATATTCTGCATTTAATGCACGCCCAAGTTCTATTGTTCTATTACTACTTGCCCAATCTGTATCTTGAAATCTCATTTCATTCATTATACGATCAAAACTGTTACGATCAACAACATTTACTGCACCAGTTGAAACAAGCTCCGCAATAAATAATTCCGTTACAACTTGTGCCTCTTCTGAAGTTACACCTGTTCCATCAAATCTTGAAATTGCAACTGTTGGAAGCTGAGCAAATAATGAAAAACTACAAAGCAACAACATTACTACGACAAATATTTTTTTCATGATATTCCTCCATGTTTATGCGATAAACTGGTTATGCTCTTTTTCTATATTATTTAGTTTCTTATTTTTCCATTTTTCAAAAAGAAATTCTGACATGGTAATAATAATGTCTTTATCTCTTTCCTCTAAAGTGTTAAAAAATGCCAATAATTTAGAATCATTAATTTCCTTAACCATTATACTCTTTTTTTCGCACATACTATATAGGCATTATACACCTACTATATAGGCTTTGTCAACAATATTTATATAAAATTTAATAAAAAAAATTAAAATTAGGCAATATTTGCTTGCAAAATAGCCTTAAACAAGGTATTTTATTTAATATGGAATACACTATTAACCAAAGAATAAAGGAATTAAGAGAAAAACTTGATCTTAACCAGAGAGAATTTTCAAAACTTCTTTCGTTATCTGGGGGATATATTGCCGGAATTGAAGTAAATTTGCGAAAAGTAAATGACCGATTAGTTAAATTAATTATTTCACAATTTGGAGTTAATGGTGATTGGCTGCGTTTTGGCAAAGGTGAAATGTTTTCAAGAAAAAAAACTGATGTAAAAGCAGTTCGTATTTTGTCATTATATAATGAATTACCTCCGCATTTTCAGGATGTTGTTTTGGGTACTATTGAATTATTAAGAAAAGCAAATGAAACACAAAATAAAATGAATAATAAAAAGGAAAAATAAATTATTAACGCAAATATATCAAGTTCTGCTTAATTTTTTACCTTGCTCTTCCGTCAATTGTAAAGTTGAAGCTGTCCGTACCATATTCCGCCGAAGTATATATAATAGAGTTGTTCGATAACTTCAGTTATTGAACAACTTCCTTATAAAAATGCATTTTTGTAAGGCTTTAGCCTGAAAAAATGCAGGACTTGTTCGACAACTGACCAAGTTGTCGAACAAGTCCAATATCTGCCGTTGAATACATCATATAACTACTTCTCCATGATATTGTTTCCAATAACCTGCGGTCTTACAGGTATATCAAAATTGCCGCGACCAAAACCATTGCGTCTAAGCATTTCTCCGGCGCTGATTGCATACATCCCGTTAAATTGCAGCGCAGAGCGGCTGTTGGATGATTGAACGCTTGCTGCTGCTACAGGCGGCGTTTCTCCTGTTACAAAAACAAAAGTTGAAGTTATGGCAGGTTCGCTTCCTGAACGCTTAATGTAAGTGTCAATATTTAACGACAAAAGAGCGCCGCCCGCAGGAACAAAATCCAATAATTGATTGTTGCCAATGCCGTAATACCATCCGTTGCCATCGCTTTGGATTGACCTCCCCATCGAAGAATATGAATATACAGCCTCACACGGATAAAGGGGCCATGTGGCGGCTCCATTAGAGTTAAGATACGGAGCTTTTACATTTTTTAAAACAGAATCATTTCCGTAACCCAAAACACCTGTTGGATTATTTAAATAGTTAGCTGCATACCACTCAGTCAGAAGAAAGAGCCATCTGTCGTCACCTGTCAAATCGGAACGCGTAAGCGCGCCGCCGTGTGAAAGATTAAACGCAAGCTCGCTTATTGCTCTATAATCATGATACCGGGATCTCGATATCTCCCGTAAAATGCCGTTCCCATAATGAATTCTAAGCCAATTAAAAAAAAGATTTACTGTAGCGTAATCATTTAATGAAGTATTAATTGTTTCCGGTATATTGCTGTTATAATGATTCTCCCATGAAAAGAAATTGTCTCCTTTTGCAATATAACCTGTAGAATCGTTGTTGTATGTATTTACCCTGCTCTGACTCGGAGTTCCGGAATACACCCATTCTGCCATTTCTGAAAGACCTTCATTAAGCCAGGTATCCGTTAAAAATATATCTTCATCTGGAGCTCCGACTAATGTAATGAGCCTTGTCACAAAATTCATAAGATGCTGCATTTCATGCGCAAGTGTCCCGTAAAAACTCTCCCAGCTAAGGCTTGGAAAAGTATTAAAGGCCAGACTGGGATACGTATCCATATAAATCATATCACATTGATTTGATTGAGCTCCATCATATAAATCATATGCATAAAAATATCCTGCAGTATATGCATTACCAGGAGTAAAACCATCCCTGATATCCAGAAGAAGAATAGTCATTTTTCCGTTACCGTCAGCTAAGGCATCCGCAATTTCCATTGTATTGTAATAATCGTGTGATGAATTCGGATAATCCAAAAGAATTAACCTTCCGTCTTCATCTTCATCATCCAGATTAGATACCCAGCCGAAAGTATTCATCATTCCAGGATAAATAATATTGATATACGTATTCGCTATTTCTCTCGCCATGGATTCTGTCACCCCTGATCCTCTTTCGACCCAAACCTGACACTTTCCATTTTCAGCCAAAAGTTCTGCGGTAAGACGATAATAATTGCCGCTAACTAAATCCTGAGCCCAGAATTGTCTCGTTGAATAACCGCCGCCATCAGGAAGTAAACCTAAAAATAAATCACATGAAAACACAGTAAGCGAAAAAATAAAAGATATAATCAATAACTTCTTCATATTAAACTCCTTAATAATTCTATTGGACTTCAATAATTCTGATATTATTTAATTCGCGCCGTCTTCCAGCAGGTAAACCGCTTGCAAATGTAAGTTCTGTGATTGTCTCTTCTCCTTCAACGGTTACAATCCGGTGCTGAAGGTCGTGCAGTTTATTCATTTCGTCTCTTGCCACATACCAATTACGTTCGCCCGAAATTACTATTTCATAAAAGGGCGCGTTTCCAACAAGCCGCACAATTCCTGTTACTTCTACAACAGTAACAGGCGGAGCCGGCTGTGCCGTTTGCCTTTCCCTGCCTCCAAGCGCAAACACAAACACAGGCAGAAGAAATAACACAAACAATAATATTTTATTCATTATTATAATTTCCTTCGATTAAATCGCGGGCTCCGATCGGGAAAGGAGCATAATTATACGGCACAGAAGAGCGTCCTGCCGGAAACATGTTTACAATTGGCGGCTGCGGAATTGGTATGCCTGTTGTTATTCCGCTTTCCGGCAAAGAACTTCTGCTTGTGCTTTTATTATATGTAAGGAGAATCTGATTTGGTTCACCTGCTTTTTGTAAAAGAACATATACAATATTATTATAAGGTTCTAAATTGGGAGGCGTACCTGTTACCATGCTGTAAACGCCTTCTCCGGCAGAAAGTAAAACCGTTTCATTAATTCCATTTTCTAAAGGCGCAGGAACTCTTACATTACTTAACTCTTCATCTCCATTGTACCCATAAAATCCTTGAGAATCATTAATATAATTTGCTTTAAGCCATGCTTCGAGCAGATCACTCCATGCCATATTTCCGAATGATGCAGTTACTGCCCTAAAGTCTCTATATATCGAAGTTATAATTTCATAATATACGCGCTGACCTTCATCATGCTGCAGCCGCAGCCATTGAAAAAAAAGATAAACCGTCGCATAATCGTCCAGAACAGCATAGGAACTTTGACCCGAATTGGTTCCCACGCGGTTATTCCAGACAAAAAAATTATTTCCCTGATCTATTACGCCTCTTAAATTTCTGACATCAGAAGGCTCCGTGCCGTTATATCTAAACCAGTTAACCCTGCCCAAAGAATGTCCTGAGTAAACATACTCGGCGGCTGCGGAAAGACCCTCATCTATCCATGTGTCCATGGGTGTTCCGCCTCTTACAACCATGGAAGTTGAATAATTAACAAGATGTTGTATCTCATGAACCAATGTTTTGTAGACTGCTTCCAATTTTTCGTCTGTTAAATCTGTCATTCCGGGATTTGCATCAATATAAATCATGTCACGTCTGTTTGTATTGCTGCGATTTAATAAATCGCCGGACAGAAAATAACCTGCAATATAACTTTCATTTACGCCTGTTTCATAATCATCTTTGATATCCAAAATCAAAATGCAAAGTTTTCCGTCTCCGTTGCCAAGCGCCTCGTCTGCTAATTTTAATATATCAGAATATTCAATATCCAGATATGTAAAATTTCTAAGGCTGAAATTTTCAATCATTATACTGCGGATATTATTATCATATTCTTCAGCAATTACTTGCGCAGCGGCTCTATTAATACCGCAGCCCCTTTCTACCCAAATATTGCAATATTCACCTTCAACCATCAGTTCCGCGTGAAGTCTGTACTGTTGATTTAAAATAAAATTATAAGCCCAGAAATTTCCAGGTCCGCCTGTTGTATCTATATTATAGAGATCGCATGAAAATATCAAAAGCGAATACGAAATAACCGCCAACAATAATTTTTTCACGTTCCTCCTAGCGGCCGTGGCAATGTTTATACTTTTTTCCGCTGCCGCAGGGACACGGGTCATTTCTGCCGACTTTGGGCTGACTTCGCACAACGGTCGCAGCTTCGGGGCGGCTCGCTCTATTCATTGCAGATGACGCCTGCTGCTGCTGCGTTGGAGATGCGCCTAATGAACCACCGTCGAAAGATCCAAGGCTCGAGTGGCTTGCGTTTGCGTTTACGCCGATAGAACGGCTTAAAGGACGGCGCGTCCCTTCACCTGAGACCTGAATACGAATAAGATGAAGACGCGAAGCAATTTCCTGCCTTATCTCTTCGATCATTTTTTCGAAAATCTGGAAACCTTCAACCTTATATTCCGTAAGAGGATTTTTTTGCGCATAATGACGAAGGTATACAGCTTCGCGGAGGGCTTCCATGTTTTCAAGGTGATCCAGCCATTTGCGATCTATCGAATTTAAATAGTTGTCACGGATAAATAAATTTAAATAATCCTGTCCGATAAGCGCTTCTTTGCCGGAAAGATCTTTTTCAAGTTCATCAATAACGCGTTTTTCCAAAAGCTCGGGATTTCTTAATTCCCTGTCTTCAACATCAGAAGGCAAAGCGTATCCGAATTTTGAGCGAAGCTGCTCAGAAAGATCTTTTAACGCTGCGTCAGTGTCATTTCTTGATGTCACATTATAGCTTTCGATGTAATCGCCTACAATGTCATCGGTTGCTTCGTTTACGCGTTTTTTTAAATCGGTATCCACAAGTATCGCATCACGCTGTTCATAAATAAATTTACGCTGTTGATTCAATACGTCGTCATATTCAAGAAGATGTTTACGAATTTCAAAGTTGCGCTCCTCAACTTTTTTCTGCGCATTTTCTATGCTCTTGTTAAGCATCGGGTGATAAATTGCCTCGCCCGAGGGCATTCCAATTCTGGACATGATATTCTTCATCCGCTCGCCGCCAAAGAGCCGCATAAGTTCATCGTCCATGGAAATAAAAAATTTGCTTCTTCCGGGATCTCCCTGCCGGCCGGAGCGGCCGCGAAGCTGATTATCGATACGGCGGCTTTCGTGGCGTTCAGTTCCGATTACATAAAGACCGCCAAGCGATTTTACTTCTTCATAATCTTTTTTCCATTTTTCGTATTCTTCCTTAAATATCGCCTGAAACTGCTCTTCAGTCGCGTTGGTTCCTGCGCGGCGTCTTGCTCTTGATTCAGGGTTTCCGCCAAGTTTTATATCCGTTCCGCGGCCTGCCATGTTAGTTGCAATTGTAACGGAACCTTTTGCGCCCGCTTCCGCTATTATAAGCGCTTCGCGGGCGTGGTTTTTGGCGTTTAATACTTCATGGCGAACGCCGCGCTTTGTTAACAGGGACGAAACTTTTTCCGATTTTTCTATAGAGACTGTTCCAACAAGCATGGGCTGTCCCTTTTTATTGGCGCCGGCAATTTCGTCGCATAACGCTTTGAATTTATCAGTTTCGTTCAGATAGACCAAATCATCTTCGTCTTCGCGCGCAACAGGCTGGTTCGTAGGAATGACAACAACGTCAAGTTTATATATCTTGTTAAATTCGACAGCTTCTGTATCGGCGGTTCCTGTCATGCCGGAAATCTTTTTGTAAAGCCTGAAATAATTTTGAAAAGTAATTGTCGCAAGAGTCCTGTTGCGCTGGGCGATTTTAATGCGCTCTTTGGCTTCAATCGCCTGATGAAGCCCGTCAGAATAACGTCTTCCGTGCAGAATGCGTCCTGTAAATTCATCAACAATCTGAACCTGTCCGTCTTCTACGACATAATCAACATCAATATGAAAAAGTTTATGCGCGCGCAGCGCCTGAGTAAAGTAATGAATGTACTCGAAGTTTTCTTCGTCAACAATCGCGCCTTTAATTAAATTTCTTTTTTTTAGAACTTCTTCGATGTTTGCAAGCCCCTGATTGCTAAAAGAAATATTTTTATTTTTTTCGTTTATTTTAAAATCGCCGATAACCTCTTCGCCTCTGGTTTCATCAGGGTAATCGCCGTTTTCTTTTTTTTGAACCTCGCAAAGAGAACCTAAAAGTTTATCAACCTCCGAAAATTTATGGGTATCGTCTTCGGCTGCGCCGGAAATAATCAAAGGCGTGCGCGCTTCGTCAATTAATATGGAGTCGATTTCGTCAACGATACAATAATTATGTCCGCGCTGAACGCGACTTTCCATATCGCGGTGCATGTTGTCACGAAGATAATCAAAACCAAACTCGTTATTGGTGCCGTAAGTGATATCGCACGCGTAATTTTCCTTGCGCTGCATATTATCCATGCTTGAAAGAATTGTACCGACTGTTAAACCAAGAAAATTATAAATCGGTCTCATCCAGTCGGCGTCGCGGCTTGCAAGATAATCGTTTACGGTAACAACATGAATGCCGTTGCCCGTTATCGCGTTAAGATAAGCCGCTGCGACAACCATCAGTGTTTTTCCTTCGCCGGTTTTTAATTCGGCAATTTTTCCATTGTGAAGCACAATGGAACCAAGAACCTGCGTATCATAAGGACGTTCCCCAAGCGCGCGGCGCGCCGCTTCTCTTGCAAGCGCGAATGCTTCTGGTAAAATACTTTCAAGGCTTTCGCCGTTTTTATGCCGTTCGCGGAAAATCGCAGTATGGCGCGGAAAATCATCATCATTAAGGGATTTTGCCCATGAATCTTTTTCGTTTACTTTTTGTAGTACCGGCATCAGAGCTTTAACGTCCCGTTCCTGCTGTGAACCGAACAGCGCCTTGAAGAATTTTTCTAACATGTTTTATAAAATAACACAGAAATTGATTATTGAATAGGCTCCCATACAATACCGTTATCCCTCTTGTTTTTTTGTTATTTTTACTATATATTGGTAATATGAAACGTTTATTATTTATTTTAATTATTTTCTTTATCGGGATGACTGCCTTTGGACAGGATATGTCATTTTATTCGCAGGAATACATGAGGGCGGGCACCACTTTCACTGAAAGGCTTGTTATTCTTGAAACAATTCGTGACTCCGGAATAACCGCAACCGGCGAATTCTATCATAGTGCCCTTAGATATTTGCTTTCAAGGTCTCCTGATATCTCTAACGTAGCGGATCGGACAGCAGCAGAAAGATCTGCTGTTATTCTTGTTCAGGGACTTGCCGCATTAAGATATCAGGAAGCAGCCTGGGATGTATGGCAAACATCAGAATTATTTGATGTGTTCGGAGGAAACGTGACAGACGGAAGCGCGCAGCAGGCTGCGTTAATCGCGCTTGGTCAGATTGGCAATAAAGTTGTGCTCTCGAATCTTGTTCAGCGCTTGGACGAATTTAATTCTCAGGTTGTCAGAAACCCGGATCAAAGACGCAGGGTTAACACAGCTGTTATAGGATTTGTAAGCGCTTTTGAGGCATTTGGAGAAGCTGCCGGCTATAGACCGGTTTTTTTCGCTTCAGTTGGTCCTTATGATCCTCCAATCAGAGAGATTGCCGCAAATGCCCTGCCAAATATTGTTGATGATCCCAGCGATGTATTAGTCGCGATGATTCGTGACCCAAGAAGCGATCCTCCTACCAAGCTTCTTATATGGAGAGAAATGGGAAGAACCAACATGCCGAATGCTTCAAAGGCAAAAGTTGCCGCAGCTGCTTTGGATATAGGATGGCTGTTCCAGACCACAAACAGAACCTTTCAGACCTCTTTAAGAGAACTTAGAAAGGCCGCCATCGATGTAATAAGACAGTTTGGAGCCACAGACGATTCTGTTTATGCAAATCTTGATAGATCCTACAGAAACAATTTTATTGCAAACACTCCCGATTATGATGAGATCAGGATGGCCATAGGCGCTCTTACAGCAATCAACAACGATCAGTCGGTTGGAATTCTGTACAGATTCCTTAATGAAATCAATACAAGAAGAAGAGTCGGTCCGTGGGGAAACAAGGAAAGACTCTCTTATGAATGGATTGTTTCAGGACTGGGAGCAACAAGATCTCAGTTAGGTGAAGTAAGGCTTTTACTTACGACCATATCACGCAATTCCATCTACACTGCGCAGGAACGTGAAATGGCAGCTAACGCATTGAGAGCAATTACCGGCAATTAAGAACAATTAAAACACCGAATCGAATGTCCTGCGTTTATTTCCTTAAGCGCAGGATGTTCTTTATAACACCTGTCAGCAGCTTTCGGACACCGCGGCGCAAACGAACATGAATTTTCATTACTTTCTTCCATTTGTCTCTTTTGAATTTTTGGTTCGCCGCCGGTGTTGGTTTCCTGTGTAAATGACGTGCCTGCTGCAGAAGAAAATAATAACTGCGTATACGGATGCAAGGCTGTACTGTACAAATCATTCGCTCTTGCTTCTTCCATAAGCTCTCCCTTGTACATTACGCCTATGCGATCGCAGAAATAACAGGCCACTTTTAAATCATGAGCTATAAATAAAAAAGATATATCCCGCTTTTCGCGAATATCAAGAAGCAGATTTAAAATCTGTCCCTGAATTGACACGTCCAGGGCGGAAACAACTTCGTCGCAGATTAAAACTTCGGGTTCCATTAAAAGCGCGCGCGCGATTGAAATACGCTGCCTTTGCCCGCCCGAAAATTCGGATGGTCTTTTTTCGAGATCGCTCTCCTGAAGACCCACCTCTTCCAGAATGGCCGCTGCTTTCATTCGCAGCTGTTTTTCGCTTACTCCCTTTTTTTTTAACGGGCGTCTGCATCCTGATACCAAAACATCGTATACGCTCATTCTGGGATTTAATGATCTTGCAGGGTCCTGAAAAACATAGCGCACCTTTTCGCGGTAAACCCTAAGCGCTTCTTTTTTTAAGCCTGCAACAGAAGTTTTTTTGTCTCCGCTGTGAAATAAAATTTCGCCGGAGTCCGATTCGTACATACGCACCAACATTCGCGCTGTCGTTGTTTTTCCGCAGCCTGATTCACCAACAAGACCGTATGATTCATTTCTGCCTATAGAAAAAGAAATATTATTTACCGCATTTACAAAACGTCCGAATCTTGCAAAAAATCCAGCTTCCAGATTAAACCGCTTGTATAAATTGGAAACAGTTAATACAGACATAAACCCTCCCTTACTGCGCCTGAATAAACACAGCTTCTCCCCTTGCTATATTCACGGATTTTAGCATTAATTTAACATTATCGTTAGGTGAAACATCCCTATGAAGCGCAGCTTGAGTTTCCATTGCAAGAGACGGGATAAGCACAGACCATCTGTTTCCCTTATTTTCGATCGCGGCGGCATCCCATACGGAATCTTTTTTACCTGACAGATAAACCATTATCCAATGATTGTTGGAAGCTCTTTCCGCCTGAATCGTAGCAACTGCCGCAGCTTCGCCGAAACCCAAACGCGCCGAAATCTCGTCTGCAGAAAACGGTTTATCGCCGCGAAGAAAGCCGCGTATCTCTATATGCGCAAGTAAATCTGTATAACGCCGCAAAGGACTTGTCACCTGCGTATAAGTATCAAGACCCAATCCCTGATGGCGTCCCGGTTTTACAGAAAGAACGCGCGGTCTCATGCAGCGGCGAAGCTGCATCGATCCTGCAAAACCTCCAAGCCTTACCGCTCCAAGGTGATCGGGCTGCAGCTCCACTTCCTGACTAATGTAGGGAAACGCAAGCCCTCTTGATGCAGCCCAGGTACCGGCGCCTTCACCTGCCGATATCATACATTCCCTTACCAATGAAGAAGAGCGGTAAACCTTTTCCATTTCTATTGTAACATTACCGTTATCTGCAACTATATGCACATCAGGCAGTTCAATGCTGACAGCTCCGTTTGAAATACGGCGCGCAAATATTTTTTGCGACAAATCGTAAAGCGCTCGTAACTTTTTGCCGTCAGGCGTGTCTTTTTCCATTTCGATATCAGCGTCTTCGTATGTCAGGCGGCGTACCTTTACAATGGAAGGAAATATTTCTGTGTTTATAACTTCGCCTTTTTCGCTGATTATTAATTTAAACGTAAGCGCGCATGATTTTTCCGATAGCCCAAGAGCAAACAGGGGAAGTGTTTCTTCAGCTAACATTCTGACGGTACATTCAGGGAGGTAAAGAGTCGCTCCCCTGTCTCGTCCTTCTTTTTCGGCGGGACTGTCAAAAGCTATTGCAGACGCAGGATCTGCGATATGAACATACAATATGCACTTGCCGTATTCCTCTTCCAACGAAACGGCATCGTCCGGATCATGGCTCCACGAATTATCAATTGCAAATGAACCAAGATGGCAAAGATCCTCGCGGTTTTTTATATCAGGTGCATCGGGTACAATCTGCGCGCCGGAAAAAGAAAGACCAAAACGGTATGGATGAGGATTTACAGCCTCTGTCCAAAAACCTGTTTTTAAAAGAAGCGAATGCGCGTCTTCCGGTGTTTCGCCGATACTTAAATCTCTTAATGTGCGGCTTTTTTCGGATTTTCCGTAAGCGAGCGCTTCTACATCCTGCATAAAACCTGACCATTTGGTTTTTAATTCATCTGGAAAACACGCATCAGCATTAAAAGGTTTTTTTATACATGTTTTTAAATATTCCAAAAATTGCGTTCTTTCGCCTGTTTCGCGCTGTGAAGTTTCCCTCTTTGAAACAGCCGCATCAACTTCATCCATGCTTCGGGGTATAATTGCGTCAATTGTGCCTGAAAAATACAGTCCATCGCGAAGCAGGCAAAAAGCGGAAAATGCTTCAAAAGGTTTGTATTCGTTATATATAAAAGAGGTAAAATCTTTTAGGGAGAGGGGAGATCCCTTTTCGTCCAAAAGTAACTCCCACGCCTCGCGGATCGCGGAATCCTGCGCAGAACTGCCCCTTTCGATCTCCTGAAAATTTTTAACAGGACCCGGATGGATTAACTCGATATCTTTATCGCGCACTTTTACATACGAACCGTCAGTAAGAAAAATGGAATATTTACCGTCTGTTTTTTCTTTTACCAGCGCAGGCTTGTTTTTATATATTACAAGCGCGTTTTCGTTAATCATTTCTATATTGTACATGATTTTTTACATGGTGTCAGTCTCCCTTGAAATTAATTGCATTGTTTATTAAGCTGTTTAGGGGGGAATATGATACACCTGAATCAAGTTGGGTATGACATAAATATGCCAAAGAAAGCCATTATTACAGGGAATGGTGAATGTTGTTTTATTGTGTCGGCAGATAATGAAGTTTCTTTTGAACCGCAAGTGTCTCCGCCGGTTTTTGATACGGCTTCCGGAGATACCGTTCGTACCGTAGATTTTACCGACATTAAAACGCCGGGCGCATATTTTCTTTTTGCCGACGGTTTATGTAAAAGATTTTTCATAAAAGAACGTCCCTATCGTGCGCTTACAGGCGCGCTTGTAAAAGGATTGTATTACCAAAGATGCGGCTGTGAACTCGAAGAAAAACATGCGGGTCGTTTCAGCCATAAAATTTGCCATACCGGTAAAGCTGCATTGGTTCACGATGAAAATGTCAGCATTGATGTGTCAGGCGGCTGGCATGATGCCGGCGATTACGGAAGATATGTTATTCCCGGAGCTGTAACAGTTTCTCATATGCTTTACTCTTATGAATTTTTCCCTGACGCTTTTGCGGACAACTTAAATATTCCCGAAAGCTCAAATGGCATTCCTGACATTTTAAATGAATGCCGGTGGGAACTTGAATGGATGCTGAAAATGCAGCGCGATGACGGCGGACTTTATCATAAAGTTGCAACCCGTTACTTTGCTCCTTTTATCATGCCGGAAGATGACAAAGAAGGCCTTCTTCTGTTTCGCGTAACACATACTGCTACAGCGGCTTTTGCTGCCTCTCTTGCTCATGGCTCCCGCGTATACAAAAATATTGATAAAGCTTTTTCAGATAAAATGCTGAAAGCTTCCATACGCGCCTGGGATTGGCTTGAACGTAATCCTGATTTTGAGCCGTTTGTAAATCCTCCTGACACAAAATCCGGAGTTTATGGCGACGAACATTGCGATGACGAAGTTTTTTGGGCTGCCTGCGAGTTGTTTAACGCAACCAAAGAAGATCGTTACTGGAAATCCATGCTTTTGTTAGCTCCAAAAATTGATATATCAAAATTGGGATGGCGTGATGTAGGCGGGTTGGGTTCGCTCTGCTGTCTTTTTACATTAAAAAATTCCGACGAAAATTATATCCAGGACTTTATTGATAATTTACGCAAACGTTTTCTTGATGATGCAGATTCCATTGTTGAAAAATATCAGCGAAGCGGATACGGTACAGCGCTTGACGCAGACGAATATGTTTGGGGCTCTATCATGCCGATTATGAACAACGCCATTATTTTAATATGCGCAAAATTGCTCACCGGAAAAGATGTATACAAAAACGCAGCGCAGGCGCAGTTGGACTACATGCTTGGAGTGAATGCGACCGGTTACAGTTTTGTTACGGGTTTCGGCGAAAACGCGTACCGTTATCCCCATCACAGACCTTCATTTGCAGATAACATAGACGACCCTGTGCCGGGTCTTGTTTCCGGCGGACCAAACAAAAGATTTCAGGACCCAACTTGCAAGAAACTTATACCTCCTGGCATCCCGCCTGCCAAAGCTTTTATTGATTATACGTGGACTGCATCGGCGAATGAAATTGCCATTTACTGGAACAGCCCTGCTATATTTGTTGCGGCGTATTTTGACTCGCTGCGGTAGAGAAAAATTAATAGAAGAATTTTACCACGAACCACACAAACAAAACCGAACCTGTTGTTCATAGCTTTATCTAACTATCCTTATTACATCAGCTTTCGGGAATGAATTAAAGTTAATTAATAATCCTAATTTAAATCCTGTTGCCGCAAGGTAATTCAACAGTTGTACTTTATGTTGATTATTAATATTTGATACAGCTTTTATTTCAATTACTATGCTTCTTCCTGTTCGCATTGGTTCGTGTGGTTTGTGGTTGATCTTCTTCTCGCTCCAGTACGGGCATTTTTAACGCAGGGCTAGGGGCGGACAACGCGGAAGCCAATAACGCTGTACCTGTTGTAGGGGTAGCTCATGCTCCGAAAAGAAGAACGAGCGTACTCGGCCGAATTGTACCAACAACCGCCGCGTTCCACACGGTAACTCCCAGAGACCGCTCCGGCATAATCAGTCTGATTACTTGTTGGCAGACCTCCAAACCAATCCCAACACCACTCCCCTACATTCCCATGCATGTCATATAACCCAAACGCATTAGGCTGCTTTAATCCTACCTGATGTGTTCTGCTGTTTGAATTGTTCCAGTACCATGCATAGTTTACAAGTTCGCTTTCTGTATCGCCAAAATACCAGTTTGTTGTTGACCCCGCTCTGCATGCATATTCCCACTGTGCCTCCGTAGGTAATCGATATCCATTAGCATTCCAGTTCGCTGTCACTGTAGCCGATGTTATGGGATATCCGGTTGCTGGTGTTCTTCCCGTTATCGTATATACCGGCGTAAGTCCTTCTATCTCACTTAATTTATTACAGAACTCTACAGCATCAAACCATGTTACCATTTCAACAGGTCTTTTGCCCTGCGTTTCTCCTGCTGCAGGATTTGAATTAAAACCACTTGGATTTACTCCCATTACTGCTTCATATAGTTCCTGCGTTACTTCGTAAACGCCCATTTTAAATGTACTTAATGTTATTGTCGCACTCCCCCATGTAAGAGTCCCTGCAGGTATCTGTACCATTTCTATGTTATTGATGATTGCATTCCATTCTATCCACCTTGCATATAACGTAACATTTGAAATAACAGGTGTTGTAAAGTCATATGACATTGTTAGTTCAGCATTACTATACCAATAATCAAAAACATAACCACTTCGACTTAGATTCGTAGGACGAGTTATCCTATCTCCATGATTGATTATCTGTGCAGCAACAGCGGTTCCTCCGTTGCTGTTAAAAGTAACAGAGTAATAAGTTGTTCCAATTGGCACTCCATTAACAAAACGCCAGAAAAAACCAACTGTTTCAGAATTGGTTTCCAGGTAATAATACAGATTCGCGTTTGTAAGCTGAGAATTATTCGAACCTATTGTAATTGTTGTCCATTCTGTATTATTACTTCCGCCGTAAAAAACCGAAGTTAATCCGCCGCAATCCTGAAACGCAAAATTGCCTATGTTTGTAATGCCTGCAGGCAGCACTATACTTGTAAGATTACTGCAATGGGAAAACGCGTAATTGCCTATTCTTGTTACACCGACAGGTATCGTTATACTTTGTAAATTTGTATAAGAAGAAAAACCTGAGTCTGAAATTTCTACAACTGGCAATCCTTCATGTACAGATGGAATTACTACATTGGCGGCATTTGCCGTCCCCCTGAAAACAGAATATGCAGTTCCATTGTTAATCAATGTATAAGAAAGCCCGATAGTACCTGTATTGTTATCAATTACAACGGCCGTTTGGGCGCTTGTAACGCTGCCTGGAATATCAGATCGGCGTACAGTTACTGTAATAAAAGACCCTACATCGGCAGACTGGACGACATAAGTGTCACTGTTAGCTCCTGCAATTGAAGATCCTCCGCGCCTCCACTGGTAAGAAATCGTTCCGCTGCCGCCAAGTGCGCTTGTATCAGCAAAAAGGACTTGCCCTGCCTGGGCATTACCTGTAATGACTACCGTTCCTGTAAGGGTTACAGGCTCTGGCTCATCACAGCTTAAAATAAGCCCAATTGCAGCCAAAATGGTTATAAATACTATACCTTTCCAAAAATTTCTCATTAATCTGCTCCAATTCCAAAAATGCTGTTCTTTGATATTTCAAAGATATTATTAATAAATACATGATATATCAATGTTTTGCAATACCTTATTAATGATATTTCATTATAATTTTCCACAATATGGCAGTAAGTGGTAATTTCAGGAAAAATCTAAGAAGAGAGCTTGATTATCAGGGTATATTAGTAAAAGAATTAAGCGTTAAAACAGGTATTCCTATTGCTACTTTGGATTGTTATTTGGGAACAAGAGCAACTGTGCCGTCTGTTGAGGCCGCTATTAAAATCGCAAAGGCATTGCAGGTCTCAGTTGAATATTTAGTCATCGGAGATAATTCAGAAACCAAAAAAACTCCTCCAAAACATGATCGCGAGACGCAGGAGCTTATTAAAGTAATGGAGCAGCTTAACCCCGCACAACGTAAATCAATTTTATATCTGCTGCAAGCCTTTAAAGTAAAAGCATCAAATAAAAAATAACCAAGACCTCCCTCCGTGCCCTGGAAGCTGTGAATACTTAAAAAACTTTACCACGTACCATTGCATTTTAAAAGTGTAAACCCCAACACGTTTTTGAAATGCGTATTTTATCATTTGGGCAGGAGCGGAGACAACATTCTTCGTTTACAAAAATTCCCCCATTGCCTTTTTAAAGCATATGCTCAATAACGAGTTGTAGGTCGGAGAGAAAAAGTTCTTCGGGAGTCTATGGTCTGCGTTGAATATGCCAGCTAGCGGCTGCGTTAAATAATGCCAGAGCCATTCAAGCCCGACAGGGCTTTTTCTCTCCGACCATATAATTAGTTTTTATAACATACACTTTTAAAAACCTAAGTGCCTTCTTTTACAATCTCAATCCTTATTCCGTCATTCTGCTCTACCTCGTCCTTGGGCGGAATGTTTACGCGAAGGATTCCGTTTTTATAAACGGCTTTGACTTTTTCCTGCGCGTATTTATCAAGAGGTACGTAATATTTTTGCTTTTCGATGTCTTTCATTTTCAGGCGGCGTTTAAAAAAACGGATGTTTTCTTCCGGCGTTTTTGCGGAATCGCTGTCGTTTTCACCGCCGATTGTTGCGGAAAAAACCATGTAGTCGCCCTGGAAGGAAAGATTTATGTCTTTTTCGTCAAAGCCGGCAAGCGCAAATTCAAAGACCAGCGTTCTGTCTTCTGTCATAAACGCATTCATCGGCGGATACGAATAGTTTGGATAAAAATCCGTATTCTCATCGAAAAATTGCTTTCCAAAAGCAAACGGCCCGTGACTAAATCCTGTGTCACGAGGATTGCAATTTTTAAAATTCTTTCTGAATTCGTCGTTAATCTCCTGGGCCGCTTCGAAAATTTCATCGAAAATATTGCCCAGATCCATGTAATTTCTTGTCCCTTTCATAAAAGACTCCCCGCCCTGCTAAACGCCAAGGCTTAATTAAATTAGAACCCCCATACGGGCGATTCTTAAGTTCCGAAATAACGAAACTTTTATCCATGTCTCCTCTTTTAATTTACAGCTATTCCCGGAAAAAGTCAAATTAATTCATGCGTCTTTTATTGCAATAATAAACGTAATATTTTTTAAGTCTTCCTTAAAATCTTCGCCGCATTCTATAATGATTTCGTTTTTCTTTGTGGTGATCCAGTTTACAGTGATGTTCTTTGCGTTTTTTGAATTATCCATATCAAGCAGCATGTTTAAGAGAATCTTAACAGTAGAACTTGAAAAATACATAAGTTCGCAGTCAAAAGTAAGAGAAGAAAAATCCGTACTTAAAAATGAACCAAGCCAATCTGTAACATCCTTAAAAAACGCGATTACATTTTCATGGTAACTTTCGCCTTCAAGCTTCATATACCCTTTTTCTTCGTCTATAAAAACATGGGGCGTTAAATCGGTTCTTTCAATTTCAAGCTTAAACGCTTTGTTACTCATTCTCTCCTCCTGCTTCCATTGTTACATATAATGTAAAAAAAACAAGTCCGCTTTTATAATTTTCGAATGAATATTTCATTTTTGAATTAATTCTTCTTGCAATTTCTATAAATCCAAGTCCCGATCCTTTGCTGTCGGGGTTTCTGTCTTCAAGTTTCATTTGTTCTTTATAATATTTCCTAATATCGTCCTTGTTAAGAGAGTTTAAATAATCGATTCTTTCTTTTATCATATTGACAGTTTCTTCTTTCATTACATTACCAGTTTGAATATAAAAGCAGGAGCCGGTTTTTCCCATTATGAAGGAGCCTCCCGGGTATTCTTCGATATTCTCTGCGGAGTACATAAGCATATTGTTTAATTGTTCAATAAACACTGAAACAATTTCCTGCGAATTTTTAGGCGGAACTTTATCATGTTCAAGGTGTTTTTGCAAAGTTCTTGCAATCTCTCCAATACCCTCCGACCAAAGCGGCCCTGAATACATTACATCGATTTTTTTTTCTCTTTGAATTTTATGCCAATCCATTAAATTCATTATCATTTTTGACCTCCATAAGACAGGATTTTTGGCTTAAAAGATATTATTTGCAAGTCATCTCTTCTTGTATTTTTTCCCATATAATCATTAAATCGATTTATTATTTTTTCTAAAATATAATCCTGTTTTTTTAAATGTTCTTTTAATACAATTTCTTTAATTTTACTGAATCCAAAAGGAAGAATTTCATTTGAATTATTATCTGTGCCAATCTGTTCGTAAAGACCGTCTGACGCAATATAAAACTTGTTATTTTCATTTGGTTCAATGCATACAGTTTTTACATCATCCATGCTTTTTAATAAGCCGTCTCCAACCATGATATTCTGCCCTTTTATTCTGGTTACTTTTTCTCCGTCGCATATAAACACGTAAGTGTTTCCGGAAGAAATTTTTACAGAGCCGTCTTTTGCAATAAAAAGTACAGCCAAATCACAGCCGTCATTTATATGTAATCCCTTTTCCATTCTTGCGGCATTCACGTTTAATTCACCTGCAAGTTTTTTATCCAGTTCCCTTAAAATAAGAGCCGTGTCTTTGCAATTTTCGTTATTAACAATTGATTCAAATGCCGACGAAACAAGCATCGTTAAAAAAGCTCCCGGAGTACCGTGACCTGTACAGTCGCAGACGCAAAGAACAGAGCCTTCATTAAAGTTTTTCATCCAGTAGATATCGCCGCCTACAATATCTTTAGGCATCCATACGCAGCCATAATCTTCAAAAGCATTTTTAAATACACTCTCGGGCGGCAGCAGGCTTCTTTGAATTTTGCTTGCGTATTCTATGCCGGAAATTAAATTTACATGTTCTTTTATTCTATCTGCCATGGAATTAACGGCGTCTTTTATTTCGTCAAACTCATCGTTATAGCTGCCTTCTATTCTTGCGTTAAGATTTTCAGCAATTAATCCCAATCCTTTAACAAGATGTTTAACCGGCATAAGCCGAAGTTCCAAAATAAAATATATAACAGAACTTATTAATATAATTGCTATTAATAAAAAAACAAGAGTTTCGAACGAAATGCGGTTCAGTTCCAAAAAATAATCGTTTTGCGGAAAAAGAGCCATAATCGTATTATTGTTTACATTTTTATATCCCGCATAAAATTTATTGCCGTCTATTTCTATCCATAAAAAACCGCTTCCTTCCTTAACTTTCAAATACCAGTCGTATTCCGCTGCATTTTTATTTATATAGTCATCATCAGGATGAGCGTATATAATTCCGTCTTTTATAATAAATCCAAAACCATTATATCCAATCTGCGTTTCTTTTATTGCCTTATCGATATTAATCTGCTCTTGCAGGTTTTCAATTACGCCTGCATTAAAACCAAGCTGAACAAAGCCGCCTCCCCTTCTTGCAACTCCTGTAAAGTGAAGTATTTCACCTAACGAAGTATCAGGCAGCACTGTTCTTCTAGGCGATTCGCTGATTTCTGTTATGATACCTTGCGCAAGAGCAAGGTACACAGTGGTTGTTTCTGTCGTTCCGTAATCATCGCCGATATATTCAAGTATATTACTGTTAACAATAATTCCCCCGCTGTCTGCGATATTTAATTCAATAATGTCCAAAAAGCCTGCGAGCGTCTGTAATTCATGCGGCGTTAAATCACGGCCTGCGTTATCCAGTATATATGCAACAGTTCTTGCAATCGCAATGTGTTTATCAGACAGCGTTTGTTCTGTAGTGTTTAAAATTATATCCAGATGATTAATTTGCGAAAAAATATTCCCAATAAATATTTCTAAAACCGTATTTGTTTTGTTTTCCACCATTGATTTAAGCAGCATATAATTATTGGACGAAATTATTAAAACAGAAGCGATAAATATAAGAATAACAGGAATCAGCACTTTTAACTTAAAACTTTGCTTTTTTTTCATTTTTAATAACTTTGCGCTTCTTCGCCTGCAAGAATTTTTACAGCCGAACTTGTTCCAATGCGATCTGCGCCTGCGTTTATAAACGCGATGATATCTTCGCGCGTTTTTACGCCGCCTGCCGCTTTTATTTTTACGTTTTCGCCTATGTGTTTTTTAAAAAGTTCTACGTCAGCCAAAGCGGCTCCGGCTGTTCCAAAACCTGTCGATGTTTTAATAAAATCGGCTCCTGCCTCCGTTACGACAGCGCAAAGACGTATTTTTTCTTCTTCTGCAAGAAAACAAGTTTCTATAATTACTTTTAAAATCTTTTCGTTACATGCTTTTTTTACAAGTTTAATTTCTTCAAGTACATAATCAAAGTTTTTATTTTTTACATCACCCAAATTAATCACCATATCAATTTCATTTGCCCCGGAAAGAATCGCGCGCTGTGTTTCCAGCACTTTTGCGGCGGTAATTGAATAACCCAAAGGAAAACCGATAACCGTACATATATTTAGATTGCAATATTCATTGGATATTTGTTTCACATAACAGGGAGGAACGCAGACGGAAGCTGTTTTAAAACGAACCGCCTCATCGCAGAGGGTTTTAATCTCCTCCCATGAGGCGGTCATTTTTAATAACGTATGGTCAATGTAACTAAAAATCTCTTCGTTGGTCATTTATCCCATATGATTTATCGCCATAAGGACGAAATAAAGCACAAACATAAGAGCCGAGCCGATCAATATTGGATGTACGTCTTTAACCTTCTTTGCGCAAATTTTAACAATTACGTAAAAGATGAATCCTGCCGCGATACCGTAAGAAATATTATAGGCAAGCGTCATAATTGCAACTGTAAAAAACGCGGGGATAGCTTCTTCAATTTCATCCCAGCGGATGCCTTTGAAGGATTCTGCCATCATAATACCTACGATAATGAGCGCAGGTGCCGTAGCGGCAGACGGAGCCATTCCGAATATTGCAACTAACGGAAGACAGATAAGGAACAGAAGCGCGACAACTACAGACGTTAAACCTGTGCGTCCGCCCTCGCTTATACCCGAAGCGCTTTCGATATAGGTGGTAGTATTTGAAGTTCCAAAAAGCGCGCCTAACGATGTCGCTGTTGAGTCCGCGAATAATGCCCTGTCCATTTTTGATCTGAATCCTTTTGACTCGTGCATCATTCTTTCGTCATTGCCGTCAAAAATACCAGTTTTACGTCCGGCTCCAATAAACGTGCCGATGGTATCAAAAGTATCTGTAAGACTGAAAGCAAAAACAACAATAACAACAACTATGCCCCTGCCCTCGGCAAAAAGACTTTTAAAACCAATATCGCCGAAGAATGCAAAAGAAACATCACTAATACCGGCAAGACGGGATAAATCAAAAAGTTTTTCGGGAACTATTGTTACACCCATTGGAATTCCAATCAGTGTTGCGGCAATGATACCGATTAGCATGGCTCCTTTTACTTTAAGCATCATAAGGATAATTATTAACGCAAGACCAATAATAGCCAGAAGAGGAGAAGCTTCCGTAAATCTTGTGAGAGACGGAACTTCGCCGCTTATGCTGATAATACCTGCGTTTATAAAACCAATGTACGCGATAAAAAGACCGATACCGCCGCCAATCGCAAGCTGTAAAGATCTTGGAATCGATTTAATGATCGCCTTACGAAGATTGGTAACAGTAATTATCACATTGATAATACCGCATATAAAAACCATCGCCAAAGCTTCCTGCCACTGGAATTTTAATCCCATGCAAACTGTAAATGTAAAAAATGCGTTTAACCCCATACCGGGAGCGACAGCAAACGGAACTTTTGCAACTAAACCCATAACAAGCGTTCCAACAGCGGTAGCAAGAATGGTTGCTACAAAGATGCCGTTCCAGTTAAAAGGATTGGCATCGGTACCCGCAAGGGCAAGTATACTGGGATTAACAAACATAATGTACGCCATCGTAAAAAATGTCGTAAATCCCGCCAAAACCTCCGTGCGAACCGTCGAACCGTTCTGGGTAATTCCAAAAAATTTATCCATATCAATTATCTCCTAATAATTAAATCTTTACTTTAAATAAAGAGATCGCTCAACATATTTTGTGTGAAGCAGCTTGTGCGCTTTGTGACCGCCGGGCTCGCCAAGAAATTCCTTGTAAACCTGAGAGATGTACGGATTCTGATGCGAACAGCGGTACTGCGATTTTTGATCGTCATTATAGATACCTTCGGTGCGCTGTTTGCGGATCGCGTCAGTGCAGCCGTAGGGCTGTCCGCCGCCTGCGATACATCCTCCGCGGCATGCCATAACTTCGATGAAATGGTACGGCACTTCCTTGCCTGCTTTTTTTGCTTCGCGGATTTTTTCCAGTACAGCGGCGATGTTACCCATCTGGTGCGCAACCGCAATTCGTATTTTTAATCCGTTTCCAAAATCAACTTCGCCTTCTTTTACGCCGTCCAGACCGCGCGCAGGCTTAAAGTTAACATCGGGAAGTTCATTTTTTGTTACGAGATAATATGCGCTTCTTACCGCTGCTTCCATTACGCCGCCTGTTGCGCCGAAAATTGTTCCGGCTCCCGAGTACGGACCAAGAGGGCTGTCGGCATCTTCATCGTCAAGTTTTAAAATCTCGATACCTGCCTGTTTGATCATGCGGGCAAGTTCTCTTGTTGTGATTACGATATCAACATCGTTACCGAAACCGGCGCTTTTCATGTCGTCGTTGCGGTTAATTTCCCACTTCTTCGCGGTACACGGCATTACAGATACAGAGTACACCTTGCCTGCGTCCACGCCTGCTTTTTCGGGCCAATACGCTTTAATCATTGCGCCCATCATCTGCTGAGGCGATTTCGCGGTCGAAAAATGCGGAATCATGTCTGTGTAGTATTTTTCCATGTAGTCTACCCATGCAGGGCAGCAGGATGTAATAAGAGGAATTGCGCTTCCCTTTTCGTTCAGGCGTTTTACAAGCTCGGAGCCTTCTTCCATGATGGTAAGGTCTGCCGAAAAGTTTGTATCAAATACAGTTTTAAAACCAAGTCTTCTAAGAGCCGCATAAATCTTTTTTGTAAAAACAGTCCCGGGCGGAAGACCGAACTCTTCAGCTAACGCGACTCTTACAGCGGGTGCAATCTGCACAACCGTGTGTTTGTCGGGGTCTTGAAGGGCTTTCCACACCTGCATAGTGTCGTCGCGTTCGTAAATTGCGCCGACAGGGCAATGCGCCGCGCACTGACCGCACTTTATGCACGGGCTTTCACCTAACGGAGTATCCGCCGCGCTTGCAATTTTTCCGTGAATGCCTCGCCCCAAAAATTCAAGCGCCCAGACATTCTGAACGTCCTGACAAACTTTTACGCATCTGCCGCAGCGGATACATTTTTCCGGGCAAAGCACAATCGCGGGGTTCGAATCGTCTATCGGGAAATCGTTTTTCACCTTAAGGAAAGGAGCTTCCCTGATTCCAAAGTCCGCCGCCAAATCCTGAAGTTCGCACGAATGATTTCGCGGACACTTTAAGCAGTCATCGGGGTGATTGGCAAGAATCATCTCCAGCACTGTTCGCCTTACTTCGATTATTTCGGGGTCGTGCGTTACGATATTCATGTTGGGTTCACATGCGGTGCAGCAAGCGCGAACCATTTTTGGAGTTCCTGCCAGACGCACGATACAAATTCCGCATGACGCCCATGGCGTAAGGTCGGGACAGAAACACAGAGTTGGAATTTTAATATTGAGTTTTTCCGCGGCAGCCAGGATCGTCGTTCCGGGTTCTACTTCTAATGTTTTACCGTTAATTGTAATGTTAATCATTTTACTTACTCCCCCTTAGCCTTTTAATACCGCGCTGAATTTACACGCCGCCTGACATTCGCCGCACTTGATACATTCTTTCTGACTAATAATAAACGGCGGTTTTTTCTTGTCAGGATATTTTGCGGCGTCTTCCGCTTTTATGCATCCTACAGGACATCTCTTTGCGCAAAGACTGCAGCCGATACATTTTGCAGTATCTATCGAATAATTTAAAAGTTTTTTACACTTGCCCGAACGGCACTTATGGTTGTGAATGTGTTCTACGTATTCCTCGCGGAAATTTTTTAATGTAGACATTACGGGGTTTGCGGCGGTGCAGCCGAGCATACAAAGCGAGGCTCTTGTCATCGCGTGCCCGATTGCGTCAAGTTTTATAAGGTCTTCTTCGCTGCCCTTTCCTTCCGCGATTTTTTCCAATATTTTTAAAATTTGGGTTGTGCCGACTCTGCACGGCGAACATTTACCGCACGATTCTTCGACGCAGAACTCCATGTAAAAGCGCGATACGTCTACAACGCAATCGTCTTCGTCCATGACGATCATGCCGCCCGAGCCCATCATCGAGCCGTTAGCTGTCAACGATTCAAAATCGATGGGGACGTCAAGCGATTTTTCGGTTAAGATACCGCCCGATGGGCCTCCCGTCTGCACGCCCTTGAATTTCTTGCCGTTTTTAATTCCGCCGCCTATGTCGAAAACAATGTCGCGTAATGTCGCGCCCATCGGAACTTCGATAAGACCTGAATTTTTTACCTTTCCTGTAAGAGCAAAAACTTTTGTTCCCTTGGATTTTTCGGTTCCGATTTTTGCAAGCCACGCGCCGCCGCGGGCTGTAATGACAGGAACGTTTGCAAGCGTTTCTACGTTATTTATAATGGTAGGTTTCTGCCAAAGACCCTTGTTCGCGGGGAACGGCGGTTTTGGAACCGGCATTCCGCGGTTGCCTTCTACAGATTTAATAAGCGCGGTTTCTTCGCCGCATACAAACGCTCCCGCTCCAAGGCGAATCTCGATATCAAAATTGAAACCCGAACCTAAAATATTATTTCCCAAAAGTCCGTATTCGCGCGCCTGAACAAGGGCGATTTTTAAACGTTCAATCGCAAGCGGATACTCCGCGCGAATGTAAACAAACCCCTGATTGGAACCAATCGCCTTGCCCGCGGTAATCATACCTTCGATAATGGAGTGCGGGTCACCTTCAATTGTTGAGCGATCCATGTACGCGCCGGGGTCGCCTTCGTCGGCGTTGCAGATAACGTATTTCTGATCGCCTGCAGCTTTGCGCGCCAAATCCCACTTTAACCATGTGGGGAATCCCGCTCCGCCTCTTCCGCGCATTCCGGAAATTTTCATTTCTTCTATTAATTGTTCCTGCGTCCATTCAAAAAGAACTTTTTCCAAACCGGAATAGCCTTCGCGCGCGATATATTCATCGATGCTTTCCGGATCGATAACGCCGCAGTTACGCAAAACTACGCGGTATTGTTTTTGATAAAAAGGAATATCCTCAACAACAAATGTTTGTTTTTGATGATCCTCGCCTTCATTGTAAAGGAGCCTTTTTACTTCGCGTCCTTTTACAACCTGCTCCGCAATGATTTCTTTTGCGTCATCCGGGTGAACGTCAACATAAAAGGAATCTTCGGGTAACACTTTAACAATGGGACCGCGTTCGCAAAAACCGAAACATCCGGTTTTAACAATCTGAACTTGATCTTTTACGCCCTGCTTTTCCGCTTCTTCCGAAAGCTGAGAGAAAAGTTCGATACCCTTGTTTGATTCGCACGCTGTACCGCTGCAGACCAGAATATAATGGTTATACATTATTTTGTCTCCCTTTAGTTATTGATAATATCTATGGCAGGTTTATCAAGAATATGACCATCCAATAATTCCTTGCCGATTACATGCTTTTTGATAATTTCTTTTGCAACATCCGCGTTAACATTGCCGTAAATAACAGCCGGCATTCCGGGAGCGATAATTTCGACAGTCGGCTCTGAGTGACAAAGACCCATGCATCCTGTCTGGCGCACAAGAACTGTGTCAACGAGTTTATGTTCGTCGATTGCGACGATAAACGCGTCAAGAGATTGTTTTGCGCCGGCTGCAATTCCGCAGGTACCCATCGCGACAATGACCTGAATTTCCTTGCCTTCTGCGTCGCGTTTTCTTAAGTCGCCTTTTTTTTCATCGCGAAGTTTTCTTAAATCATCTAAACTCATCTTTGCCATAATCTTTACTCCTCACTTTCTTCCAAAGATTCTAAATACTGTTTCAACAGTATAAGGGAGCCTGCATCATCAAGCTCTCCTATTGTTTCGATTAGTTCGGATTTACGAACTTCGTATTCGTCGTTATCGGGTTTTTTGCGGCGTAAAACGATTTCCGCGTTACCTTCAAACATCAATATCGTTCTGAACATTCCGGCAACATCGCCCGTCGGCGGAATATCAACATTTTTTATGTCAAACCATGCGCTTACCGTTGTGCCAACGCCTTTTTCGGATTTTATATCCCAGCCGCCGCCTGATTGCTCTGCCGTCTGAATCAAAAACGGAAGACCCAAGCCCACCTTTCGGTGCGGATGTTTAATGCCGTCTGTCACAAACGGGTCGATTGCCCGGCTTAATTCCTCCTTCGTCATTCCCTTACCGTTATCCTTTACAAGGAAACGAAACTCCGTATCGCTCTCTGTCACATCAAGTTCAACCGTACCCGCTCCTGCTTCTACGGCATTCTGCGTAATATCGGTAACCAAATCGGAAAGCGTAAAATGCATCAAAAATCTCCGATTTTTGATGCTTCGAGTTTTCCCCGAAAACTAAGTTTCCTAAGGAAACTTGTGCAAAATTTACACATTTTTATATTTATCTATTATTCCGGCGATATCGGCTTTGGCAAGTTTGCCGTAAGTATCGCCGCCGACTGTTAATACAGGAGCCAAACCGCAGCAGCCTACACAACGGACAGGATCGACAGAAAACAAACCGTCCTCTGTAACGCCGTTGGGCTCGATCCCCAGAATCTTGCGGCATTCGTCAATTAAATCCTGAGCGCCTTTCAGGTAACAGGCTGTCCCAAGACATACGGAGATTCTGTGCTTTCCCGGTTTTGTGGTTTTAAAGAAGTGATAAAAAGTTATTACTCCGTACACTCTGGCAAGCGGAATTCCGGTAAGAAGGGATAATTGTTCTGCCGCAGGACGGGAAATATACCCGAATGTTTCCTGGGTTTTATGGAGAATCATGATAAGACTCCCGGGTTTAGGTTTCCATTCTTCTATAAAAGACATTAGTTCCTGAGGAAAAGTATAATCCCCTTCTGTTTTCGCATTCTGTGCCATGAGTCCCCCTATTGAGGTATTGTATATCGTTTATGTTGAGTTGGCAAGTGTCAAGATCGAATAGATGCCTTAAGACCCCTACCAGAAAACACGAAACCTGATTTCACAGCGCGGCTCGTTATAATTTATACTCGACAAGAAAAGCGAAAACATCCATAATGTTGTAATGACCTCGGGGAATGCCGATTTAAAATCAATAAAAAAACAAGAACTTTTTTCCAACCTTTCGGCAGATGAAATTGATTTTATCAGTTCTCACTGCGGCATTATAAATCTTGAAAAAAATAAACCTTTATTTAACAGCGGTGAAAAAGCAGAGCGCTTTTATATTTTGACAAGCGGCGATATACGCGTCTTAAAAAGAAACGGCTCCGGTCACGAAGAACAAATGGCGCACTTTACTTCCGGCGACACAATCGGCGACTTTGACTTTGCGCGCGGCGCCGTCTATGACGCGTCAGCCGAAGCCGCCGAAGATTCGGCTCTGATCGTGTTTCCCGATTTGGAATATTCGATTGAATCCCTTACGCAAAAAAATCCAAATACAGTTTGCAGCATTCTTCTTAACGCGATTATAATGATGACAGGACGCATTAAATCGACACGCCGCCTGATCCTTGAAAACATGCCGTGGGTTCAGGAACTGCACAGGCGGGCTTATGAAGATCCCGGCACAGGTCTTTGGAAGCAGACACTAATCGCAGATGAGATTTCCAGCGTATTAAAAGAGCCGTCCGCTCTTATAATGCTAAAGCCCGATCGATTTAAAATACTTGTCGATTCGCGCGGACACAGCGCAGGCGACGAAGCCATGATACGCATAGCGATTATATTAAAGAATATTACGCGCATTATGGGTCACGGCTGGGCATTGCGCTTTAAAAGCAATGAAGTCGGCTTAATTTTTAATAATTGCCGTCACGAACAGGCTGCAAATATCGCGGAAAAACTCGCAGAAATGATCTGCGCGCTCGATCCTGTTCCTCCCAGCGGAGAAAACCCGGAGTTTAAATTTTCTGCCACTATTTCATGGTCTCTATGGCCCCGCGATGATCCGGAATGGGAAAGTTTTTTTTCGGGCACTTATTCACTGCTTTTGGACACATGGAAAGCAAACGGCAATAAGATAGCTCATTATTCAAAAACGGAAAAGGTATGAACGATAAGACTTTATTTACTTCATTGGAAGAATCTCCGCTTTTTTCCGCGCTAAACGAAGAAGAATATCATATTATCGCAAAAGTTTTTAAACCGATTCATGCGGCAAAAGACGACATCATCTTCAGGGAAGGCGATTCGGGCAATAATTTTTTTATTCTGCTTTCCGGCGGACTAAACGCATCCGGTCTGCAATCTGACGGAACCCAGAGGTGGTTATTTGATATTAATCCCGGAGAATTTTTCGGCGAAATGTCGATTATTGCCCATGAGCCGCGCTCTGCGACCATTACAGCCTCGGCAGATTCTGTGGTGCTTATGCTGCATGCGGAAGATTTTTTTGATATCATCTCGAATCATCCTATGATCGGCTACAAAATTCTTCGCGCGATAAGCATTGTGCAGAATCAATGGCTTGATCAGTCGTCCAAATCATATAATGACCTGACAAGGTGGGGTGAAACAGCGCGGCGCAGAGCCATCACTGATGAAATGACAGGTCTTTATAACCGCCGTTTCCTTGAAGATTCGATAAAAGAGCGCTTCACAAATCAATCCATGAATTTTAGAATAATGTCGCTTTTAATGATGGACCTTGATAAAATTCACGGCATAAATAACACATACGGCACAAAAGCAGGCGATATTGTAATTACTGTCGCTTCAGAAATTATCAGTTCATGCCTGCGCCCGGGCGATATTCCCGCCCGTCTTTCCGGAGACGAGTTCGCAATCCTGCTCCCTGACACCGACAGCAACGACGCGATTAAGGTCGCCGAGCGAATCAGGGCAAAAATCGAAAGCAGGGAAATTGAAGTGCCTAAAAGCCCGGGCAGCACAGAGAACACATTAATCTTTACCAGAACCAGCATCGGCATAGCAATAGCGCCGTCTCATGCCAGCACAACAGCAGAACTTGAAGAGGCGGCAGACAGCGCCCTTCGCAAGGCAAAGGAGCTTGGCAGAAACAGGGTCGAGGTTTTTGAGTAGAGATCCTGCGGGAAACTCACATAGAGAGTTATCCTAAAACATACTAACTTATATGTATTAAAACGCTTTTGCTGTTTTACTCTATTTACAACAAGTTAATAGTAGTTTACCATATACATAATGAGAATAGCTATCATCAGCGATATTCACCAGACAACATTCTGGATGAAAGTGATCCATCAAAAAGATGATTTTGATAAAATTATTTTTTTGGGTGATGAGTTTGATTGCTGGGACAACAGATGGCCTTTCCAGATGAATAACGCTGAAAATATTATAAAGTTCAAAATGAGCGATCCTGAAAAGATCGATCTTTGCTGGTCAAATCACGCGACAAGCTATTACCTTGACGAAAGATGTTCGGGCTTTCAGTACGATCGCGCAGCTGATATCAAAGAGTTTTATAGCAAACACAAGGATTTTTATAACGTTATTTATACCTACGATAACTGGATATTTTCTCATGGCGGCGTTTCGGCAAAATGGATGAAATGCAGCGGAATAAATGATTTAAGCGAAATAAATCCATTGTTCAGGGAAAAACCGAATTTTTTCAGATGGGTCGGCCCTGATGACAGCGGAAACAATCCAAACGAGGGTCCTCTATGGATTCGTCCAAAAGCGTTATTATCAACTTTTGTTCCCAAGTACAACCAGATAACAGCCCACACGGAAGGCATCGAGCCGCGGCTTGTCACAAGAAACAAGCAAATACTTGTCTTCTGCGACACTTACGAGCATAATTACTTAACCATTCTTGACACAGTAACCAACGATGTTAAATTTGCTGTGATGGATTAAGCGTTTCTTTCCGCTGCAATTTTATTCCCCATTTCGCGTAACAGATACTTTTGTATTTTTCCGCTTGATGTTAACGGATAGCTGTCCACAAAAAATACGTGACGCGGAATTTTGTAACGTCCGATTTTGTCGCGGCAGTAATCGCGAACGTCTTCTTCGGTTAAAGTTACATCGGGTTTTAAAATGATAAACGCGCCGACTTCTTCGCCGTATTTTTCGCTTGCAATTCCCGCAACCTGAACGTCTTTAACGCCCGGCATCGTGTACAAAAAGTCTTCCACTTCTTTGGGTGAAATATTTTCTCCGCCTCGGATGATTAAGTCTTTTATGCGCCCTGTCACCTTAAAGTTGCCGTCTGCGTCTTTTATGCCCTGGTCTCCCGAGTGAAGCCAGCCGTCTTTGTCGATACACGCTGCGGTGGCTTCGGGCATTTTGTAATAACCCTTCATTGTGTTGTAGCCTCTGCAGCAGAACTCGCCGTGAGTGCCGTCAGGGCATTCTTCGCCTGTTTCGGGATTGCGAATCGTAACTTCGACGCCGGGGAGCATACGCCCCACAGTTTCAACTTTTACAGTGATGTTGTCGTCGTAACGCGTTTGCGTCATTACGGGAGAAGCTTCCGTTAAGCCGTAGCAAATCGTAACTTCTTTCATGTACATATGATCAATTACTTGTCGCATGGTTTCGATTGGACAGGGCGAGCCTGCCATGATGCCTGTGCGAAGACTTGAAAGATCAAACATTTTGAACATTGGATGATTAAGTTCTGCGATGAACATTGTCGGCACTCCGTAGAGAGCGGTGCATTTTTCTTTTTGAACTGTGGCAAGAACGAGTAATGGGTCGAACCATTCAATGAGAGCCGCAGTTGAACCGTGAGTGATAACTGCCATCATGCCAAGCACTAGCCCGAAACAATGGAAGAGAGGCACGGGGAGACACACAATGTCTTTTTCTGTTAAGCGCTGATTTTCGCCGATGTTAAAACCGTTATTTAAAATGTTACGGTGAGTGAGCATTACGCCCTTGGGAAAACCTGTGGTGCCCGAGGTGTACTGCATATTTACAACATCATTAGTGTTAAGCGAAGATTCTATTTCGTGCATTTCTTTAGAATCGCTGTGCTGCCCCAAAAGCAAAACCTCGTTAAAACTGTACATTCCCCTGTGTTTTTGCTGCCCAATATGCACAACATATTTCAGGAACGGAAATTTTTCTGAATCGATATGCCCTCTCTGAGACGTTTTTAATTCCGGCACAAGTTCGTTTGTCATTGCGATATAATCAGAATCGCGCCAGCCGTTTGTGAGACACAAACACACCATGTCAGATTGTTTAAGCACAAACTCAAGCTCGTGGGTTTTATAACCTGTATTGATCGTAACAAGCACCGCGCCGATTCTTGCGCATGCAAAAAGAACTGTGTTCCAATCGGGCACATTGGTCGCCCAAATGCCGACATGGTCGCCTTTTTTTACGCCCATGTTCAGTAAACCAACCGCAAAGTTGTCTACACGCTTGTTAAACTCCGAATATGAAAAACGCAAATTACGATCGGCGTAAACGATAAAATCGTGGTCAGGGTGCGCGGCGGTTTTTTCGCGTAAAACCTGAGATAAAGTCTTTTCTATATATTCCATGATGATTCCTTAAATAGGCGTATAAATAACCGCTAAAATCTTCACAGGATTATTGTCTGCAGAGAAAACTTTATGCGGCACTATCGAATCGTAATAAACAGAGTCGCCGGTTTTTAATGTTTCCTTGTCGGTACCGTACTCAAGCGAGAGGGTTCCTTCCATTACATAGATGAACTCTTCGCCTTCGTGAGATGACTTGTCCTGTTTGGCGTCTGCCTGAATTGTTACGATAAACGGTTCCATGTGGCGGCCGGTTTTATCGGCGGCAAGCGCGTTAAAGCTCATGCCGTGATGACCGCTTATTGATGCGCCCTCAGGAAGCCCTGTTTTAAATCTGCTGGCATCAACTGCGCCCCCTGCCCTGCAAATAACAGGACCCAATTGTTCATGGTCGTCAAGAAGCGTGCCCAGGCGTACGCCCAGCCCCCTGGATATTTTAATGAGCGGTGCAAGATCAGGAATATGTCCGTCATCTTCGATCTTTGCGATTAAGTCCGCCTGAACGCCTGAACGCTCGGACAGATCTTCCCGGCTGATTGAATAGGTCTTTCTGATTTCGGCGATTCGTTCGCCTAAAGTTAATGTTGCCATAAAGACATTGTAGCGATTTATGTCAATTCATTCAATAGATTTTTAAAAACTTGCATAAATTCGATATCTTGAGTATTTCGTTGTATCAGGATACTATAAAGATGAAGATATTGCAGTTTTACAGGTTAAAATAATGACAGAAATTATAAAATCAAGGAATATCTCATGTACAGGCTGTAACAGGTGTGTCCGCGAATGTCCAATGGAAACAAGCAATGTTACCTATCTGGACGAAAAAGGAAACTTAAGGGTAAAAATCGACTATAACAAATGTATTGTCTGCGGACGATGCGTAAAAACATGCAAGCATAACGCAAGATATTTTGCAGACGATACGCTGCGGTTTTTTGACGATGTTTCAAAAGGTATTCCTGTATCGATCATAGCCGCGCCTTCGATTAGGACGAATATTCCGGAGTACAAAAAACTATTTACGTTTTTTAAATCGATCGGCGTAAAAAAAATATTCGACGTTTCGCTGGGAGCCGATATCTGCACTTGGGCTCATATAAAATGTATCGAAAAAAGCATTGCCGTTTCGGGCAAGATAGCTCCCATAATAACCCAGGCGTGTCCCACGATTGTCAATTACTGTGAATTGTACCGTCACGACCTGCTTCCAAGGCTTTCCAGGGTTCATAGCCCGATGGCATGCACTTCGATTTATATGAAAGATTATTACGGCATAAAAGACAATATTGCCGCGCTTTCGCCGTGTATCGCAAAATCAAAAGAGTTTTGTGATACAAACCTGGCACAGTACAACGTTACATTTTTCAGCCTTCTTGAATATTTAAAAAATAACAATATCGCGCTTCCTGAGGAAGAGACGCAGTTTGATAATGACGAGAGCGGGCTTGGAGCGCTTTTCCCGGTGCCGGGAGGGCTAAAGGAAAATATCGAGCATTATTTTGGAAAAAATATTCACATTGCAACAGGCGAAGGTTTTAACATATACCAAAAACTTGACATATACGCGCAGACTCCGCAGAATTTACTGCCTGATGTTTTTGACGTTCTTAACTGCATAGAAGGCTGTAATATAGGGCCTGCCTATTCTCATGACAAAAACGTTTTTGAAGTAAGCAAAACCATTCATAAAAAAAGAAAAAAGGAAATCGAAAGAATAAATAACGAAAATTATAAATCAACGTATAAGATGTACGACAATACTCTTGAACTTTCGCATTTTTTAAGGGATTACAAACCTGTCTTTACGGAGTTCCCGAAAATAACCGATGCTGATATTGAACAGGCTTTTAAACGGCTTGGCAAAAATACTTACGAAAAGCAAAATATTGACTGCGGCGCATGCGGAAGCGAAACATGCACTCATATGGCAAGAAAAATAACCCTTAATGTAAATATTGCAAGCAACTGCATTTTTAAAGCGATGGAAGATGCAAAAGCAGAACAGGAAGATAATATGCGCACTCACCTGCGCGAATTAAACATGTCGCTTGAAAAAGAAGAAAACGACCTTCAGCTTACTAAATTAAACGCTGTTGTTAAGGCGACAAAAATCGGTTTATGGGAAGTATCGCTTGTAAACACAGATCCTTTTGATCCCAATAATGTTTTTATATGGTCTGATGAATTCAGATTTATGCTTGGATACGAAGGAAAAGAAGATTTCCCTAATACTTTCGAAGCATGGGCGGAAAAACTTCATCCCGATGACAGGGAAGAAGCGTTTATTGTGATTGAAAAACATTTAACAGACAAAACAGGAAAAACGCCGTACGATGTAGAATATCGTCTGCTTTGCAAAAACGGCGAATATTCTTATTTTCACGCATGCGGCGAATCGATCCGCGATAAGGAAGGAAACCCAATCCGCGTCGCGGGAGCTGTAATGGATATTACAGAATCAAAAAAAGTTTTATTAAGCAAAGACAAACAGCGGATACAAGCGGAAGAGGCAAGCAAGGCAAAAACAATTTTCTTAAGCAATATGAGCCACGAAATAAGAACGCCTTTAAACGCGATTATCGGAATGACTACAATCGGAAAAATGTCGGTTGAAGCCGATAAAAAAGACATCTCGTTTAACAAGATCGAAGGAGCGTCCAAACATCTTCTGGGCATTATCAACGATATTCTTGACATGTCCAAAATTGAAGCAAACAAACTTGAACTTTCGCTTGTCAATTTTGAATTGGACAGGATGATTCAGAAAGTTGTTGATATACTTCAGCCGCGAATAGACGAAAAACGGCAGGATTTCAGGGTTTACATTGAAAAGGAAATACCTGAAGCGCTTGTCGGCGACGACCAAAGGCTCTCGCAGGTAATCGCCAATCTTTTATCCAACGCCATTAAATTTACGCCGGAAGAAGGATCGATTCGCCTTGACGCGCGGCTGATATCGGAAAAAGACGAAATGTGCCGCCTTTTAATCTGCGTCTCGGATACCGGAATAGGCATCGCAACGGAACAAAAAGAGCGTTTGTTTGAATCTTTCGAGCAGGCTGATTCGCGCATTGCACGTAACTTCGGCGGCACAGGTCTTGGCCTTCCCATTTCCAAACGCATAGTAGAAATGATGGGCGGCGAATTATGCGTTGATTCGGAACCCGGCAACGGAGCCGCGTTTGTTTTTAACATTTTATTAAAACGCGGCGAAAAAATTGAAAATGACAAAAACGTAAACGTAATAAATGATTATAGCGGCGTTTTTAAAGGAAAAAGAATTCTGCTTGCAGAAGACGTAGATATAAACCGCGAAATCGTAATGACTTTACTGGAACCGACCGAGGCGGTTATTGAATGCGCCGAAAACGGAGCTGCAGCCGTTGAAATGTTCAAGCTGGCGCCTGAAAAGTACGATTTAATTTTTATGGACATACAGATGCCGGAAATGGACGGGTACGAAGCTACACGCATTTTACGCGAACTTGAAAACAGGGGGAAAAGTATTCCCATTATCGCAATGACAGCCAACGTATTTAAAGAAGACGTTGAAAGATGCCTGCAAGCCGGTATGAACGACCATGTAAAAAAACCAATTGACTATGAAGAAATGATCAATATAATAAAGCAGTACATTTAAAGTTTTCTTATAGTATCAACTTCTACTTCTATCTGTCTGAAACCGCGATCGATTTCTCCGGATATTTCTACAAGGTCGTTTTCATCGACTGTAATATTTCTCCATAACCTGCTCTCGATTTCGATAATTATGCTTCCTGTTTCGTCCTCAAACAAGTATCTTTCGTTTCCAAGAAATTGCAATATTCTTCCCCGTAAAATTACAGGCATATCGTCACGAAGCGTTCTTGCCTCCGCAACGGTGATTACATCCGCGCCTGGTCCTACATAGCCCCCCTGCTGCGCATTTATGGAAGCAGCCGCTATCGGCAGCAGAATTAAAAAATACAAAAATTTTCTTTTCATTGGGATATTCTAATATGGGGATAGTTAGCTGTCAATAAAAATTGCATAAACAGGAACATCAATCTGCTAATTCCATGTGACTTCGTAAACAAGGGGATTTTCCAGAACAAGAAGATCCAAAAGCGGGATATCGAAATTGGCTCTTCTGCCGGAAAAAGTTCCGCCCCTTGCAGCTGTAATCGTTCCCGGAAAATCAATGGAGACGCGCACTCTGGAAGCCGCAATTTCATTTCTTACGTTCCTGTTGTAAAAAGACGCGACCAGTTCCAGATATTCAGGTCTTGTCATTTCTTCGCCGGTTGCAACAGGCGCCATAAGCGCGTTTAAATAATCGGAGATTTCTTCGGAAAGAAGTCCAAGAATTTCAGGGCCGTTGGTTCGATTCAAATTGATTACGCATCGTCCGCCTGCTGCCCGCTGCTCAAAAGTTATAAAGCCCCTTTGAGTGCCCAAAAAATCACCTATTCTGGAAATTCGAATCTGCCCCTCAATTGAGGAGGGAGTTAAATTTCTAAAAACAGCCGATGTTACGCCCGGCGCGGAAGAAAACGATGTTGATATGCTTTGTCCGTTTAAAACGGGACCCGATGCTCCTGTACCTGCTTCATTTAAACGCTGGATCAGGGAGGTAATGGCAGGTTCAAGAGCCATGTTGACCGTCAGCGCCGCAGAGCCGTCTGACGCAAGAGAGCCGCTGATTCTGGCTGTACACGAGAGTAAAGTCAATATAACCAAACATAGAGGTAAAAATGCTTTCATACATATAGAAAATAAATCATTTGTAAAAAAGTTTCAATTTGTAATAAAATATCCGCAACCACCCCCTGCAAATTGTGTCAAAATGTCAAAAGGGTATTTGTATACTCACATTTTATTATATTTTGGAGGGAATCATGTCTGTTCCATATACAGAAAAGCCTTGGGAGTTTTTAAATGATTACAGGGGGAAAGAGTTTACGGGTCAATGGCCGACATTGCCGGAAATGTTTAAAATTACGGTGTCCCGTTATCCAGAGCGGGCATGTTTTACCGTATATGAACCGGATAGAATCAGTTTGAATTATACCGAGGCGCTGCATCTTGTCGAATCTATCGCAAGATGGCTTCACAGTAAGGGTATTCGCCGGGGAGACAGGGTCGCGGTAACGGGAAAAAATTCGCCGGAATGGACAGTTGCATACCTTGGCATCCTGTTTGCAGGCGGCGTTGTGGTTCCCATCGATTATCAGCTTAGAAACGAAGAGAGCGATTTATTGATTAAGACCGCAGGCGCTCGAATTCTTTTTGTAGACGAAGAAAAACTCGATCATTACAAAGACAATTCAGGCGGACTTGAATCCGTGATTTCGTTAAAGCAGGGTCTTGGAACATATATTTACACATTGGACGGACCGCAAACAGAAATCGAACAGTCCATAGAAACAGATATTGCGGCGATTTTATTTACATCAGGAACAACAGGCGTCCCGAAAGGCGTTATGCTAACTCACAGAAATTTGGTTTCTGACTGTTATCAGGCGCAGGGAACTCCTCTTATCATTTTACATACCGATGTTTTTTACGCGATACTTCCCATTCATCATTCATACACGATGCTCGCGGTTTTTATCGAAACAATTTCCGTAGGCGCGGAAGTTGTCTTTGGAAAAAAGATGGTAACGACTCAGATTTTAAAAGATTTAAAAGAAGCAAAAGTTACCATGCTTTTGGGCGTGCCGATGCTTTTTAATAAAGTGCTTGCGGGGATTAGACGCGGATTAAAAGCAAAAGGGCCGGTTGTCTTTGGTTTAATTTCATTTTTAATGGGAATTTCGGGAGTAATAAAAAAAGTTTTTAAGGTTAATCCCGGTAAAAAAATGTTTAAGGCGGTTCTTGATAAAGCAAGTCTTTCGTCAATTAGAATTTGTATCTCGGGCGGCGGGCCTCTTGCGCCAAGCGTATTTAGAAAATACAATCAGCTCGGCATCGACTTTGTGCAAGGGTACGGTCTAACCGAAACTTCGCCAATCATTACGATAAATCCTGTTGAACAGTACAAGGAAACGAGCGTAGGACGCACATGCCCCGGCGTTGACATGAAAATTTTAAATCCTGATGAGCGCGGCATCGGCGAAGTAATTGTAAAGGGATCGATGGTCATGCTTGGTTATTACAATATGCCGGAAGAAACAGCCGCGTCTTTTACTCCTGACGGTTATCTGAAAACAGGCGATCTTGGTTACATGGACAGTGAAAATTATTTGTATCTTACAGGACGCGCCAAAAACATGATTGTTACAGAAAGCGGCAAGAATGTTTACCCGGAAGAAATTGAAAATGAATTCCAGTTATTCGAAGAAATTGAACAAATCTTAATCCGCGGATACATACTCGATGAAAAATTAAAAACAGAACGAATCGAAGCGCTTGTGTATCCAAATCCTGAATTCAAGAACGCAAAAGGCGAGACACCGTCCAAAGATGAAATGAAAGCAAAAATTGACAGCATTATTCTGGAAGTTAATCAGAGACTGCAATCCTACCAAAAAATCAACAAAATTGAGATTCTTGATAAACCGATGGAGATGACGACAACAAAGAAAATAAAACGCGGTAATTTATAGGGAAGAGGAAGATTTAAACCACGGAGTACAGGAGGTTTTTGAACCTATCTTATCCTTTTCTCCGTGGTTATCTATTCCTTCCTTATAGCGGCGCTTTGGGCGTGGGCTTCCAAGCCTTCCGCCCTGCCGATAATTTCCGCGGCGTTACGCGCTTTTTCAAAGCCTTCGCCCCGGGCGCAGCGCAGCGTTGTTACGGTTTTTAAGAAGTGACGGACTGAAAGCCCGCCTGTGAACCGCGCGCATGTTTCTGTCGGCAGCGTGTGATTAACGCCTGCGGAATAATCGCCAAGGACTTCTGCGCTATTTGCGCCAATAAAAAGTGAGCCGTAATTTTTTAATTTTGGAATTATGTTTTCAATATTTAAAGTCTGCAATTCCAAATGTTCAGGCGCAATTATATTTGCGATACGAACCATGTCTTCCAAATCTTTATAAATCACTATAAGGCCGCCTGCACTTAACGAAGCGCGCGCTGTCTTTCTGTTGTTTTCCGGCAATTCATTTAAACGGCTTTCTATACATGCCGCGATTTTTTCTGCAATTTCTTTTGTTGATACAAGAGCTCTTGCGCGCGCATCGGGATCATGTTCTGCCTGCCCTATCATATCAGCCGCCGCAAAATTTACTGTGTTTTCATCATCTGTGATAACCAAAATGTCTGAAGGTCCTGCGATAAAATCAATACCCACTTCGCCGAAGAGCTGTTTCTTTGCGGCGGCAACAAAACGGTTTCCGGGCCCTGCGATAACGTCAACGCGCGGAACTGATTCCGTTCCAATTGCAAGAGCGGCAATTGCCTGCGCGCCGCCAATCGAAAAAATACGCAGTTCTCTTTCGTTTTTGCCGCAAATGTTCGCGGCGATAATTGCTGCGGCAAGTGTTTTTGTATCCGGCAATCCGTCCGCCGCAGGCGAAGACGAAAGAATTACTTCATTCACACCGGCGCAGAAAGCCGGAATCATGCACATTAGTACAGATGAAAAAAGAGGGAAACGGCCTCCCGGAATATATACGCCTGCGCGTTCTACAGGGATAATTCTTTGCCCTGTAATAATGTTTTTGTTTAATTCAACTTCAAAATCTGCGAACTGCTCCCTTTGTTTGCAGGCGAAATTTTTAATGTTAAGAGCTGCAAGCTCAAGAGCGCCGACCAAAGACGGCTCGCCTGCGCGAAGATCATCAAGCGCTTTTTTTGCCTGCGAAAAAGGAACTTCTAACCTTTCAGGAGAAGATTTATCCCATTTGGACGCGTATTTTTTTACAGCGGCGTCTCCGCTTTTTCGCACATCAGCAATAACTTTTTTTACGGTTTTTTCTGTGCGCGGATCATCAGTTTGCCTTGGAATATTTTTCCAATATGCGTCAAAATCCTTACTTTCTATTATTTTCATAATATTTTTCCTATATCATCTCTTTACATGCTGTTAAAAATTTATCCATTTCGTCATCTGTGCCAATGCTGACGCGTAAATGCTCAGCGATTCGGTTTTTATTAAAATGGCGGGCAAGAATGCCGCGTTCTCTGAGATCGGCGAATAATTCTGCGCCGCTGATTTTTGGATGTTTTATAAATAAAAAATTTGCAGAGGAGGGCGAAACAATAAATCCAAGTTCACTTAAAGCTTTTGCCGTTCTTTCGCGCGTATCAATCACGCGTTTATTTATCCCGTCGTAATATGCGGCATCTTCGATTGCGGCTTTGGCGCCTGCAAGAGCAAGTCTGTCGAGAGTGTATGAATTAAATGAATCGCGTATTCTGCAAAGACCCTCGATTAATTTTTCGCTGCCTATTGCAAAACCTGCGCGAAGTCCCGCAAGGGATGCCGATTTTGAAAGAGTGTGTACTGTTAAAATATTCGGGTATTTATCGATATACGGAACCGCAGACCCGGTGCCGCAATCAATTCTATCGGCGACAAAGGCAATGTAGGCTTCATCGATAATAAAAACTTTTTTTTGTTTTTCCATGAAATCCGCAATGGATAAAACGTCATCTAACGGGAGGGCAATACCTGTAGGCGCGTTTGGATTTGGAATAATAATGCCGTCCGAAGGAATCTTAAAATCAGATGCTTTAACGGAAAAATCATCCTGGAGCGGAATCAAACTGTACGGTATATCCCAAAGGTCTGCGTAAACAGGATAGAAACTGTAAGTAATATCCGGAAATAAAATTGTTTTTTCAAAAAACGCGCCGAATGCAAATGCAAGTATTTCATCGGAACCGTTACCTGCAAACACCTGCTGAGGTTTTACACCATAACGTTCTGCAATTGCTTTGCGAAAATCGGTACATTCGGGATCGGGATAAAGACGCAAACGATCGTCTGCCGCGTTTTTTATTGCTTCGATAACTTTTGGAGAAGGCGGATACGGATTTTCGTTTGTGTTTAATTTTATAAACTGCCTGTCTCTGGGCTGTTCGCCAGGCACATAAGGAGATAGATTTTTCGCGCGTTCATTCCAGTAACTGCTCAATTTATTTCCCCCGTTACTTCTTGTGTCTGCGATCCAGTTCGTCAAGAATTTCCTGCACGCTTATACCCGCGCGTGACATAAGAACTGTAGAAAAATATAAAAGGTCTGCCGCTTCCCAGATAATTTCTTCGCGGGTTTTTGCTTCGCAAAGTTCCTGAGCCTCTTCCATAATTTTTTCGCGTACAAGCTCGTCGTCCAAGGTTGCGGTATAGGAGCCAGGCGCGGGATTTTTAAAACGTTCGGTTATAATATCATGTAAAAACTGCCATGTATATTCCCTGTTTGTGCCGAAACAGGAAAACGCGCCTGTGTGGCAAACAGGGCCTGCCGGTTTTGCAATTGCGAGTAATGCGTCGCGATCGCAGTCGGCGCGAAGACGCAGAAGTTTTAATACGTTACCTGAGTTTTCGCCCTTCATCCAGAGTTTATTGCGCGTTCTTGAGTGAAAGCAGACATTGCCGCGCCTGAATGTTTCGCCTAACGCATCTTTATCCGTGAAACCTGTCATCATTACCTGTCCATCAGGTGTTTGTACAATTATTGGAAGCAGGGTTTTTTCAGCCATTGGCTGTCCTTTTTTCCAGTTAAGAGAGACTGAAAACGCGTCTGCAAGATTTATTTTTCCTGTATAAAGAGCCATGCCAAGCTGAACATCACAGCCGAGAGATGCGATATTTTCCACTTCGTCCAATGCTGAAACGCCGCCTGCGACAGTGATTTGGCAATTTAAAGCTTCGCGTAACTTTTTTGCGGGAGACAGGTCTGTGCCTGACATTGTGCCTTCGCGATCAACGCATGTAAAGAGAAGCTCTCCCGCATAGGGCTCTACCGCTTTTGCCGCTTCGATTAAATCAAGTCCTGTGAAGGTTTTCCAGCCGTCCACGACTATTTCGTAAGAACCGGAAGTATTGGCGCGCGCGTCAACTGCAACGATCAATCTTTCGCGCCCGATTTTTTTTGACATTTCTTCAAGGAATGATTTATTAACAGCAAATTCGCCGTTAGGGTTACGGAACGCATTTGAGCCTACAATAATTTTGCGCGCGCCAAGACTGATAAGTTCCTTTGCCTGCTGTGCTGTTTTTATGCCGCCTCCTACCCTGCACTCGGCTTTTCGCAAAAGAGGTTTAATCATTTCAATATTGGAACCTTTCCCCATCGCCGCATCAAGGTCGATAACCGCGACTTCGCCATAGCGGTCGAACTCCGCCGCAAGTTCATCCGCGTTATCGCGCTGGAGAACGAGCTCTTCGCCCTGTTTTAACTGAACGACCTTGCCGTTTTGTATATCTATTGAAGCTATTACCATGGGATTAGTACCTTACATCATATTATATTTTTCTTTTTTTTTGTCAAGAGAATTTGTTAACTTCGGCTTGTACTGAAGCTTCCAGTTTCCATTATTACATAATTCCATACATATTTGCAATGGTAGCAGGTATAGTAGCAGGTATGGTAGCAGCTACATTAGCAGCTACCTAAAGGAACAAAAAAAAGAGTTAAAAGTTAAGAGCGTTGATGCACGCAGTCCATTTTGTTATCATGCTTGAACTGCGGGCATCGTTAGCTCTAACCTTCAACTCTTTGTTTTAAAAATTAATCTTCAAGTAATTCTAATCCCCAAATCCTGAACGCAAATGGTCCTGCTGTTGAACGAGTTGTCTGGAAATTGATCTGTTCAAGCGTTGTTTGATCGTATGTTACGTTTCCTTGACCCCATTCCGGCCGGCTAAAATTACCTGCGGCAGCGCTGCCGGTAGAACCTTGTGCGGGAATGTTCAATGTGTATTGGGTCGGCGTTGCAGTAGCTGTTACACGCGAAAAATAGTAGCT
>Ga0209755_10000268_pt1 | contig 102001 bp, 81 predicted proteins | sample TergutCo191P1_FD_187301 | JGI IMG/M metagenome (GOLD analysis project Ga0209755, IMG submission 187301) | Cornitermes sp. P1 segment gut microbial communities from Petit-Saut dam, French Guiana - Co191P1 (SPAdes) (version 2) | ecosystem: Host-associated > Arthropoda: Insects > Digestive system... | reverse complement strand
CCCCCCCCCCCCCATAACCGCAAAGAGTGTTTTTCCTGATAATTTCATATCAAATCCTCCAAAAAATATAGTTTTCCGGGTTACAATCGTGAGAAACTTATACGCCTTAAAATATAGTGCATTGAAAATAACATTACAAGATAAAAGTCACAAATTTTTAAAATATTTTCCTTATTATTGACCTTTTTCCCTTGCCACGGTGTCAGTCACCCATAGGGGATTTTACCTATGGGCGGCACGGAAGGTTAAAATTAAGTATAATTTCCTTTGTGTCTTGGCGACTCTGTGTGAGACCTTTTCGACCATAGACTATTAAGTATTGATAGGAGTATGATACAATAAAGGGGTTTCTGGGGAAAATACAGGTCAGAAAAATGGAAGAATTGCAGTCTACGGAAATATTGGATCGCGAAATACTTGAAGACGCAAAAAAGAAAGCTTTGCGTGTCCGTAAAGACTGCGAAAACGCAATCGCGGCGCAAAACGCTGAATGGGAGCGGAAAACTTCTTCTCAGATTGAAGAAATCGATAAAAAATATACGCAATTAATAAAAAATGAAGAAGAAAGGGTTATGGCTCGTCTTCCTGTCGATAAACTCAGGGCAAAAAACGAGAAAATCGAGGAATTACTGCAATCGGCGGAAGACAGTTGGTATAAAGAACTAAGCCGCGCCCGTATTCTGGAACTTCTTGGCATAGAATTTGCAAAAAAACTCGATTTTTGCGGTGAAATAGCAAAATCAACTCAAAAAAACGCTTTCTACTACGGCATAACAGGCGAAGAAGCCATGCTTTTACTCAAAAACGCGGACATCACCTGCAATATCGAAGAAATTCCGCCCGCAAACCGCTATCCCGCGTTAATTCTGGACACCGAAGATGTGCGCATAACCGCCTCAATTCAAAAAATCATCGACTTCCACCTTCATGTAAGACGCACGGAATTGATCGAAGGGCTGATTGGCACAGACCTTATGGAGAATGTCTGATGCGTGAAGGTAAAGTCCGCCGTATATCAGGACCGATTATCAGAGCGTCGGAGCTTGGCTCAAGCGGGCTTTTTGATCTTGTCGAGGTCGGCGAGAAAAAAATTATCGGAGAAATTGTAAGGCTGGAACAGTCAACGGGACCGCATGGGCAAAGTTCCGGGACGGGCGATGAAGCTGTTATTCAGGTTTATGAGGATAATACAGGTTTAAAAACAGGAAGTCCCGCTGTCAGTACAGGCAGACCGTTATCTGCACTTTTGGGTCCGGGGTTGATGGGTACGATTTACGACGGTATCCAGAGACCGCTTGCCCTTCTTTATGAACAGGACGGCGCGTTTATGAAACCGGGCGGAAGCATCTGCGCGTTAGATACAAAAAAGAAATGGCATTTTATTCCTGAGCCTGAGCTAGAAGCCAAGATCGCTTCAGGGGAAAAAATCGCTGCCCGCGCCGGGCTTGTTTTAGGTTCGATAAAAGAAACTGAAAGCGTTACGTGCAAGATCATGGTTCCGCCCGATACTAAAGGCGGCGAAATTGCTTATATTTGCGCACAGGGCGATTATACCGTTTTTGAAACAGCCGCCAAAACATCATACGGCGAAGAAATCGCCTTTGCGCAGTGGTGGCCTGTAAGACAAAGCCGCCCTGTTTCTTCGCGCCTGTCGCCCACAGAGCCGCTGATTACAGGCGAAAGGGTTATCGACATTTTTTTTCCGCTTTCAAAAGGCGGGACGGCGGCGATTCCGGGCGGTTTCGGCACCGGAAAGACGATGACTCAGCACGCGATTGCGAAATGGTGCGACGCCGACGTTATTATTTACATCGGCTGCGGAGAGCGCGGCAACGAAATGACGGATGTTCTAACGGAATTTGTTCAGTTAACGGATCCGCGCACAGGCCGCAGCCTTATGGAAAGAACGCTTTTAATCGCGAATACTTCCAATATGCCTGTCGCCGCGCGTGAGGTGTCAATTTACACGGGGGTAACGCTTGCCGAATTTTACCGCGATATGGGCTACCATGTGGCGATTATGGCTGATTCAACGAGCAGGTGGGCGGAAGCGTTACGCGAACTTTCAGGGCGCATGGAAGAAATGCCTGCGGAAGAAGGTTTCCCCGCCTACCTTCCAACCCGTCTTGCCGAATTTTACGAACGCGCCGGCAGAGTTAAAACTCTCGGCGGCAAAGAAGGATCGATTTCAATTATCGGAGCCGTATCGCCTCCCGGCGGAGATTTTTCAGAACCTGTTACGCAGCATACAAAAAGATTTATCCGCTGTTTCTGGGCGCTGGACAGAGACCTTGCGAACGCAAGGCACTACCCCGCTATCTCATGGACAGACAGTTATTCGGAATACGCCGAGGAAGTTCAGCGCTGGTGGGAACAGGTTAATCCCCAGTGGACATCTGTGCGCAGAAAAAGCCTTGATCTTTTAAAACAGGAACAAAGGTTAGCCGAAATCGCGCGTCTTATCGGCTCCGACGCCCTTCCCGACGAGCAGAAATTAATCCTTCTTACAGCTCAGATTATCAAAGACGGTTTTCTTCAGCAAAATTCTTTTGACGATGTCGATATGTACTGCGTACCGGACAAACAGGTAAGCCTTCTGCTTTTAATAATAGAGTTTCACGAACGCGCCCGCGTTTGCATTGAATTAGGCGCTCCCATGACAAAGATAACAGAAACAGGCTTAAAAGAGGGATTATCGCGCCTTAGAAGCGCGGTCAGAAACGATTCGTTAGGTGAAATAAAAGAGTTTGAGTCAAAAATGCGCCTAAAACTTGAAGAGCTGGAAAAAGTTTACCGCTCAAGGAAGGTTTTATGAGAGGCGTAGAATACAAAAAACTTTCGCGCATAGAAGGTCCTGTCGTAATTACTTCGCGCTGCCGCGATGTAAGCTTCAACGAGATGGTAAATGTCTACGATCGTGATGGAAAAAAAAGACTCGGGCGCGTTTTGGATTTAAGCGACAACTGGGCTGCGATTCAGATTTTCGGAAACAGCGCGGGGCTCTCTGCCGACGATTCAAGGGTTGAATTTCTTGAAAGACCGATGGAACTGCGCGTTGGTCCCGGGCTTTTAGGAAGAGTTTTTAACGGTCTTGGCGAGCCAATGGACGGGTTTGGAAATATTTTTTCATCGCAATACCGCGACATTAACGGACTTCCGATAAATCCCTACGCGCGCGCCTACCCCCGCGATTTTATTCAGACAGGAGTTTCTTCCATCGACGGCATGAACACGCTCATACGCGGACAGAAGCTGCCGATTTTTTCAGGCAACGGTCTTCCGCACAACCGCCTTGCGGCGCAGATTGTAAGGCAGGCGAAACTTTTAAAATCCGGCGAGCAGTTTGTAATTGTTTTCTGCGCTATGGGCGTTAAAAATGACGTTGCGCGTTTCTTTCTTGATGATTTCGAGCACTCAGGCGTTCTTTCCAAGGTTGTCGTGTTTTTGTCGCTTGCGGATTCGCCCTCTCTGGAAAGATTAATCGCTCCGAGAGCCGCGCTTACCGCCGCTGAATATCTCGCGTATGAAAAAGATATGCACGTTCTTGTCGTAATGACCGACATGACCAACTACTGCGAAGCGTTACGCGAAGTTTCTTCCATCCGCGGCGAAGTGCCGAGCAGAAAGGGGTATCCGGGTTATCTCTACTCTGACCTTGCTTCCCTCTACGAGAGAGCCGGAAAAATTAAGGATTCGTCAGGTTCCATCACGCAGATACCGATTCTTTCGATGCCCAATGATGACATAAGCCATCCAATCCCCGATTTGTCAGGCTACATTACGGAAGGTCAGATTGTTTTGGAGCGCGAACTTTTTCAAAGAGGCATCTACCCGCCTGTCGCCGGTCTTCCAAGTCTTTCGCGCCTTATGAAAGACGGAATAGGTCCTGACATGACGAGGGAAGATCACAAAGACGTATCGAGCCAGCTCTTCGCGGCGTACGCGAAAGTAAAACAGATCAGAAACCTTGCTTCGATAATCGGCGAGGAAGAACTTTCCGCAGGCGACAAGCAATATTTAAAATTCGGCGAAAATTTTGAACAGGTATTTTTAACGCAGGGCGAATACGAAAACCGCGACATCGCTTATACCCTCGATTTAGGCTGGAAAGTATTAAGCGCACTGCCAAGAGAAGAACTGTTACGCGTAAATGAAAAGTTTATCGAAAAATATATGAAAGCGTAATTAAGGGTATTTTTTTTTGAAGCCGGTTACTCTTGCGCTGGCTGTTGCGTCCAGCGGTGAGAAATCGCCTCTTTTTAAATAGTGGTATCCGATGCCGGCTATCATGGCGGCGTTGTCGCCGCAGAGTTCCAAAGGCGGAAATACGCATTTAAGGCGCGTTTCTTTCGCAAGCGATGAGCGCAAAAAACTGTTAGCCGCTACTCCGCCGCCCGCTACTATTGTTGTTATTCCCGTGTCTTGCGCGGCGTTTAAAAGAGCGCGTAATAAAATGTTTACGGCGGTTTTTTGGAAAGACGCGGCGATGTCTTCGCTTGAATAATTCTGCTTTACTTTAAAAATATCAAGCTGGTTTATTACCGCGTTTTTAATTCCCGAATACGAAACGTCGTAACGGTGATCCGCTTTGTGCAATGAAGGCATCGGAAAACGAAACGCTTCGCTGTCGCCTTTCTGCGCCATTTTGTCGATTACAGCTCCTCCGGGATAGCCGAAATTGTAAAACTTCGCCACCTTGTCGAACGCTTCGCCCGCGGCATCATCAATTGTCGTTCCAAGAACTGTAATGCTGTCAAAATCATCGGCGCGACAAATAATTGTATGCCCGCCTGAGACTAACAAGCCAAGAAACGGGTATTCGCATTTTGTTTCGGGCAGAAGCCGCGGGGCATACAGATGGGCAAGCATGTGATCGACGGCAATAAAAGGTATATTTCTTGCCCACGCGAAAGCTTTAGCGAAGCAAAGCCCTACAATCAGAGAGCCCAATAATCCAGGACGGCTTGTTACAGCGACCGCGTCACAGCCGTCCGCGCGTAATCCAGCCTTATCAAGCGCTTCTTTTACGACGGTATAGATCCATTCGGTATGTTTGCGGCTCGCGATTTCGGGGACAACGCCGTTCCATTTCGCGTGAAAAGGTATCTGCGTAGCGATTACATTGGAGAGTATTTTTTCGCCGTCTTCGACAATCGAAGCCGAACATTCGTCGCAGGATGTCTCGATTCCAAGAACCTTCATCAGTTGATTATATCAGAAACTTTCTTTATGGTATAACCTTGATCGGCAAGGCTTGTAAATTCTTCTTTCAGAAGCGGCGCTAAATCTGGCGACCATGTGTGACCTATCATCACGGCAAGACCGTTTCTCTGCGCTCTTAACAGACCGCCTGCAATATAGCGGCGCATACTTTCCTTGTTTTGCTCGTTATCGATAAAAATATTTCTTTCCGCGATTTTAATTCCCATCTGCGCCGCGACAGCCGGCACAACTGTTTCCGCCGTAGTTCTTGAATCCAAATAATACAGTTTGTTCTCGGCGCAAAAAGAGAGAATCGTCTTCATCGCTTCCGTATCCATCGTCACCTTAGACCCCTGATGATTGTTGATCCCCTTTACAGGTCCAATTTCCGCAATGTTACGCGCAAGTATCGCTCTGATTTCCGAAGCGCCCATGCCTGTGTATATCGCGCAAGGACCCGGCTCCTGACCGCCTATCGCTTCCATCGGCTGATGAAGAATCACTTCCTTCCCCGCTTCCCTGATTCGTTTCGCAGCTTCCGCGGAATGAGGCAGTCCCGGCAAAACCGCGATTGTTAATGGACCTGAAATATTAAGAAAAGGTTCAAGTTCACGCAGATTGTTTCCGGCGTCATCAATAACAAAAACAAGAGTCCCCAAATTTTCCACAGGTTCCTTCGGCGTTATCACAGCCGAAACAGTCGTCACAACAGGAGCAGGCGGCTGAACGGGAACCGGAGCGGATTTTGCAGGCTCTTCCCTGGTCGAACGCCGCGAAGGAGACGGATTATCTTTCGGCGTTTCTTTCACAGTTTCTTTAACAGGAGTCGTCTCAATAGTAACGACTATCGGATTCGATACAACATCCTCTTCTTCTTTATCATCCTGAACAATAATTTCGCTTTCTTTATTCATCGCGGAATGTATCATTATCGCGGCGCAGGACAAGAGCGCGGAAACGGCGACAACTATGCCTACAAGCACAAACGCCTTTAAAGCGTCTGAAAACTTTGTTTTTTTGCGTCTTTTAACCGTTTTTCCGGCAATTTTCCTGCGTTTTACGGGTTTTTTCATATATCTACTGAATTTATCGGCAGAAACCGGTGAGTCTTTTCAAAAATGTATTGTAATAAAATCAATAATTTTAGATAATATAGTATAAAATCAGCATGTTTAAGGAGTTTTTATAATGAAAAAGAAGGTTATCCTCGCATATTCAGGAGGACTGGACACCACAGTTATCATTCCCTGGTTAAAGGAAAATCAGGATTGTGAAATTATCGCCGTATGCGTTGATGTAGGACAGGCTGCGGACTGGAAAGCGATTACAAAACGCGCGTTGGCTACAGGAGCGAGCGCATGTTATGTGGCGGATGTTAAAAAAGAATATGTTGAAGATTATATCTGGCCGGCGTTAAAAGCCGGAGCTGTGTATGAAGATAAATATCTTTTGGGAACTTCAACGGCAAGACCGCTTATCGCGAAAGTGTTAGTTGAATACGCACGAAAGGAAAAAGCGCAGGCAATCGCGCACGGAGCGACCGGCAAGGGAAATGATCAGGTCAGGTTTGATTTGGGAATCATGGCTCTTGCTCCTGATCTTGAAATTATCGCGCCGTGGAGAACATGGAAGCTTAAAAGCAGACAGGATGAGATGAGGTATCTCGCAAGAAGAAAAATAGCGATTCCCATGAAAAAGAAAAACTCTTATAGCATGGACGACAACCTTTGGCACATCTCACACGAAGGTCTTGAACTTGAAGACCCTGCCTCAGAGCCTCAGTATAAAAAAATGCTCTCCATGATTGTGACCCCTGAAAGAGCGCCTAACAGAGCGGAATATGTTGATATCGAATTTGAAAAAGGCATTCCTGTTGCGCTTAACGGCAAAAAAATGGAAGGCATCCAGCTTATCAACGCGCTTAATAAAATCGGCGGCGCGAACGGCATCGGAATCGCGGACATTGTAGAAAACAGGGTTGTTGGAATGAAGAGCCGCGGCGTTTACGAAACTCCCGGCGGCACGATTCTTTATTACGCGCATCAGGAACTTGAACATCTTTGCCTCGACAGGCAAACCTATTCGTTTAAACAGCAGATTTCTTTAAAATTGGGAGAACTCATTTACGGCGGCTTATGGTTCACTCCGTTACGAAAGGCAATCAGCGCGTTTGTCGATTCCACGCAGGAAAGCGTCAGCGGCAAAGTAAGGGTTAAACTTTACAAGGGTTCAATCAGCGCGGCGGGAGCGGTATCGCCCAACTCGCTTTACAACCCAAGCCTCGCAAGTTTTACAACAGGCGAACTTTTCAACCACGCCGACGCGAAAGGCTTTATAAAACTCTACGGCTTACCGGTACTGGTAAGGTCGCTCATGGAACAGGATAAGAAGAAAACTTCTTCTGCCGCTAAACCGAAAACACAAAGCAAGAGCGGACAGGCTAAAAAGAAATAAAGAAAGATTAATTTATGGGGAATAAAAGTAAGACATTATGGGCAGGAAGGCTTGCAGAGACTCCGCAAGCTGAAGCATTCGCTTTTCAGGCTTCCATAAGCGTCGACAGGCGGCTGGTGTTTGATGACATTCAGGGGAGCAAGGCTCATGCCGCCATGCTTGGCAGGCAGGGGATTATTCCAAAAAGCGCGGCGAATCAGATAACGAAAGAGCTTGAGGCGATTGCGGCGGAAATTAAAGCCGGAAAACTCGCGATCTCCGCTGACGACGAGGATATTCATTCCTTTCTGGAGACTGTTCTTACACGGCGGCTGGGTGACATTGGCAAAATGGTTCACGCCGGGCGCAGCAGAAACGATCAGGTTGCTGCCGCGTTCCGTTTATATTTAAAGCGCGTAATTCCCCAGATTCGCGGCGAGTTAGCCAATTTAATAAATACGCTGCTGGATACGGCATCGTCTCATGTAAATAGTTTGATGCCAGGATACACGCATCTTCAAAGGGCGCAGTGCGTTACGCTTGGGCATCATCTTGCGGCATGGGGATGCGCGCTAGAAAGAGATTATTCGCGTTTCGCCGATGCGCTTAAAAGACTGGATGAATGTCCGCTAGGAAGCGGAGCGTTAGCAGCTACAAGCCTTCCCCTTGATCGCAAGTCAACGGCTCTCGCGCTTGGTTTTGACAGACTCAGCATTAACTCGATGGACGCGGTAGCGGATCGCGATTTCACGCTGGAATTGTCAGGCGCGATAGCCATTACAATGGTTCATCTTTCGCGATTCTGCGAAGACATAGTTCTTTGGGCAAGCGAAGAGTTCAAGTTTGTAGAAATCGCGGAAGCATGGAGTACAGGCTCTTCGATCATGCCGCAGAAAAAAAATCCCGATTTCGCGGAACTTATCCGGGGAAAAACTGGAAGAACCGCCGGCAATCTTGTAACGCTTTTTACTCTTTTAAAAGGGCTTCCATACGCGTACAACAAAGACCTGCAGGAAGACAAGGAAGCGGTCTTTGACAGCATCGATACAATAATATCTTGCCTCAGAATGTTTAACGGAATGATCAAAAGCGCGGCTTTTAATTTAAAACGAATGAAAGCCTCATGCATAGGCGGCTTTTTGGAAGCAACCGACACGGCGGAATACCTTGTACGCAAAGGAATGCCCTTCCGCGAAGCCCACGAGACAGCGGCGGCGATTGTCCGCGCGTGTATCAAAGACGGGCACAAACAAATCTCAAACCTTAGCGTCGCGGAACTTAAAAAACACTCAAAGCTTTTTGATGAAGACATTTACAAAGCAATAACCCCTGCCGCCTGCGTAAGAGCGCGCGATCTCCCCGGAGGACCCGCGCCCAAAGAAGTAAGACGCCAGATAAGAATTTTACGGAAAAAGATTAAATGAGAATATGGAATTAAACGATAAAGACAGATTTATTAGCCTATTGGAAAGGTTTATCGCTCTTGCGGCGGTACGCTTAAGCGATGATGTTATCGCTAGGCTTGAAGAAATGCAAAAAGGTGAAGATTCCGGGCTTCAAAAGGCAATTTACGACAGTTATTTTACCAATTTGAAAATGGCAATCGAGCAAAACAAACCCTGCTGTCAGGACACCGGGCTTCTTCAGTTTTATATAAAAGCGGGAACCCGTTTTCCTTATTTGGATATTACTGCCGATGTTATTACACAAGCCGTCCGCCGCGCTACGCAGAGCGTTCCTCTAAGACCCAATGCCGTAAATTACTTTGACGATCAAAATACAGGCGACAACACAGGAGAGCGAACTCCGTGGATCGACTGGGAAATTGTTCCCGGCAGCGATGAAATGCACATAACGCTTTATTTTTCAGGCGCGGGGTGCAGTTTACCGGGACAGGCTAAGGTTTTTAAACCTTCTGACGGCATCGAAGCTGTAATCCCTTTTGTTCACGGCATAGTAACACAGGCGGGAATTAACGCATGCCCTCCTCTTTTTGTGGGCATCGGTCTTGGCCATAACATTGACAACGCGGCATCTCTTGCCAAAAAGGCATGTCTTCGCATTTTAGGCACAAGCCACCCTCATCCCAAAGGAGCTGCTCTTGAAAAAACGATATTTGACGGTCTTAACAGCCTTGGCATCGGCGCACAAGGGCTTAGCGGAAAGCAGATCGCTATGGGAGTGCATGTAGAGTCATCCGCAAGACATACCGCTACAAGAGCCTGCGCCGTAAATCTTTCCTGTTACGCGCTAAGACGCGGAACAATCAAACTGAAAGGCGACTTGTCATACGAAATTCCATCCTACAAGGACGCGTCGTTATGAAAAAAATCGAACTTCCGTGCGTTAATCAAAAAGATATAAAAAGTTTACGCATAGGAGATATTTTTTATTTATCGGGTTTGCTTTTCACGGGAAGAGACGAAGTGTACCGCAGGGTTGTTGAAGAAGGAATAATGCCGCCCGCCGATTTAAACGGAACGGCAATTTATCACGCAGGACCGATTGTTAAAGGAAACAATGAACTTGTTTCGATTGGTCCCACATCTTCGATACGCATGGAAAAGTGGACAGGCGGTTTTATAAAAAAAACAGGCGTAAAAATCATGATCGGCAAAGGCGGCATGGGCGATAAAACCGCAGCCGCCTGCAAAGAGTTATGCGCAATCCACTGTGTGTACCCAGGCGGATGCGCGGTATTAGGCGCAAGTCAAATCGAAAAAATAGAAAACTGCATCTGGCCCGAGTTCGGCATGGCAGAGTGCATGTGGGTAATGAAATCAAACCTCTTCGGTCCTTTAATCGTAAGCATAGACACCGAAGGTAATAATATTTTTAAGCCTCTTCTTTCTTCTTAGGCACAAATATTTTCATTAGTCCCATCGTAAAAAGAGCGATAACGCCGCAGCAGACAAAGAGACCCAGCATTCCCTTCCACATTATATGCAATGACGCGATTAAATCAGTTGTGTTAATTTCCATTTTTTTCTCCTTATCCGGCTAAATATCCAAGAACTAAACTTAAAACAAGACCGCTCGCCGCTACCGAGGCAACCTGTCCTGAAACATTGGCGCTTACCGCGTGCATTAAAAGAATGTTTTCGGGGTCTTCTTTTAAAGCCATCCGCTGAATTACGCGCGCGGACATCGGAAACGCGGATATTCCCGTAGCTCCAATCATGGGGTTGATTTTTGTTTTAAGAAAAATATTAAGCAGCTTTGCGAATAACACTCCGCCCGCTGTGTTGATTATAAACGCTAAAAGACCAAGACCCAAAATCATAAGAGTTTCAACCTGTATAAATTTTTCGGCTTGCAGGGTAAAGGCGACAGTAATGCCCAATAAAAGGGTAATAAGATTCGCGAGAGTTTTTTGCGCTGTTTCTGAAAGCGAGTTAAGAACGGTGCATTCCCTTATAAGATTTCCAAACATTAAAAAACCGATAAGCGAAACCGCAGCCGGCGAAATTACGCCGACAATAACCGTTACCATAATCGGGAAAATAATTTTAACGGCTCTTGGTATCTCTTTGTCTTCCAAAGGAGGCATTCTGATTTTCCGCTCTTTCCTTGTGGTAAGCGTCCTGATAACAGAAGGCTGAATTATCGGCACAAGAGCCATATACGAGAAGGCGGTTACCAGTATCGGTCCGACATACTTCGATTTTAAAATATTGGCGACAAGAATTGTTGTAGGACCGTCCGCAGCTCCTATGATTCCGATTGCCGCGGCATCGTTCATGCTGAAGCCGAGCAATATGGAAACGGTAATCGCGGCGAAAATGCCGAAATGCGCCGCCGCGCCGAAAAAGAAGTAATACGGGCGCGAAAGAAGAGGTCCAAAATCGATCATCGCTCCAATCCCGATAAATAAAAGCAGCGGCAGTATTTCCGAAGCTTCGATTCCTGTCTCGTAAAGCCACGCAATAGGACCGTGAACAGCGCCGATTCCGGGTAAAACCTGATCAATCGCGCCGCTTAACGGCAGATTGACTAAAATCGCGCCGAATCCCATCGGCAAAAGCAAAGCCGGTTCGTATTCTTTTTTAACCGCCAGGTAAATAAGGATGACGCCGATAATGTACATTACACATTCTCTCCATCCGATTTGCGAAAGATTTTCTAATATAAAACCCATATTTCTTCCTTTAATTTTGATTTTTTATACAATAACACGCTAAATGCGGAAAAACAAGAGCGGCTTTTTGCCGATAATATATTATGAAAAAACGCCTTTTATTCATTGTTTTTCTTCTATTTTTATGCTTTTCCGCATACGCGCAGGATTTAAGCATTTCTTCGGGTGATTTGCTTCTTGAACTGAGAGCAGACGGCGGGTTTCATCTTTTTATAAGGAAAAAGCCGGATATCGGCTCGGTTCTTTTAACGGAAACAACAAGAGATCCTGAAATGCGCTCCGACAATTACGCTTACCGTGCGGGGGAATGGAATCCAATCAACGGCGACGAGATTCGCATTTTAAACGGCGTTCCGATTCCGAAGGAAAGCAGAATTTATTCGCTTATTTCCTCTACCGTTGTAAAACATCCTTCTCTCGGAGACGCCTTCCATATATACATTCCCTACATTCTTTACTACGGATATGAAAACACGCGGCACGGAGCGGTGTATCTTACAGACGGCACTTTTTTAAATATCAGAAGTTTCGCCCTGCCCTACGCCGACTACCGCGGCGCTTTCAGAGACAACCCTTTTACTCTTGAAGCAAAACAGGAAAATATTTCCAATCAGCCGGAAGGCGTTTATCTTGAAGAAACATTAGTCGCTTTCACAGAAATCGCAAAAGCGGGAAGCGGCGATTTACTCTATTCAAAAGAGCCTGAGGATTTGGTTGATCTTATCAGAGCGGTTTTAGAAAAAGAAAAAGGGAAAACTCTTGACCTTGTTATCTGCTTTGACACTACAAGCAGTATGAAAAAATATATCGACGCTACCCGCGCGAAACTTATCCCGATGCTCGAAGAAATATTAAACGATTTTGTTTCTTTCAGGATTGGCATGGTTCAGTTTAAAGATTATTACGACGTTTATCTTACAAGGATTATACCCTTTACAAATAATTTCGCGCGTTTTCAGCGCGATTTAAACGCGATCCGCGTGCAGGGCGGCGGCGACATCCCTGAAGCGGTTTACGAAGCTCTTCATGAAGGCGCTACCAGATTTACATGGGAAGCGCAGGCGCGTATAATGATATTAATCGGTGACGCGCCGCCGCACCCCAACCCGAGAGGAAAAATAACAAAGGCAATGGTAGACCGTGCGGTTGCCGAAAGAAATATAAAAGTAAACGCGATGATATTGCCGGGTAAGTGAGAGGTTTATTATATGAATGTTTTTGAAGCCGTTTTTTTAGGCATTGTACAGGGGCTGACGGAATTTTTACCTGTTAGCAGCTCAGGGCATTTGGTTTTACTGCAGAAGATTTTTAAGGTAGAGGAACCTTCCTTGTTTTTCGATACCATGCTGCATCTTGGAACATTAACCGCTGTTTTTGTTGTTCTATGGAAAGACATTTGGGAGATACTAAAAAAACCTGTTCAGAAACTTACGCTTTTTTTAATTATCGCGACAGTTCCAGCGGTTATCGCAGCTCTTTTATTTGATGATTCGATAGAAAGCATTTTTCTTTCCGCGAAATTTTTAGGCTGGTGTTTTTTAATCACATCCGCTTTGCTTGTGACTGCCGAACTGCTCTCAAGACGCGCCGTTAGGCTTGAAGCTAATTTAAAAAAAGCTGACGGCATGACATGGCTTCACGCGCTGTTTATCGGCTTTATGCAGGCGCTCGCGATTCCGCCGGGGATTTCCCGTTCCGGCGCGACTATTTCAGGTGCGCTCTTCTGCAAACTTGATCGCGATTTTGCCGCGCGTTTTTCTTTTTTAATGTCGATTCCCGCAATACTTGGGGCTGTTGTCTTACAGTCAAAAGATTTAATAACCGGGAGCGCGGCGCAAAGTGAAGCAGCCATTAATGTTTGGGCTGTTTTAGCGGGAACTCTTGCCGCCGCCGCGGTTGGATTTTTCGCTGTTAAATTTATGTTAAAAATTATTAAAGAGAAATCCTTATTTGGGTTTGCTGTTTATACAGGCATACTGGGAATCCTTGTTTTAATTGATCAATTTGTTACGCGAATAGTTTTTTAGAATATACGCAAGATTTTCACATTTGTTAAATAATTCTAATTCAACGTTTCTTCGCTGAGACCGAAGCCTTCGTTTTCCATGTTTCCTTCAGGTTCAACGTGCACCATAATATCGTAAACATTTTCTACGCGTTCTTTGATCGCATTTTCTACTTTGTAGGCGATCCAGTGAGCTTCCATCACCGTTTTATTCGGCGGGACTTCGATATCTATATCGATATCCCAGTAACCCGCGATTCTGCGCATTCTTACGCGGTGAGGGTTTCCCGCTTCTTCTACGCTCTTTACGGCGTCAAAAACTTCTTTATAATATTTTTTAGATGAGCCGCCGTCCATAAGTTCTGTGTTTACTTCCAGGAAAATGCCGAGGGCGGATTTGATTACCCACAAGCCGACAAGGACTGCCGCCCATGAATCGATAAGACCGACATTGAAGAACATTGAAAGTCCAAGACCCGCTAATACGCCGGCGGAGAGCAAGACATCGGCAGTCATGTTTTTGGCGTTGGCTTTGAGCATCATAGAGCCCGCTTTTTTTCCCATGATGTACTGCGACCATGCCAATAACAGTTTTCCGATTATCGAAACAACAGTGCCGGCAACAGCCAGCAAAGACGGCACTTCCTTTTCCGCGCCGAAAATAATATCTTTCCCGGAATTTAATACAAGCTGCGCTCCGGCGAAGAAAAGAAAAAACGAAAGAATCGCCGTCGCTATTGTTTCGGCTCTGCCGTGTCCCCACGGGTGATCCTCGTCCGCCGGCTGGGAAATAATTTTTGCCACAATTAAGGACATAATCGCGATCATTACGTCTACCGAAGAATCTATGCCGTCGCCGATAACCGCATGGCTCCCTGAAATAATACCGGCTGTTATTTTAACCGCAGCAAGAGCGGCATTTCCCAAAAGAGCCGTGATCGAGGCAATTTGAATGATACGCGTTTTTTTGGAATTTACACCGGCGGCTTCATTTTTCATTACTTAATTGTGGTATACTCCTTTCCTATTGTAAAGCCCAATTTATTTGTTTTTAATCTTAAAATAAAAGCCTTTAAAAGCCGTGATTACAGGAAGAATTATCACCGCGACAAAGCTTCCGGCAAACCCGTTGTTGTAAAGATTGAGCCCGCCGTTTACGTCTCCGATAAACACCGCGATTGACACATGCATAAAACCCGTAATAATGCCCCAATGCCATCCGTATTTTCCCGAAATCGGAGCAAGTCCTGTCGAAAAAAGAATCGCAAGAGTGTTTACAGACGCATCGAACTCAAGATGGTTAAGGTGCGCGGCAATTATGCTTCCTGCGAGAATCGGGATCGCGTTCCGTAAATGTTTTCCGCAGGCAGCGAAACCGGAAACCGTGAAAATTCCGCCCAGAATGGGACCGTTAATCGGCTTCCCCAAACACAGCATAACTGTGGTTGATACTATGCACATAATGCCGATGTTTACATAACAGGTATTATGATATTTTGTAAGATAATCGCAGTCGTCAGGGTCTTTTTCCTTTAAAAGCTCAATATACTTTTTAATTACGTTTTTAGGCTTGTCGGTAATAAAACCGTAAATTATCAAAACCGCCGCAATCACATACGCGAGAACCGCAAGCTGATTTGTATAAGCGGTATCCCATAAATTTTCGGGGATTATTTCCACGCCGATGCTTCTTAAAAATCCCGCGAACATTGTCGCGATAAATCCGCCCGCGATCCCGCCGTTGTAGAGGCAGTAATGGTTGTGCATCCCTTTTACATAATCCGCTATTACAGGAAAAATAAAACCGATGAACATTCCGATTGTGTACGCGAGAACAAATCTCACTATCGAAAAATCTTCATATAAAAACGCGATTTCGCTTACGATCGGCGCGATTGTCGTGCTTATTATAGCGAAAATAGCCATTTCGGAAAAAGGCTTTCCCGATGCTTTCCCATAAATCCATACGCCTGCCATTATGGGAAGCGTATTTAAAATATTTTTTCCGAACAATGAAAAACCTATTGTCAGAAAAAGAGCGGCGATCACTTTTCCGTTCGGCTCGCGTCTTGTAATAATAAGTATCGCTAAATTGAAAATAACCAAAATGGCGGAATTTATAAGCGCGGCTCCGATTCCCGCAAGCGAAATATAATCCGTTATTAATACGCTTCTTGATATATGGATTTTATAAAAGCCGTCGATTATCCTTTGCGGGGTATCAAGAACAAAGGCGATTACAATAAATAAAGCGCAGATACCGAACATGATGTAATAATCAACGTGGATTTTATATCCGCTCTTCGTCATTTAATATAACTCCCTTTACAATTTATAATTAGTATGTAACGCTTTTATCTGTTTGGCAAGTTAAACCTCATTATCCTCATTGAATTAAGCACAGCCAACAGTGAAACGCCTACATCGGCGAAAACAGCTTCCCACATTGAAGCGGCTCCGAATGCGCCAAGCGCAAGGAACGCGATTTTAACCGCCAGCGTAAAAACAATATTCTGCCTGACGACCTTTCCCGTGAATTTGGATATATCCATTGCCTGCGTCAATTTTGAAGTTTCATCTGTCATTAAAACAACATCTGCGGCTTCAATCGCCGCGTCGGAACCAAGAGCGCCCATCGCGATACCAATGTCCGCCATCGCAAGAACGGGCGCGTCGTTTATCCCGTCTCCGACAAAGGCAAGTTTTCCCGCCTTCTTATCGTTAATATTCTGCAAATTGAGCTTTTCTACGATATCGACTTTTTCATGCGGAAGAAGTCCCGCGTACACTTCATCAAGAGACAACTTTTGCGCGATCTCTTGTGCAATCTGCGGATTGTCTCCTGTCAACATTACAGTTTTAGACACCCCCCTCTTCTTTAGTTCCCGCGCTACCGTAAAGCTGTCAGGCTTTATTTCATCGGAAATTACAATGCATCCGGCGAAAACGCCGCCGCAGGAAATGTATACTTTTGTGCCTGTCTCATCCGATTCATTAAAATCAATTCCGTTTTCAGCCATCAAATCTTTATTACCAGCCAGGATTTTTTTATCTTTCAAAATAACGCTGACTCCGTAACCGGCGATTTCAGAGTATTCGCTTAAATCATCCTTGTTTATAATTCCCTTAAACTCGTTTTTTACAGATAACGCAATCGGATGATTCGAATAAATTTCCGCGTTTGCCGCAAGCTCTAAAAGATCATCTTCGCCAAAACCGTTTGCGTTTAAAATCGAAGTAACTTTAAAAACCCCGCGCGTCAAAGTGCCTGTTTTATCAAACACTACTGTTTCCAGCCTGCTGAACGCTTCAAGGTAATTGCCGCCCTTTACCAAAATGCCGTTTTTCGCCGCCTTGCCGATACCTGCGAAAAATCCCATCGGTATTGATAAAACAAGCGCGCACGGACATGAAATTACAAGGAAAACAAGAGCGCGCTGAAGCCACACTTTCCATTCAAGCGCGAAAAGCAGAGGCGGCAGAACCGCAAGAAGCGCGGCGAGAATTACCACAACAGGCGTGTAAATACGCGCAAACCTTGTAATAAAATTTTCGGTTTTCGCTTTTTTACCGGCGGCGTTTTCTACAAGATTAATAATTTTTGAAACGGTGGATTCACCGAACGGCTTTGTAACTTTGATTGTCAGCATACCGTTCAGATTTATGCAGCCTGACAGCACTTCGCTTGAAACATTTACGCTCCTTGGCACTGATTCGCCTGTTAACGCGGACGTATCCAGCATTGACGAGCCTTTAATTATCATTCCGTCCAGCGGAATTTTTTCGCCGGGTTTTACAATTATTAAGTCGTTAATATTGACGGTATCGGGCGCAGCTTTTACAATGCCGTCATCGGTGACAATATTCGCGTAATCGGGTCTTATGTCCATTAAATCGGTAATTGATTTTTTTGATTTTTCAACCGCCAAATCCTGAAAATACTCGCCGATCTGGTAAAACATCATAACGCCCACAGCTTCTGGCGTTTCTCCGATTACAAACGCGCCGATTGTCGCAATAGCCATCAGGAAATTTTCATCAAAAACCTTCCCTTTAAACAGATTTTTTAACGCCTCAAATACGACATCAAAACCTAATATGATATAAGCCGCGGTAAAAATAAAAAACGGAATATATGCGTTTTGAATTGTTAAATTGAGTATAAACCCCGCCGCGTAAATTACTGCCCCGATAATAATTCTTAACAGATTATAATTCATTTTTTTTCACTCACTTATATGCTCAAAACCTTTTTTGAAAATGTCTTTTACATGACTGTCAGCCAGCGAGTAAAAAACAATCTTTCCCTGTTTTTCATATTTAACAAGGTTTGTAAGACGCAGCAATTTTAACTGATGGGAAATCGCGGACTTGGACATTCCAAGCAAAACCGCCAAATCGCAGACGCACATTTCTTTGCAGGAAAGCGCCCACAAAAGACGCACCCTCGTGCTGTCGGAAAACATCTTGTATAAATCCGCCAGCTCATAAAAATCTTCTTCGTCAGGCATAACCGCCCTGACTTTTTTAACAACATCCGCGTGAATAACATCGCAGTCGCAGACAGGCGCGTTTTTCTTCATAACTTACTCCTATAGTTGAATAACTGTACAACTATAATAATATAGTTTTCTCTGAGGATTGTCAAGAATTATTTTAAAAAAATAAATTTATCAAAAGACCGCTTAAAAGGGCGAAAAAGACGGAAAATGACAAATAAAGCAGGAACGGCTTAATGCCAAGCACGATTTTTAAGGCGCTAAGGTTGGTTATCTTCGCGGCAGGACCTGTGATCATGAACGCTGAGGCGCTTCCCAGACTCATTCCGTTTGAAAGCCATGTTTGTAAAAGAGGGATGGTTCCGCCGCCGCAAACATAGAGAGGCACGCCTATGGTTGCCGCCATAAGGACGCCGAATCCGCCGTTACCAAAAAGGCGGCTGAAGCCTTCCTGCGGCACAAAAACTTGAAAAACGGCTGAAAGCGCTATTCCAATCAGGAAAAAAAGCGCTGTCGCTTTTATATTTCTGGCGAAATTTTTAACATATCTTATAAAAAGGTTCGCGTCGCTGTCTTTGTTTTGGGGAGCGAAAAATCCATTGAATTTAAAAAAAGATTTATCTTTATAAAAAAGCCTTATAAGGCAGCCCGCCGCTATTCCGCAGATGAAACACAGCGTAACGCGAATTGCAAGCGCTTTTGCGCCGAGAGCCGCAGTGTAGAAAATAAGCTGAGGGTTTAATAAAATTGAACTCATCATGAAGGAGGCAAGCCAGTCTTCTTCCATGCCTTTATCGGCGAAGGAAGCTGCTATGGGGATTGTTCCGTACATGCAAAGAGGGGAAGCGATTCCCAGAAGTGACGCCGGAAATAACCCCAAAATACCCAGTTTTTTGCCGCGAAGAGACAGAAACATCTGATTAATTTTTTCTTTGGCGAATACCGAAACAAGAGAGCCTGCCGCCATTCCGATTATCCAGTAAAAAAATATCTGCTGAAACTGAACCGAGAAATAATACCAAAAATAAATAAGATACTTCTGAAAATCCATCAATTTATGATTTTATTACATCGCCTTTCCATTGACAATACATGGATTTAAAAGATATTATTAATTGTTAAAGAGGTGTTTAATGAATATTACAGCGTTATTTAAATTATCATACGGCGTATATATAATCGGCGTTAAAGACGGAGAGAGAAACGCGGGCTGTGTCGTCACAACCGTGTCGCAGTCCACGTCAAAACCTGTTACGGTAACAGTCTGCGTCAATAAAGAAAATTATACAAACGCGTGCATAAAAAAAACAAACGCGTTTTCCGTTTCAGTTTTGTCCGAAAAAGTTAAAGAAAGCGTAATCGGAACTTTCGGGTTTTCTTGCAGCAAAGACAAGGATAAATTCTCAGGCATTTCTTCCGGTCTGACGTCCTCGGGTATTCCGTATGTAAAGGAGGGCGTAACGGCCTTTCTTCAATGCAAGGTAATAGAATCATTCGAAAACTTTACGCATACGATTTTTATAGGCGAAGTTCAGGAAGCGCAAAGCCTTTCCGATGAAAAACCGATGACCTACGATTATTATCATAAAGTTATAAAGGGCAAGTCGCCAAAAACAGCTTCCACTTATGTTGAAGATTCGCAGCAGGCAAAACCGTCAGGCGGTTTTTACAAATGCAGCATCTGCGGCTATGAACACCCGGCAAGCAAGGAAGAGTTTGAAAAACTCCCCAACGATTTCAGATGCCCGATGTGCCAGGTTGAAAAGAGCTTGTTTGTTTATACCGGCTGAGTATAGTTTTGACCAAGATACAACATTAGTTTCTGCATCATCTCTTCCAAATTGAACGGTTTCCCGATGTGATCATTCATACCGGCATTCAAACATTTTTCCACATCTTCTTTAAACACGTTCGCGGAAATGGCGATAATCGGGATCATCTCCGCGTTTTGATGTTCCGAATTCCTGATATTTAAGGCGGCGTCATAGCCGTCCATTTCGGGCATTTGCAAATCCATAAGAATTAAATCATATTTCTGCGGATTTTGCCTGAAACCTTCAACTGCCTGCAAACCGTTTTCCGCGCAGTCAATATTGATTTTTGTAGGCTCAAGCAGGGTTTTAATTATTTCGCGGTTTATTTCAACATCTTCCGCCAATAAGATATTGCGCCCCGCGAAAATGCTTTTATAATCATTATGGTCGATAATTTTGTCATAGCTGTTATCTGTTTTTTTGTTTCCTTTTTTCAGATTAACGATAAAACTAAAAGTGGAACCCTTATTCAGCTCCGATTCAACCCATATCTTCCCTTTCATCATTTCGACAATATTTTTGCATATGGAGAGTCCAAGCCCTGTTCCGCCGTATTTGCGGTTTGAATTGGAATCCGCCTGCTGAAAACTTGTAAAAATTTTCTGCTGCTGCTCCAGGCTTATTCCAATTCCTGAATCTTTAACGGAAATTTTAATAACATATTCACCTTTACCTTCGCCTAAAAGCGAAGCGTTTAAATCAACAGACCCTTTGTCGTTTGAAAACTTAACCGCGTTGCCGAGCAGATTTGTTAAAACCTGCGTAAGCCTCTGATCATCGCCGATTAAATTTTCAGGAATATCATTGTCTATCTTTATCGTAAAATTATGCTGTTTCTCATCCATGCGGAAATTAACTATATTTACCGCCTTATGAATCATTTTTCTGAAATTAAATTCAATATTGGACAATTCAAATTTGTTCGCTTCAATTTTAGACATATCAAGAATATCGTTAATAACGCCCAAAAGGTGCTGTGACGCATCATCTATTTTTTTTAAGGAGTAATCTTTAAGCGTAACGTCGTTTGTTGTTTTAGCGATCAATGACATCCCGATAATCGCGTTCATTGGCGTGCGCATCTCGTGGCTCATATTCGCGAGAAAAACGCTTTTATACCTGCTTTCCATGTCGGATTTCCTTTTCGCGGCATTAAGCCGGATCAGAATAAAAAGAAGAGCCGCGGCAAGAATGACGCTTACCATTGTCATATATAAGGTCATATTGTGCATTTCCCTGTAAAAAGGTTTTTTTGGAGTTACAAGCCCAAGATACCAGCCGTTAGAAAGCCTTTTTATAAACGCGATTGAATTTTTATTATCGAAAGTTACAAATTCCTTCTCAAATATTTCTTCTCCGTTTTTTAGCTCTTGCGCAAATTTTGTATATGTTAATTCAGGATCGCCTATTATCTTTCCAAGATACGGTTTATAAGGATGCGCGAGGATTTTAAGTTCCTGACTGATAAGAACTCCGTAACCATCCTGCGCGAGAGACGTTTCGATAATATAATTCGCTATATCATCAATATAGACGTCAAGACAGACAACACCCAGCATATATCCGTAATTGTCATAAACTGTCCTTGAAAATGTTATAATATCTTTTCCGGTCGCTCCGTCTTTATAAGGATGTGATTCGCCTATCTTCCCCTGCGATTCCATAGCGGTTATATACCACGGGCGTTCTTCGGGTTTATAACCAGGCGGCGCATTATACTCCGCGCCGCAGACAAGCCTGGGTTCATTAATTGCCGTTTCAAAATATCCGTAAAAACCTTTATATCTGAAAAATCCATTTTCCGTTTTATTTTTAATATACGCAGACTGAATATTAAAAAAATGTTTTAATCTGCCGTAATCATCGCCGTTGATCATCATATCGCGGACAGTCTCCGAGAAAACACCCAGTAAAGCGCTGGGTTCACTCAGATCCGATTCAATTTTCATTCTTTCAAAATTTACGATATTATCCGTTCTGTTCACGATATATTCATATACCAAATTACGCGTAAACATGTAGCTTAAAAGAATAATCGGAATAAATATCAAAGACGCAAAAATTAATTGAGCGTATATTGATTTCCGCATATTTTTTAAAAATGTATAAATTTTCGCCATTTTATGTATTCTCCAGCTTAGAAAATAAAAAATTATTTTTTAAACGGCGAATGATTTTATATGCCGAATTTTGAATGTCTTTCGTTTGTTTGTGTTTTTTATTGATTACTTTAATCCGGCGCGCAGCAAACAGGCAATCGGCTGCTTCGAGGCGTCAAAGCGTTTTTGTCAATATACGCGCAGCAAATACTGCTTTAACAACGCGATCATATCGTTAAAATCTATGGGTTTTCTGAGATGACCATTCATGCCGCAAGCCAGACATCTTTCTACATCTTCGCGGAATACGTTCGCGGTCATTGCGATAATGGGGATTTCTTTGCTTAAATCCCTTTGTTCTTCGCCTTCGGTAAAGCTCGCGGCATTGCTTTCCATTAATTTTTTTTCGTATTCGCGAATTTTGGCTGTCGCCTGATAGCCGTCCATTTCGGGCATCTGGATATCCATGAAAATCAAGTCATATTTCCCAGGCGACGCCGTGAACATTTTAACCGCGATTGCCCCGTTTTCGGCAAAATCGATTTTTAAAGCGGTCGGTTCCAGCAATGTTTGAACAATTTCGCGGTTTATATCCACATCTTCAGCGAGAAGTATTGTTTTTCCGCTGAAGGCGGCTGAATAGCCGTCCGCTGTATTTATATCATCATCATTGATATTGCCGCTGTCTTCACCGCGTTTTAATAAAATATTAAGAAAAAACTTTGAGCCTTTTCCTGCCTGCGACTCTACCCAGATGCTGCCGTCCATCAGTTCCACTATTCGTTTGGAAATTGTAAGTCCAAGACCTGTTCCGCCGAATTGACGCGATGTTCCGGCGTCCGCCTGTTCAAATGATTCAAACAGGCGGGACTTCTGCTCTTCCGTTATGCCGATTCCCGTGTCCGATACGCATATTTCCAGCCTGCACATTTCGTTTGCTTCCGACACAAGACGGGTATCAAGCTGAACTGTCCCGTCGTTAGGAGTAAATTTAACGGCGTTCGACAAAAGATTTGTAATAACCTGCGTAAGCCTCTGATCGTCTCCTATCAGCACATTCGGAACATTTTCTTCTATGTTAATGATAAAGGTGAGCTGTTTTTCATTAATACGCGGGTTTATGATATCCGCTATTTTTTGAAGCAATTCTTCGTACACAAAACTGACAGGCGATAATTTCAGTTTGTTAGCCTCGATTTTAGACATATCAAGTATATCATTTATTACGCCAAGAAGGTGTTTGGAAGCTCCCTCAATCTTGTAAAATGCGTTGTCCTTTTTATCAAGATCGGAAGCAAGTTTGCCTATTGTAGTCATGCCGATAATGGCGTTTAACGGCGTCCGTATTTCATGGCTCATGTTGCTTAAAAAACTGGTCTTTGCCCTGCTTGCTTCTTCCGCATCTCTTTTCTGTTTTTCGGTATTCATCAGAATTTTCTTTGATTCCGTAATGTCCATAATCGCGCCGGCGATGCGGATTACATTTCCGTTTTTGTCGCGGATCGATTCTCCGCACGCGCGGAAATAAAGATATTCTCCGTTTCTGTGCAGCAGGCGGTACTCCACATCATAGGGCGTTTTTCCCTCGGGGTCGCTTAAATGATTATAAATAGCCTGATGGGCGTCCGCTCTCTCATCGGGATGAAGCTTGTCGTTCCAGCTTTCAAATGTATTCGGAAAATCATGCTCGTTAGCGTATCCAAGCATAAATCTGAACTCATCCGACCATGTAAAAACATTTCCCGGATTCATTGGATCATTATTGAAGATCGTCACGTCCCATAAGCCGATTTTTGTGGCTTTAACTACCGCGTTCAGCATTGTAAGCTGAAGCTCATGTTTTTCCTGGGTAAAATGCAAATCCCTTTCGCGCTCGCGGGTGCGGATATTATCGTCATGTTCGATTTTAACGTCTTCCATCACTTTAAAAATGCAGTTAACGGGAATATTTACGTTAAGCGCTATTTTTCTCGCCATGTCTCTGCATGTATGGCTGCCGCAGGAACCGCAGTCTAAATTCTGTTTTACGTAATCGTTTTTGCCGAGTAACGCAAAAGCCGCGTTTATATCTTCTTCGCCGATTTCACGCAAAGCCGCCGGCTTGGGTTTGTATTCTCTTATAAAATCTTTAAGATCGAGGGTATCCTGGTACAATTTGTACATTTTTTCATAATGTTCTCTTTTGCGTTCCTGCGTTACCCTTCTTCTTTTATCGCTCATTATTTTATTAATTTCAAAAATATTTCTGTCCGATGAATAAGCCGAGCCGATATTACAGCCTTCTTCGCAGTTTAAAATGTCGTAAATGTCGGGAAGAAACTCTTTTGGGGTTTTTGAGTAAATATTCAGTTTCTCGTATACGGAATATCCTTCCGCTTTTATTATGTGAATATTTCTTCCCATAAAATATTCAATATTTTCCTTTAAACCGCCCGGCATCGGGAACATGGAACCCAAACCGCTTTCTTCGTTATCAAACTGGACTTCTTCATCAGGAAGGGCAATATGGTTTCCTTCAAGATACCTGTGCAGGTATTCAAATGTAATATTGTATTGGGCAAGCCCTGTGTCTCTTATTTCCCTTGTTTTTGCCATACACGGCGAAAGAAGCGCGATAGAATCCGTTATGCCTTTATATTTTTTCATATATACGGAAATGCACGCCATCGGACTGTGAACCGGAGAAAGAAGCGAGAGCAAATCATGACCGTACGTTTCGCAGTAGGAGACAATCACCGGACACGGCTGGGTAATTAGGGGAGTTGCGCCGTTCTCATTTAAATATTTAACATGAGCCCAAACGCAGATATCGGCTCCAAGCGACACGTCGTATATCAATCTGACGCCCAGATTTTTAAGGTATTTAAAAAGTTTTTTATAATGGGGAATATTCGTTCTTATTGAAGGAGCCGCTATTACCGAAATCGGAACGCCGTTTCTAAGATCGTTAAAAAATCTTTCAATATCGTCAACAAAATATCTCGCCTCATGTTTGCACGCGGATATACACCTGCCGCAGACGATGCATTTATCCTGATCGATTCTTACCTTTATATTTCCGTTTTCATCCTGATAGGTAATATTTGTCGTTTCCATGGGACATTCACGGACACAACGATTGCAGCCTGCGCATTTATCTCTTTTTGAGTTGATTATTTCGATCATAATTCTGATTAATCAATTATATCACGCAGAAAACAAAGAAACAATCAAAAAATCGGAATAATCGGGGTAAACTGGATAATTAACCGCATATTTAAAATCTGCCGAAACCGCATATATTCATTTTACCGCCGTTTGTAGTATAATGTACAAAGAGTCTATACATGGAAAAACTATATAAACGGCCTGCCATAATAGTAGGCATTCTTGCGGCAGTTACCTTATTTTTGGGCATTCAGCTTCCCCATGTGGAACTGGACAATAACAACCTGCGTTTTTTACCGGAAAATAACGACGCGAAAGTTATTTCCGATTATGTCGATAGTACCTTCGGCGGACAGGTAATAATTCTTGTAGGACTGGAGCGTCCTTTCAGATCGGTATTTGAAAAGGAATTCCTGCGGCGAATCCGCGTTTTTTCAGACGCGGTGGAAGAAGTCGATTTGGTTAAATCCGTCAATTCGCTTATGTCAACTCAGTACATTACAGGCGACAGCGAAAGCATCATTGTTTCGGATTTGGTGCCGGAAAATTTTTCAGGAACTCCGGGGGAAATCGCCGAGCTCAGGCGAAGAATCGCCTCGTGGGATTTATTCCGCGGCTCGCTTGTTTCGGAAGACCTTACCGCTACTCAAATACTTATCACACTTAACGTGTCAACAGTTGATTCAACAAGCCCCGAGGTAGCTCTCACTTTCAGAAACATTAAAAAAATAGCGGATGAGATTTTTGAAGAAGACGCGAACGTTTACTTCGCAGGGCAGGCTGTAATAAATGCCGTAATAAATGAATCGATAATTAAAGACAATGTTCTTCTTTTTCCGATGGCGATTATTGTTGTATTATGCCTGCTCTTCTTCGCGTTCAAGAGGCTGATTTTCGTAATACTTCCGTTATCTACGGCGATAATATCGGTTGTATGGACTGTGGGAATCGCGGCTTTATTCGGCGTAAAACTTTCAACAATAACAACCATAATGCCGATTATCCTTGTCGCTGTCGGACACGCCTACGGCATCCATGTTATTACCCACTATGTTAAGGACATCAGCGAAAAAGCTCTGTCAATCGAAGAGCATCGTTTAATTGTTTTTGATCTAATGAGGAAAATGATAAAACCCGTTTTTCTTGCGGCAATCACAACCGTAACAGGTTTTATTTCTTTCTGTTTTACCCCGATTGTTCCGATGCGCGAGTTCGGATATTACACGAGCATCGGCGTTCTTGCTGTTTTTGTTTTAACTGTTTTATTCATTCCGTCAATGCTTCTTCTTCGCGGACCCGGCAAAAAGCAGACTAACGAAAATGATCGCCGAAGCGAGAATGATAAAATCAGCAATGTTATCGCAAATATTTTTCTTAGCATCGCGAGAAAAAAGAAAACTGTGCTTGTCTCAACAATATTTTTAATTTTAATTTCAATCTACGGAATTTCAAAAATTGTCGTGGATAACTCAATCGTAGATTTTTTCCAGAACGAAACCGATATCAGCCGTTCAGACCGATTCATCCGCGAATACTTCGGCGGCTCAAAAGATTTAAACCTTGTAATTCAGGCTGACACAACGGAAGAAATTCTACACCCCGACGTTTTAAAAGCCGTAGACGGTCTTGCGGATTATTTAACGCGCAATGTTCCGAAAGTCGGAAAAATCGCCGGTTTTACCGATATAATCAAACGCGTTAATCAGGTATTTAATGTCGATCAAAGCCCGGACGGACTGCCGCCTTCGCCTTCCGCTCCGGTTTCAGCGAATGACAGTTTTGGTTTTGACTCTTTCGGATTCGGCGGCTTTGGTTTTGATGACGAGCCGCCGCAGCTTTTAGGACAAGTCAGTCCCGCTCATTCTTCAGAACCTGCCTGGGCAAATTACACAGCGGCGGATCTGCTGAGATTTTTAGACATTACAGCGGCTATGTCGCCCAATATGAGCGGCAATGAGCTGGCGCTGGAATTAAAACGCCTTTCCAATTACGACGGTATGGCATACTATGAAATCCCGTCGGATCCGGCGCGTTACGGAAAGCAGACTCCCGAGGATCTTCAAAAACTTATCGCCAATTATCTTGTTCTGCTTGCCGGAAATGACGATCAGGGCTATTCGGATGATCCCTTTGAACCGACTTCGATAAGAATGATGATGCAGCTTCGCACCACAGGAAGCGGCGACACGCAAAAAGTCTTCGACATTATAAACGCCTACATCGATCTTAACTTTCCCAAAAATGTGCGCACAATGATTTCAGGCGGCGTCGCGCTTGAACTGGCAGTTACGGATTTGATTCTTAATTCCCAGATAATTTCCATAATAATCTCCGTTCTGATGATATTTATCATTGTTTCGATTGCCCATAAATCATTAGCAGCCGGAATAATAAGCGCTGTGCCCTTAATTCTTGCCGTTTTATGTAACTTTTTGGTTATGGGGTTTTTTGGTATTAAGCTGAACCTTGGAACGGCGCTTATCGCAAGCCTTACAGTGTGTATCGGCATTGACGACGCTATTCACTTTATTGAGTTTTATAAACGTGAATACAAAGCCGGCGAGCAGGGCGCGCTCCGGCGCACATTTATCGCCTGCGGAAGAGCCATTTGCACCACCGCGATGTCTGTTGGAATCGGGTTTGCCGTTTTGGCATTCTCTCAATTTAAAATCATCGCGGAATTCGGCTTGCTTACCGCGCTTTGCATGCTGACAACAACGATTGTAAGCCTTACGACCATGCCGGTTCTGCTTACTGTTATAAAACCAAAATTCATTTACGGGGGAAAAAAATGAATCGATTTTCCGCATTAATATCAGCCGTTATATTTTTATTCGGCGCCGCGGCGGTTTACGCGCTTGACGCAAACGCAATTATGACGTCGGCGAAAAACCGCGTTAAATCCGATACTGTTTCTTCTCGCTCGCGGATGGTTATTACCGCGAAAGACGGAAGCACAACGGAAAGAGTTATCGACCAATATTCAAAAGACGGACCCAATGGAGCGAGAACCGTGATTGTCTTCCAGCGTCCTGCGAATGTAGCCGGCTCCAGATTTTTAACGATGGATAATGACAAGGGCGGCACGGATCAATGGATATTTTTGCCGAGCCTCGGCAGAATCAGGCGGATAGCTTCCTCGGAGAGCGGCGGAAATTTCATGGGGACAGATTTTTCCTATGACGATATTTCGTCCATGGACAGGGATATTTCGCTTGATACGCACACAATATTGAATGAGGAAATGTTTAACGGCAAAAACTGCTATGTAATTCAATCAATCCCGAAAGACACTTCCTATCAATATGCAAAAACAATTACATGGATAGACAAAGAAAGCTATTTAATCTATAAAGCCGATATGTATAACCGCCGAAATGAAATCGCTAAAATTATGGAGATGGCGGATTTTAAAGACGTGCAGGGACGCTTAACGCCGATGCAGACAAAAATTTCTACCGCCGCAGCGGGAACATCGACAACTATATTCATGGAGATCATGAAGTATGACGATCCGATTCCTGAAGGCGTATTTACCCCGGCATATCTTGAAACAGGCAGGGCGGCAAGGTAAAATTTAATGAAGAAATTTCACGCAAGACCGCACAGAGGAAGAGGGATTTTGCGTGTTGTTGGAGAGCGTATGTTAAAAAGATTATTAATAATATTATTTTTTGTTTTTTATATTTTTATTCCGATTTGGGCGCAGGATTTCGGATTCGGGTTTAATGATGAAATATCTCAGGCAGGTTCAGGCGGAGATCGTCCTGTAGCCATATCCGGCGAAGTAGCGACGGCAATTATCGGATACTTTGACGAAATGGCTGAAGGAGCCGAGCATATTAAAACTGTAGATATGTTCATGTTTTCGGGAAAGTTAAAATTTCTCGCGCAGTCGCCAATCGCGCAGGGTGTGATTAAAATAAAATTAGTGCCGTCGCTTGTGCCGATCAGCATTGACGAAGCGTATATCGGCGCGTTTTACGAAGGCTTTGATTTTTCCGCCGGATTAAAAAAAGTCACATGGGGCAAAGCCGATCAGTTCGGTCCTCTTGATGTTATCAATCTTCCCGATCAATCAAAAATATTTATCGAAATGGCTGATAACAGCAATCTTTCGGACGTAAAAATCGCAAACCCTGTTATTCACGCTTCGTACAGATTCGGACAGTTCTCCAAAATAGAAGGAATATTCCTGCCAAGTTTCCAGATAATCAGCATGGCTGTGTCTTCCGCGGTAGACGGTTCCAATGAATTTTTAACCTTGATTACAGGACCGGCTTCAACGGAAAGATGGATGCCTAAAGAAATGGACGCATTTAACAAAATGATAAATGGAAAAGATGAAAATGGTAATAAATTAACTGCATTTTCCTTCGAAAAAACAGAAGCTACAGGACTTGATTACGCGCAAGCCGGAGTAAGATTTACAACTACTCTCGGAAGCGCGGATGTCGGCATGCAGTATTTTTACGGACGGATGTTTCAGCCTGCCGCTAAATTTTATCTTGCGGAAAAGACATTTCTTCCAACAATTGAATTTTTATTTAACATTTATCATCAGATTGGAATTGATTACGCGCAGGTGCTTGCGGGTTTCAATGTCAGAGCCGAAGCCGCGGCAAATATAACGGAAGATTTGGACGGCAGCGACGGATTAATCTATAACCCTTCAATCGGATGGTCTTTAGGATTTGATCGCGATCTTTTTCTTGGGATCAATTTAAATTGTCAGGCAAACGGAAATGTGCGGCTTTTTAACGACAAAGTCGGCAGCAGTAACATTCCATTTGACCCTGATTTTGACAATGAAGCCGGTAAACCGGTTACCGCTACCCGTCTTACATCAATGCTTTCAAGAAAATTCCTCCGCGACGAACTTGAACTGCGCGCCGCAGTCGTTTGGGGTATTGAAGATAAAGACTTCGTAATCATTCCGTCGTTAATCTGGACAAGAGACGGTTTAAAAGCCGCGTTTTCAGGAGGTTTCTTTCTGGGCGATTCGGACGGTCAACTTGGTCAGTATAAAAACAACAATTTCTTAAAAGCTTCCCTTGCTTACACCTTTTAATAACCCGGATTTTGTGGTATTATTCTGAAAATACTTCTTAGAAGGATGTTTTTATGGATATTTCCGCAAAAAACGCGTATTTCTGCCCTTCCTGCAAAAAACCTGTCGCGGAAGTTAAGATATCGGGTTTTTCAATTCAAAGCGGCATTATTTATTCTGACGGAGTAAAGACAGACCGGGAAAGTCCCTTCTCTTCTCATTTTGAGCCGAGTCTTGGAAAATGCCCGTTTTGCAATGATATTTTTTTCGTCAGCAATCTTAAACCTGCAAATAAAAATGTACTAATTAAAAAAAATAAAAATATAATTAATCCTGAAAAAAACGATTTTATTAAAGCACTCGAGAAAAAACTTGCCAAAACTCCCGATGAAGAAATTGAAGCGCGTTTATGCGTGTGGCAGGTTCTGAATGAAAAAGTCCGCGCTGTCCGCAAGGAAGGCAATCGCGATTTAGAGCTGGAAAAAGAATTTTTCAGCGGCGCGAACGCACGTCTTTATAAAGAAAATTGCGCAGCTCTGATTTCGCTTTTTGAACAAAAACTGAAAGGCAAAAAATCTGATATTAAAAACGAATCAAAAATTAATGAAATAAAAATCACTATGGCGGAAATTCACCGCAATCTGGGAAATTTTGACGCCTGTTTTGATATCATTGAATCGCTTCCGGCGAAATATGAATGGTTAAAACTTAAATATATGCCAAGAACCGCTTCCAATGACCGCCTTGTTTTTGCCTTAATAACGCCGGAAGAAAAAACTGAAGATTTCGCGGCGGAGGACGTTGATTTAAATGATCCTGACAAAGCGATTGAATACTATACAAGAGCGATAGAAACAAACAAATGCGCGTTAAACGCATATTATCCCTCCCGCGCCGCGGCGTATATGAAAAAAGGCGAATTACAGCTTGCGTTAAACGATATAACTTACGCGCTGGAAATCTCGAACGATTATGAAAACGATTATTTCCTGTTAGCGCAAATTTACGAGAAAATGGGCGAAACGGAAAAATCCAAATGGAATATTTTCAGAGCAAGGCATGTCGAGGCATTTCAATATACCGTAAACGAACACGAGCGTAGATTTCCAAAGCCGCAGAGAGAAGGCGTAAGCGGCAAGCCTTTTATCGGCAAAGAAAAAGTATCCGTTAAAAAAAGCGGCGGAAAAGTTATTCTTTACCTTGCGTCGCAGGAAGAAGAGCCTGTTGAGCCTGAAATACTTTATTCGGGCGGAGATAACGCTCTTTTCAGAAGAAGACCGGATCAATTTATTTTACTTGAAAAAGTCCCCGATGATTTTTTTAACGATGCCGAAGTGCGCGATGCTATTTTCAACAAAAAGGAAGCTTTAATTTCAGAAAACGGAGCAAACCCCGCGCTTGAGTATACGGTAAAAATACGCCTTGTAATTGAAACGCTTGAATCCGCCGAATCAATCATCAAGGACGGCTACCCCCTCTTTACTTCGCTTCGCGCCCGTGTCAGCGCGAACATGAACAGACCAATCACCGATGTAATCGGCAAAGAAGACTGCATTAACCTTGCGGCGGTTCTCGCGAGAGAAGAAAATTACCAGCTTTTGGATAAGTACATTTCGGAAAAACTGCCGCTTAATGAAAAAGTCAGTTTTGTTTTTGGAACATGGCGTCCTACCGTGCTGTATTATGTCACAGTAAAAAGAATGGTAGGCTTTATGGAAGATCCTTTGAAAATAATCCGTTTCCTTGCCGCCAACGGAGCGGATCCTAATATGGCATGCGAAGAAGGCGACACTCCGCTTGGAAATCAATGTCTGGATAACGGTTTAACGATTATTATGAAAACGCTTTTAGAATCAGGCGCGGATCCTAACTGCCCTACGGAATCAGAAGCCGGACCTATCGCGCCCCTTCATCTTACTCTTTTTCACTCTGAATACGATGAAGAAACTCAGGAGTTTACGCCGATCAAGGCGAAAGAGATTGAAAAAGTAAAACTTCTTGTTGACGCCGGAGCGGACGTTAACTATTCAAGCGGCGCGGACAGCACCGCGTTAAGCCTTGCCATTAACAATTCCGAGGGCAGTGTGCGAAAGGAACTTGTAAAGACGCTTCTTGATAAAGGCGCGAATGTAGAACATGCAATTAAAGCGCTGGAAAAAGCGGTCGAACAAAAAAGCCACTCGGCGGCATATTCTCTTTACGAAATATATTCATCTCAAATTGAGGGTCTAAACGTAAAACCTGATCCAAAACTGTCGCGCAAGTATCTCTTGCTTGCCGCCGACTTAAAATACAAACCGGAGAATGAAGACGACGACTACGACGGTTATGACGACGGTAAATACGACGGAGAACTATAGTTAAAAAACAAAGGGAGGGAAAATGAGCGGCGAGAGTATAGACATCTCAGTAATAAAAAAGGCGGCGGAGGAAGGAGACGCGAGCGCACAAACTAGCTTTGCTTTGTGTTATTATCAGGGCGAAGGCATTGAACAGAATTATGAGCAGGCTGTTTTTTGGTATACAAAAGCGGCGGAACAAGGCGATTCCGACGCGCAAGGTCTTTTGGGGATGTGCTATGAAATCGGATGCGGCGTAGAAAGAGATATTAAAAAAGCGCTTTACTGGTATCTGCAATCCGCGCAACAGGGCGATGATATTTCGCAGGGAATTCTTGCCCTTTATTACGAGATTGGTTCTGAAATTCCGCAGGATTTTAAAAAGGCGGCGGAATGGCATACAAAAGCGGCGAATCAGGGTAATGTCAGGTCGCAGTTTCATTTGGGAGTTTTATACGAAAACGGCACAGGCGTTGAAAAGGATTGTAAAAAAGCGGTTTACTGGTACACAAAAGCGGCGCAGCAGGAAGACGGTACTGCTCAGCTCTATCTGGGAAGATGCTGCGAAAACGGGATCGGAACCGAGAAAGATCAAAAGCAGGCTGATTTTTGGTATTCAAAAGCGGCGCAGGATATATACGCGCTTGAATCATTGGACAAATACTACGAAGAAGGCAAAACGCTGAACAGCAGGTTCAAAACGGCAGGCGAATGGTATCAGGCGTACGCGGCTGACGGCAAAGCCGCCAAAAGCTATGCCAGCTTTATACGTGAAATAGACGAAGATGATGTTGAACTTTTTATTTTATCCGTTTTCTGGTACGAGCAGGCGGCGTTAAAAGGAGATATTGATTCATTCTACCAGCTCGCTTTAATGTACAGTTTTAATAAAGCAAACGCCCAGAATGTGCAAAAGATATTCATAAACAGACAGGTTGTTCCAACCGGGCAAAGCATCGCGGATTTTGTAAACAAATTTTATCCGATGCCGGAAAAGAATAAAAAATTAAATTTAAATAAAGATGAACGCGCCTCATTGCAGAAAAGAATCAAAGAACTTGCTGAAACAGCAGGAACGGCGGGCATTTTCGCGTTAGACGAAGAAATAAAAAAAGAAAAAAATATGGTTTTAAAAAACGCCCTTCAAATGATCTATAACGGACTTGACAATAATATTATCAGCGTGGTAACCGAAAACCTTCTCTGCGCAGCGGACGATGAAGTCAGGCAGATATTTCTAAATGGCATAAAAATGATACAGCGGGTAGAATGAAAACAAAGATTATTTATAAAAATTGATGTATAATGCAGAAGCGGCATTTTACTTTTAAGGAGACTTTAATGAAGAATTTTCTTGACAAATTAACGCGCGCGATAGACCGTACCATTTCCGGTTCTCTTTTAAAGCAATTTCTCTTTTTTCTTTTTATCACAGCGATCGTATTTACGCTGCCTTTCGCTTTAAGAGTTATATTTTTTTCAAACCCTGATGATGATGCGCAAAGCAAGTTCTGGAATTCGATTCTTAATTTTATTGACACAGACGGCTATGAAAACATGGATTTATTTGAGCGGATTCTTGTTTTAATCACAAACCTCGGAGGAATTATAATTTTTTCAGGCATACTTGTCGCAATTTTAACCAATTTTATTTCCCAGCGGATCGACAATTTCAACAACGGAGAAATATTTTATTCATTTAATAACCATATAGTAATAATCGGCTATGACAATATCTGCGATGAACTTATCGCGCAGCTGGCAGTTGACAACGACCTTGTGCTTCAGACATCGGAAGATGTAAACGCGGTACGCCATGAAATTTTCAATAATTTGCCGGAAGAATTAAAAAAGAAGGTCTATGTCGTCAGCGGAAACAGAATAATGCGCGATGATGTCGAAAAATTAAGAATTCATAAATGCAGGCAATTATTTTTATTCGGCGGCATGAATGAGGATTCGCGCGATTCAACAAATATTGAATGTCTCGGGTTAATAACGGACATTCTTAAAGCCGAAGGAAGGAGTAATTTAAAATGCCATGTATTTTTTAAACACCACTCTACTTTCGCCGTTTTCGAGCGTCAGGAAATATCGGGGATACGCGAAACAATTGATTTTCTGCCTTTCAATTTTTACGACATGTGGGCTCAGAAAATATTTGTTAAAAACACTTACAATAACGGCGAAATAAACTATAAACCGCTTGATTATAAAATAATTACAGCGGATTCACAAACAAGGGTTCATCTCATCATACTGGGAATGTCAAATATGGGGATTTCTCTCGGATTACAGGCGGCGCAGCTTTGCCATTTTCCGAATTTCGTAACAAAGAAAATAAAAACGCGCATAACATTTATCGATAAGGATGCGGACAGTTTAATGCAATCGCTTAAAATGCGGTTGCGCACATTATTCGATGAAACCGATTATATGTATCGATCCTATAAAGAAAATGTATCCTATGACAGCCGCGAGACTTCTTCATGCAAAAAATACACAGATATCGAATTTGAATTTATTAAAGCGCATTTTCAGGATGATGAAGTCCAGAATTTCATGGAACAGTCCGCATGTGACAAAAATTCCTGTCTTACAGTCGCGGTAGCGCTGCATGACCCGTCCGCTTCGTTAGCTGCCGCTTTATATCTTCCGCCCGCGTTGTTCGATTCAGACGCGAGCGTTTTGGTAAGGCAAGTACATTCACACTCTATAATATCCATGCTGTCAGAGGAAAGAGAAAGCGATATTTACCGCAAATACAAGAATCTGCGTCCTTTCGGCATGTTAAACAAATGTTACGAGATTACGGAAGCCGACGAAATCCTGCCCATGATGGTTAAGTATACATACGATAAAACAAAATTCGATGAAGAATACACAATTAAGGATTTTGATGAAGACGCAATCCGCGAAAACTGGAAAAGCAACTGGAAAAATCACGAGAATATGCCGGCTCTTAAAGCCTCGAACCGCTACGCCGCCAATTTTATCCCCATAAAACAGCGTTCTTTGGACATAAAAGAAGGCGTTGAACTCAATGTCAGTCAGATAAATCTGGCAGCCAGAGTCGAACACAACCGCTGGGTGATGGAAAAACTTCTTGTAGGTTTCCGCGCTCCAACGCCCGAAGAAGCGGAAGAAATCGGCAAAGACAGGAGTAAACGCGAATATTACAAGGCAAAATTTGTGCATCAGGACATAAAGGGGTATCAGGAACTCGGCGAAGACATCATGAATATAGACGTAAAAATCTACGATATCAATATTTCCAGGGCTTTGCCGTACATGCTTAAATTCCTCGCGGACAAACGCATAAAATAACGGCAATTTACGGGTTGAATAAATTAATTTTAATATATATTATTAATGTCAATTATGTTTAACAAAAAACAGGAAGCGTCATTGTGGCTTATCAGCATTTATTACAGGGAATACGGTCCTTTTAACCTCAGCGAACTCGCCGAGCGCGCCTGTAACCGCAAATTCGGATGGGATATGTACGTTTACAGGTTTCCGAAGGATAATGTATGGCGCCCTGCCCGCGATGTTCCGGAAATCAGAGAAATCCTTTTAAAGCATTTTCCGCTGAAAAAAGGAGACATGGGTCCCGCCGGAGGCTGTGTTTATTATGATAACGCGAATTCCAAACTATACGAAGTATCTCCGGCGGACGCTGGATATTGTTCGTGGGAGAACGCCGAAAGAACCTGTAAAAATTTTTCATTTAACGGCTTTAATGACTGGCGGCTTCCGTCGCCGAAGGAGCTTTCCGAGGCTTCATTGTATATGAGCGATCAAATCCGCCAAAAAAGAAATATCGAACAGACAAACGAACATATTTATCATTGGAGCAACAAGCGCGACGGAAACAAGGCTTCAGCCGTTATTACCTGCATTGTTGAAGATAAATACGAGCCTTCCTCAGGCGGAACCGCAAATGGAAAATTCGTAAACAAGGACGGCATTGTCAGAGGAAACGAAAAACCGCTTCCGGTAACGGAATGGCATCCTGTGCGCCCTGTGCGTGATTTAAAAAAATAAACGCTTATAATTTACTGTTTAAAAGTTCGTTTTTGGCTTTCATCGCCTCAACATTGCCCATCGCTATAAGTTCATCCAAAAGAGCGATGCTTTTTTCCCTGTCTTTTATAACGCCGTCGCCGTCCCAATACATCATGCTGATAATCAATTTAGCCTCATTAATGCCGGCGCCTGACGCGGCAGTAAGATACTCAAACGCTTTCGCATAATCAGCGTCATGACCTTCCCCTACATAGAGCATAGCTCCGGCCTGCATGCATGAAGGAGCGTAATTGTTTTCGGCAGCCAGCATAAAATGATACAGAGCTTTGCTTTTGTCAATTTCAGCGCCGAGTCCCTGCTGAAAAATTACGCCAAGATTGTGATGCGCCATGGGATATACCAAATCGTAAACCGCCATCCTGTGAAAAGTCAGGGCAATATCAGAACGGGTATCGGCGTCATTTAAATCCGGCATTAAGTAGAAAGGCTCTTCAAGATCGATAATATACATAAAACAATTCACGGCTTCTTCATAATCCTGCTCTACCCCAAGTCCGCCCATGTAAGCCGCGCCAATGTTAAAAAGCCCCGATAAACTGCCGCTCTCAGCCGCCTCGGTAAAACATTCCGCCGCTTTTTCCAGGTCCTTTTCAAATCCCTGCCCATTCTGATACATCGCGCCAAGCATAGCCATGGCTTCGGCGCTTCCAGCATCGGAAGACTGTTGATAATAATCAGCCGCCTTGCTGAAATCCTGTTTATAAACCAAACCGTTATAATAAAGCGTGCCCATTTCGTAGAGCGCGCTGGCTAATTCCTGTTCAACGGCTTTATCCAGCCAATAAAAAGCATTTCGTTTTTCTTCATCTGTTTGGGCGTTTTGAAACATCATTATGTAAAGGTTCATCTGGGCATTCGCGACATCTCTAAGCGCCGCTTTTTCCATATACTCAATTGCCTTTTTATCATCTTTTATAACGCCGATGCCATTGTAGTAACAGGCTCCAAGCTCCGCCCAGGCTTCAGGCAGCCCCTTATCTGCCGCCGCCTTAAGGTAACCAATCGCCTTTCCCATTTCACTTTGACTAACCTCGCCATTTGATTCATCTGCCGTCTCAAAATAGAGATCCAAAAGTTCCTCAGCGGTTTTTTCGTTCATATTTATCATTTTTTGGCTTTCCTTAGGGAAATTATAGGCTTAAATGATTATTAAATCAATTGTTTTAAGTACCGCGCCATTTTTCTCAATGAATTGCATACTTTCTGTTTCTTCAGTACTATGAGTCTGCTTTTCTATTCACTTTTTTGGACTAAAACCCTTCTAAATTTATCTTTACCATTAATTTTTGGGACATAGCATTCAATAATTTTATATCCTTTTTCTAATAAACCATTAAATAAAGGATGATTAGATACCGCAAATGGTTTTTTATAATCACTTGGTATATAGCAATTATCTACTTGTAAATATCCGCTATCATCATATTTTATATATTTTTTTGGTATTTCTTTTAAAGGCATTATTTTTAAATGTTTTAATCTTGGTCTGTTTTTTATTTTTATATTAGTATACCAAAAACAAGGATTGCTTACAATTTCTTTTTTAGGATTTTTAAACCAGTCTACCCTGTTAAATCCTCCCCATGCTTTTTTTTCTTTAAAATATCGCATAAATGCCATTGTTATATAATTTGTCTGTGCAGAAATTATTAAAAACTTTTTACCGCTTTTAATAATAATTTCCCAGTAATCAATAGCTCTTGAAAACGGCGGATTAGTACATACTATATCAGCCTCTTTTTTTAATATTTCTATTGATAACGGATGATCAAAACTTCCGTTATAACCTTCTGGATATACTTTTAGTTTATCATAATCTTTAATCTCACTATATCCTTCTTTGGTAAATATATAGCCTTTTGCGCCCTGGTTAAATAAATCATATTGATTATTTTCACCGCCAATATTATGCGTACAAATTAATTTTTTTAATTCAAGTTTTTTAAAATTTTGTAAAAAAAACAAAGGAAACGCGGATGTATTCTTTTCGTTATTATCTACTGCGTCATCGCAATTACAGAATACTGTTTTATTTTTCCATATTGACATTGGATACATGTTTAGTTCTTTTTCTACATCTAATCTATAAAACATAGTATCAATTTGGATTTTCTTTATCAATAGAGATCTTTCCCTCTGTTTTTCATAACATACATACAATGGGAAATAACATCTTTATGAAGACGGAGGTAATTCCTATAAAAAAGATAACTTTACGCGCAATAGGGACTCAGGCTTATCATACTCTTTTGCCGCCTCGGAGAATTGAACTCCAGACACGCAGATTTTCAGTCTGCTGCTCTACCAACTGAGCTAAGGCGGCTAAACAAACGCACCGCAAAGCGGTGTGGATGAACAAAATCAACTAGCCCGGGCGCCAACAAACGTAATCCCAGAGCCATAAAGCAAGCCAACCTTCAGGTTGGCGGCAGTGCCGCTTTTAACAGCTAAACACCGTATTAAAAAGCGCCTAATCTAATATGTCAAAAAGACAAAAAAATGTCAATATGACCTATTTGAAGATATGGGGATTCGGCTTCCCCGATGGAGATATGGGGATTCGAACCCCAGGCCTGTTGATTGCGAACCAACCGCTCTACCAACTGAGCTATATCCCCGGTAAAGTTATATTTAGCAGAAAATGGGGATATTAGTCAAGAGGTACCATCGAGCCTTACGGCTCGTGAAGTGTGGAAATTTATATACAGCGTTGCTCACGCAACGGGTATCTTCAGACCTAAAGGTCTGTGGTGTGGAGAAATTTATTATATGGTCATCTTTCAGATGACCGGCACCATCCACCCTTTGGTATCGGGCAGTTTGCCGTACTGTATGCCCTTGAGCGTGTCGCGGATATCGGCGGTGAAATCGCCTGTCTTGCCGTCATTAAAAACGGATTTCTTCCCCTGATACGTTATCGAAGAAAGAGGAGTAGCTCCCGCGGCGGTACCGCTTACAAAACATTCCTTTGTCTCTTCCATTGCCTCGTCTATCGATATTTTGCGCTCCGTTACTTTTATGCCTTTATCGCGGGCAAGCTCTATGATGCTCATTCTTGTAATACCGGGCAGAATTGTATCGCCCAATTCGGGAGTTACAAGTTCTCCTGATTTCAAATAGAAAAATATATTGCAGGAAGAGCCTTCCTCTATGTACTTACGGTGAGTTCCGTCCAAAAATATACATTCCATGTAACCGGCTTTCAAGGCCTCTGATTTAGCGAGAGCTGATATTACATAATTGGAACAGGCTTTTATCCAGCCTGTGCCGTTCGGCATCGCGCGGACTTTGTCTGAAACAATGGCATCCGAGCTTCCTGATGAAAAGTACGCGCTTACAGGCGTATTTATAACCATCACATAAGGTTCTTTGGAAAGATTTACCCCGATTCCGCCTTCGGCGATTGTGAACGGTCTTATGTAAACAGCGTCCGCGTACATAAAGGATTCTTTTTCCCATTCGCTTCTGTAATGAGGCTTAAAGCTGAGAGCCGCGTTGCGTTTTACCGTTTCCACGCAGGCTTTAACAAAATCTTCTTTGGGGAACGGCGGCATGCAAAGACCTTTCATTGAAAGCGCGAAACGCTCTCCGTTTTTATCGGGTCTGAAAATGGCAAGACCGTCGTTCTTTTGAGGGAAAGCTTTTAATCCTTCAAAGCACGCAAGACCGTACTGGCTTGTGTAATTGACAACAGGCATATCGTCATAATAATTGCGGGAATTTTCCAGTTTGACGCGTTCATCTTCTTTTAATGCCGCTTCCTCTTCCTGCGTTTTATGAGGTTTTTCGATGTATTCATCACTCCATTTTCCGCCTGTAAATTGAGCGCGGTAAGTGATCGGATACGTGTTCAATGCAAATGCCATAATCTACTCCTTGGCTAAAACTATACCTTTTTTAATTATTAGTTACAAGGGAAATATTTTGAAAAGAAATTCACACGAAGACACTGAGGAATTTATCCAATCCCATGCGTTTTCTTTCCTTTTTGCGAAGATTTCCTGAGATCAAATATTTTCTTTCGCAGCCTTTCCGCTATTCTGAATAAATTGTATATCAATCCCTTATAGGCGTAATCCCAGCTGCCGGGGCGGTGGATTATTTGTCCGCCAAAGCCGGTTTTGAAGCGGTATAAACCCGCCATTGGATGATTCGGATTGTCATCAGGCGGAATGCCGAAAAGATCGTATTTTTCGCATCCTGAATTTTTCGCGTCTTTAATCGCTTTCCATTGAAGAGCATACGGAGCCATAAGGTTTCGCTTATTATTGGAGGAAGCGCCGTAAAGATATGTCGCTTCATTTCCGCGAAAAAGAACAACTATCGCGGCAAGAGTTTCCCCTTCATGGCTGGCTGTGTATAATTTTACGGATAAATCTTTTTTCTCACGATTTTCGCATATATCAAACAATGTTTTATAATAATTAAAGCCATGAACAGCGATTCCGTCCCGCTGCGCCGTTTCTTTTAAAAGACTGTAAAAAATTTCCAGTTCCCGCGATGTGCAGGCTTTTACAACAACTCCTTTTTTTTCGGCAAGCGAAATGTTATACCTCCATTTTGGTTTCATGGACGCGAGAATATCTTCGCAGGAAACGCTTAAGTCGATAATTACGGAATCAGGCGGCTGCACCTGTGCGGCGGCGGTTTTAAAACCCGCGTTTATTAATGAAGCTCTTTCCGCTATAAGTTTTTCATCGCCTTCTAAAAAGAACCACGGAAAATCAAAGCGGACAAACACCGTGTTACGCGCAAGAAAGGGTTTTAATTTTTCCGCAAGTTCCACCGTCATCTGAGGTCTTTCGTCTGCTTTGAACAGGGAGGGTAATTGAGGCCCCCAGGGGATATACGCAAATGAAAAGCCGGGAAGAATTTTCCGCGAAAGCGCAAGAAGAGGCGTTTTTTCCTGCGCGTTTTCAGACCAGTCAATTAAGAAAGCGTTCGCCTTCCACTCAAAGCGGGATTTAAATTCCCCCCACATGGAAGATTGCAGAAAAGAACCGGCGTTTTCACAAATAGCGATATCCGCTTCTGTGATTTTCAAGTTAATGAACCTCTCCTTCGGGAATTATCGTTGTTTTAACAATGTTTCCGTTCAGACAAAGTTTCTTATCCCCTGTGTATACAACATGATCTTTTACAAAAATCGGATAGGAGAAAAACGTGTCGATGTCTATTTCCGCGGGAGCCTGAGCTTCTTCGCCTTCGGGTAAAAATCGTGTACCTGTCGGATGATCGCCTGAGTCCAGCACTTCCACGCGTTCCGCGCTTTGTCCGTCCGTGCCAGCGCCTTTATTGTCTCCAGCGGCAAGCAGCATACCTCTCGATTCAACGCCACGCAGTTTGGCAGGTTTAAGGTTGTAGGCGACTATTATTTTCTTTCCAAGCAGCTGCTCTTCCGTGTAGAAAGGAACAAGCCCTGAAACAATCTGTCTCTCCTCGCGCTTCCCTGTAACGCCCTCCCCTGTTTCAAGATTAATTATGTATAATTTATCCGCTTTCGGGTGCCTTTCTATTTTTTCAATTTTCGCGGCGCGAAGGTCTACAACAGAAGAAAACTGCGCCTGCTCCTTTCTTTCTTTCTGGGTTCCAGAATATTTTTCCCTTAACTCATTGATTTTATCATCTTCAAGTTTGGAAAAAAGCATTTCGCTCTTTATTAAAACATCGCCGATTCCTTCCGGTTTGCCGATGTCTTTCCATTTTAGGTTTTCTCCGTGCTTCAGATTAAAAAACGAGGCGATTTTCGCCGCGGCGAATGGGATATAAGGTTCTGTCAATACAGACAAATCACGCACAAGATACGTCAAGTCGCGGATAACGGATTTTGCTTTTTCAGGATCATCGTTTCTAAGTCTCCACGGCTCATTATCCTGAAAATACTTGTTCGCGAACGATGATAATTCAAATATTTCCCGGAAAGCGTCTCTCAGTTCGGCTCTGTCAAGTTTTTGAGCGATTGATGTTTCGTATTTTGCGGCTTCTTCCCAGAACTTACTGTCGCTCTGACCTTCCGGTATCTTTCCGTCATAATAGCGGGTAACAAAGGAGAGAGTGCGGTTTACAAGATTGCCAAGGTTGCCGATTAACTCGCCGTTTACTTTCTCCTGAAAATCATTCCACATAAACATCGCGTCTGATTTTTCAGGTCTGTTGTAAAAAAGGTAAAAACGCCATACATCAGCCGGGATTCCGGTTTCTTTCGCGTCTGTTCCAAAAACGCCCACTCCTCTTGATTTGGAAAATTTGCCGTTTTCGTAATTTAAATATTCCGTACTGGACATGTGATGCAGCATCGTCCAGTTTTCGCCGCTTCCCAAAAGGCTGGATGGAAATATAACAGTGTGAAACGGTATATTGTCTTTCCCGATAAACTGGAATAAATCAACTTCATCCGGTTTTTTCCACCAGTAATCGACAAAATCCTTCCAATTGCCGGAGCCCGATTTATCTTCACCTAACGATCCTGTAATAGAAATATAACCAATAGGGGCGTCAAACCAGACGTAAAAAACCTTGTTTTCATAACCGGGTTTGGGAACCGGTATTCCCCATTTTAAATCTCTTGTAATCGCGCGCTCTTTTAGTCCGTCCCGTATCCATGCCTGAGTCATCTGAACCGCGTTATGCGCCCAGAAACCGTCCGCCGAAGCTTTCTTTATCCAATTTTCAAGCTTATCTTTACAGGCGGGAAGATCAATATAAAGATGATTTGTCTTTCTAAGCGAGGGAACGCTGCCGCATGATGAGCATTGAGGCTCTTTTAATTCTGTGGGATCGAGTAATTTCCCGCACGCCTCGCATTGATCTCCTCTTGCTTCATCGCTTGAGCAAACAGGGCACACGCCGCGTATGTATCTGTCCGCAAGAAATCTTTCGCATTTTGAGCAATAAAACTGTTCTATGGTTCTTTCCGTTATAAGCCCCGCTTTGTCCAGTTTTTGAAATATTCCCTGCACAACTTCGGTTTGAACGTGAGTTGAAGTGCGCCCGAATTTGTCAAAAGCGATATTAAACCATTTATAAATATCCGCGTGGATCGCGTGATAGCGGTCGCATAATTCTTTCGGGCTTACTCCCTCCTGCGCGGCTTTATTTTCAGTCGCGGTTCCGTATTCGTCCGTGCCGGCGACATACAGACATTCATAGCCGTACAGCCTGCAAAAACGCGCAAAAGCGTCCGCGGATAAAACCTGTATCAAGTTTCCGAGATGAGGCTCATTGTTTACATAAGGCAGCGCTGATGTAATTAATCGTCTTTTCATATAAGAATGATAGCCAAAAACAACAGAGGGTTCAATAACCTAATGCGTGAATTTCAGATTAAATTCATTAGACCACATATCGCCCGCTTCAAGTGAAACTGTAAAAGACGGCAATATTCTGGTAGCCTGATATAAATCATATCTGTAAACAGGGAACAGGCAGCCTGTAAACGGTTTTTCCGACGCGAACAGAATCTGCACTTCGTTTTTTACATCAAGAATTTTTAAATTATTGGTATCCAGAAGCCTGAAAACAGGCACGTCCTTTCCGCCTGAGTCAACCGAGTAGAAACGGACAAACTCATCCCCAACGCCCGCAAATGAAAAATCAACCTCGGGAACAAATAAAAAATCAGTTTTTTCTTTGCCCGCATTTTTAAGCATGTACGAGACAGACAAACTGTCCTTTTTTAACAGATAGCATTTATTAATTTCAATATTGCCGAACGGAACATCATCCGCGCGGGCGGGAAGACTAAAGCATGATTTTCCTTTTTTGTCCTGATTCACTTCTTCGTACTGCTCATGAAGGCAGTAGCGCCCGTTTTCGGGAAGCAGATTAATATGGCTGTCGAAATTTGTTTCGATTGGAAAAAACATGTCGGCAAACGCGGCGCGTTTTCCCGAATTATCCGCGCCCGGAAGCTTCGCCATATTTGGTTCGCTGCAGGTTCCGCAGTCAAGATAATTCCATCCCTTGGGAAGATAATCCAGTTCAAAAATACCGGCGCCTTTAAGCTGAATATAGCAGTTGATTTTTATGTCCTGAAAAATATATTCCTTTGTCCCGTCAAAATCAAAATCGTATTGAATTAAGGAAGATACAAATTTTCCCTTTTCGCGTGACAGCATTTCCGCGCGGAGAAGCGAGCTATACGCGGATTTTCTAAGCTCATTCCTGTACTGTCCGTTTCCGGGCGTAAAAAAGCATGAATCCTGCGCCTTCCACATCTCTTCTCTAGCGTTTTGCTTTCGCGCCTTGTCCCCTTTTAACTGGTTAATCAACAGATTTGTAAATATCATTTTGGAATAAATGCCGCTCGCTTCGGCGTTTTCAATTAAAAATCTGCGAAGAGAAAAATTGTTTTCCAAAGCGGACGAGTTGGGGAAACTCGCTCTTTTGAATGTCGTAAAACCTTTTAAAATTTTTGACGGCAGCGCCGTTGAAACAATATTTTCAGATAACGATATTTCCTCGAAAAAACGGTTCCACGCGGTATCAGGCGCTTCTTCCACGGAAGAAGATACGGTTTCCGGGAAAACGCTGATAATTTTTTCCGCCTTGCAATTTCCGCATACTTCCTTAAATTTATTTTTTAAATCGACAAACACCTGTGAAAAACTTTTACCTGAAAGTTCCTTTTCAACAAAAAGCGAAACCGGAAAAATCGCGGTAATTTTCCCCTGATCTTCCGTCAGGCACGGCTTAAAAAGGTCTGAGCCTTTCAATCCCGCCTGTTCAAACTGCTCCTGTGAGAGAAAACTGTAATTCATATCGCTTGCGCAAAGAGAAGCCGCGAGATTCTGCTCCCAAATCATTCCCGGAAGCCAGCATCCTGTAGGACGTTTTCCGAAATGTTTTCTGAGATAGGTGGTCATAAGTTCTATCTGCCCGATCCTGTCCTGGGGGGAAATCAGCGGAAACACTGGTTCATAAAACCCTCCGCCCATGATTTCAACCTGTTTGCGCGTAATCATGTCTTCTATCAGCATGAATGATTCTGGATGAGTTCTTTCTACCCAGTTGAGCAGGACTCCCGAATAATGCAAAACCGACTGAATATTCGAATAACGGTACAGGTTGGAAACAAAGGGGCGTATTTTATTTTCATATACAAATTCAAAATCGCTTTCAGGCGACCCCGAAGGCACATGCGCGTGCGACCCCAAAATTAAACTAATCTTATTATCAGATTTCACCCTGCGCTAATCATCCTAAAAAATAAATACGACGCGGCTGTAAAAATAAGAGATAACATCCCCATTGCGATAAGGACAAGCGGTTTCCCGCGAAGAAAAACCGGAACTGCCTCCAAAGCGGCTCTTTTTCGGATTTCGCGGGTTATAAGACTTATGATAAAAATGCCCGATGTAAAACCAAACGACAGAATCAGAACGTCCAAAAATCCGTTTGCCATATTAATGCAGATAAAAACAGCTACGGCAGTTATGCATCCGGGAAAACTTATAAACGTCTCTTCTTCCCTGCTGCGCTTTAAAAGATATTGAAAAGTCAGATATTCAAGTCCGTCATATACAATCGCGCTGACAGGAAACAAAAGCACATAAATAAATATGCCTGAGAAAAGCGAAAAAATTACATTGGAAAAAAAGAACCATATTAAAATTACCGTTAAAAAGACAAGCCCCAATTTGGCGAATGCCTGAACGTTCATAGCGCTCTTTGATTCCGCAATGCCTCTTAGACCAAGCCCGCACTGTAAAACCAGATTCATCGTAAAACAGGAATACACAAACAGAAGAATGAGAGGTATATGATTCATATCAGTATCCTCCTTTCCTGTTTTTCATATACTGATACAAGCAGATAAAATATCCAAGCAATAAAAGCGCTCCTGAGGATGCCGCAAACACGCCGATTGGGAAAAACGCGCCGGCTTTGAAATTCATGATTGTTACCATCCCCCGATACGTTCCCGGAAATGACAACGAGCAAAAAGACAACGGCTCGCGTATTACGGAAAAAGCGATAAGCAGACCGGCGAGGGATGCGGCAAGCGAAATCGCGTCTGATACATTTTCAAAAACATCAACATGAGGGTTATGCGCGTGCGCCTGCATTTGCTGTACGATTCCTGAACTTGCGCAAAAAATCGGAACGAGCAAAAGAATCATAAAAACTTCAAGCGCCGCGAAAGAACAGAGCATCCAAAACATGAAAAGGTACATGGTTCCGTAAAACGCCGACAGGCATGTATAAATTTGCACTCTTCCTTTTTCCGGAAAGATTTTTTTGCCCGCGCCTGATATAAAAAACGTAAATGTTAAAGCCGAAAGTCCGTAAACCCAGAACAGACCTACGGCGACAGTTATTGCCCACGAAAGGCGCGCGGAAGCCATAAGCAGAATACCCGCGCCTGATAATCCGCCGAGCGGCGAAAGAGATCCCCAAAATGAATGCTGCCGGCTTAAACTCATCTGTTTGCCGCCTCCGTCAACGCCGCCGTAACGTCATGCGCCGCTTCTTCAATTCTTGCGCTGTAAATATCCAGAATACTCTTTGGGAAAGCGTCAAAAACCTGAACCGCATGCGCGCTGAGCGGAATAATTTCTTTTACAATACATTCCTGCGAAACAAACGCGCCGAGAGGAATAAGTATTCCGTCCTGAAAAGCCGTAAACACAAACATTTTATCCTGAGACGCCGATATTGTGTACCAATATCCGAAAATATTGGCTTTGCCTGACTTTGGCTGTACGTACGCCGAAACCCTGCGCGTATCATTATTATTTAATAATATATTATTAACAGTTCTTAATAAATGCCTTGCCTGCATGGGCTGCGACACAATCCAGAGAACGGAGATTATTAATAATAATCCTAAAATCCATCCGAACATAATTGCCTTATCTTTCATAGCAGAGTCCCCTGAGCTTTTGATCCTTCTGCGTTATTATATTCCCCGCGCGTAAAAAATATTTTATCTTCAATAACGCGGACAATCGGCGTTATGCAGTTAACAAGAGCGAGAGCTATAAAGCAGCCGAAATATTCCATGCACTTATACCGGAAAAACCACGAAAGAACCGCTCCCAGAATAACGGTAAATAAAATACCTGGTTTTAATTTCGCTCCGCTTGCAGGTTCCGCAGCGAGTATAAAAGCCGCCGCAATCGTACCGCCTGAAAAAAAGCCGTAAAGCATATCTCCGTTCCAGTAAATTCCTGAAACGTCTCCCGCAAGCCTTATAAGAAAGCCGTAAACTGCAAGAAAAACAAGCGGCACCCAGCCGCGGTTAATTCCAATAGCGGTGATAACAACAGTGCCGATTAAAAGCGCCGTAAGCCCCCTGTCTGTGATAATTCCATCTCCGTTATTAAACAGAAGATCGATATAACCGGACGGCAGCTGAACGCCCGCGACAGAAAATATTGAATTGTTAAAAAACTCGGTAATTGAACTTCCCAGCGGGTTATAGTCTGACGCGGCTGTCATTTCTGAAACGGAGGGAGGTTCCAAAATGGCGTTTGAAAAACCGGAAGGCCAGGACACTCTTACAAAGAGCCAGCCGCCGAGAGCAGGGTTAAGCCAGTTAGAGCCAAGTCCGCCGAAAGTGTATTTTACGGCAATTATCGCGAAAGCGGCAGCGAAAAAAACATAAACAGAGTGAATCTGATTCGGAAGCATCATGGTAAGAATCATCGCGGTAGCGGCGGCGCTGCCGTCTTTAATTTTGGCTGTTCCGTGCTTTCGCCATGTTAAAAGAAATTCAAGAATAACGGCGGTAACCAGCGCGGTAAGAGCGACAGTAAGCGATTTTCCGCCGTCTGAAAGAGCGGACTGCAATACGCACAGAAACGCGCAGACGCAAACAAGCCACATTCTCCCGGAACTTGGATATGAAATATTTATCTGGGGTTTATGCATATGCAGAGTCTTTTGATCAGGCACTTATAACCTCCTGATTCTTCTCCAGAATTATTTCAGATAACGGAAGACCTGACGGGCAGACTATTTTGCAGCAGCCGCATCCGTGGCAGCCGGTTGTTACGGCGCTTTCAATACCCATCATTCTGATTCTTTTGTATGTATTCTGCGGATCAAGTCCGATTGGGCACACTGCCCTGCACTCTCCGCAGTTAATGCAATTCTGCTGTCCGTGGACGGCAGCCTGAGATTTTGCCATTGCGACAATCGCGTAACATGTTTTTCCCACAGGCTCGTCCATGTACACTACTTCTCTTCCTGATAACGGAGAGCCGGTTAGAATTCTGTACGGAGGCTCGATAAAACCGCCGCACTGTTCTATTACGTCTCCTATTCTTGTGCCGATTCTTATTTTCATTATCTGCGGTCTTCTTACGGCAGAACCGCCGACTGCTACATAACGATCAAGGATCGGTTTTTTGTGAACGACAGCGTCGTAAGCGGCGGCAAAAACAGCAGGACCAAGAATTAAAAGCGAACCCAGCTCGGCTCCTTCTTTTTTTTCATACGCGCGAATGGCAAGTTCCAGCTCTCTTGAATTGCGCTGCGGATAACGCGAGCCTGTAAGAACAAGCGAAACCGCGATTTCCTGCTGCCCGCCGGAAAAGATGTTTTGGGCGCCTGCTAAAAGCAATTCTCCCATTTCTTTTTCACGGTGGGAAACAGCGAATAAAACCTGCGTAACTTTATGGCACGCCTTGGCGACAATCGCGGCGCCTTCGATTACGGCGTTAAGCCTGTCGCGGCAAAGCGCATAGTCGGCAACCAGCCATGAATCGTCGAAAACACAGCGGACTACAAGCGTTAGTTTTTCTTCTTTTCTCGCGGCGGAAATTAATTTGGAAAGAGGTCTTTCATTATTTTCCATTTCTACAATTCCGTATTCAGAAATAATTTTCTGAATATCATAGCCGCTCAGGCTGTTCCAAATGAAAACATCTTCCTTTTTGCCAAGTTTTTCAAACGCTCCTTCCATCTTTACAACCAGAGCGTCATGACTTATATCATCCTTGTCTTTCCATGAGACTTTTTTTATTACCCTGCCGGGAACGGCGGCATGCATGTTTGCGGCATCTTCCGCCGCCGCTTTGCCTACAAGCATTCCTTCGCGCACAACATCTCCGATACCGACAACAGGATGGATCAGTCTCGCTTTGCTTCCAAGAGGAATTACGGAAATAGCCGGCAAAAAGGCATTTACAGCCGGGGATTTATCAGGCGCTGTAGGGTCATCGTACGGCAGCCCTCCATGCGGAAATGAATATATCTTCATCGTTTATGCGTCCTTTCGGGAACGTAATATCTTTTTAGTATTATACAGCAATGACTTATTCCAGTTAAGACCCGTTTGACGAAGAGTTCCTGAATTTTTTTTTACCCCTTCTAAATTGACTTTTCCGTTATTTTCATCGTTTTTGGCGGGAATAAAAACTGGAAGCAGAAACAAAAGCAGAACAAGAAGGGAAATTTTTTCGGAAACGCCCGCAGAACCTCCCGTTGTATCTGTTTTAACCCCGTTGTTTACATTATTAAAAAATTCCATTAAATGCCTTAACGGGAAAGGCGGGTAATCGCTTATTTTGACAGACTGAGTTACCTTTCCTTTATCCATGGCTACAAGTCCGTCTTTATCTATGTAATAATCGGGAAAAGCAGCCGAAGATGTGCCCATCTGACGGGTTGAAAAAGACGCCTGAAACGCGATATGTTCAAAATAATCCTGTTCTGTTACAAAAACGTCGAATTTTTTATTATAATCAAAACTGCCTGACATAAACGGCATAAAGTACAATGTAAAAATAGCGCCTACCGCGAACGGCAGCACATACAAAGGAAAAATAAATTCTGGAAAACGCTGCCTGACAATTATCAGCGGATTAAACCTTCTGTGCTCTACTCCTGAAAAAGTCACTATTTTTAACGAGAAGAAAAACACGGCGAAGGACGCAACGGACACCGCAATCATAAAAAGGAGTTTTAACTGGGAGAATACAATTAATACGGCTAACGCTCCTATAAAAACCGGAAGGAGGAGCCAGTAAAATCTGTACGGTAAAATTACTTCCCTGTAAATGGTTTTAAATTTAAGCTTTTTTTCTCTTAAGGGAGGCGGATTTATTAAATCATTAAGAGGCTCTTTAAACATTATAAAAAGAGCAAAAAGAATCGCTGCCGCTCCAATCCCGGCGGCGCCGAAAAACCCAAGCGAAGAAAGAACGGGGATCATCGGTATAATATTGACGATACTGCGGTGAGTCTTTCTCTTCAGATAACACAAGGCAAGAAGAATTAACGAAGCTGCGGCATAAACAATAAAGAAAAGCGCCAAAGGCCGCCCGATTCCGTAGTAATCAATGGAAAAAGGAATTTCTCCGAGCATTTCGCCGAATTTTTTATCAAGCAGGCTTGCGTTCCAGTTGCCGGGAACAAGAGGTATATAAACGCATCGTTTTTCGTCTTTTACAAAAACCTCGCGGATTTTATCGGCATAACCGTCATTACGCGGATCAAATGAAAACACTCTTGATGAATATTGATCCAGAGGTATTCGTTTTATTGAGTCAAATTCATCCAACAAAACCCACTGCGAAGATTCTGAAACAGGCGAGCCGCCGAAAAAATATTCGCTCGGTTCAAGAAGGGAACGCAAATCCCTGTCGTTCAAGGACGCGTCGGTTGTAAGCACCGCGTATCCGCCGCGAAATTCCTCGTAGCCCATCGCGGAGCCGAGAAAAAGAAGAGCCAAAGCCGCAATCAGCGATATAAGGCTTGCAAGCAGAACGGAGCGAAAAAAAGACATACAGAACCTAAAATAGAACGAAGCAGAACGCTATCGCGACGCCTAAAAGCGATCCGACAAGAACTTCCAAAGGAGTATGCCCCTGTATTTCCTTAACCGAACGGAATTCCACGCCCGTTAATTTGGCTGATTGTTTTCCCAAATTATTAAGCGCTCTTGCCTGTAAACCCGCGGCGCGTCTTACTCCGACTGCGTCCCTGAGCACTACCATCGCGAATACAAGGCAGAAGATAAAAAGATTGGAATTTATACCTTCGTATATGCCGACAGAGGTCGCCATCGCGCAAACGACAGCCGAATGGCTTGACGGCATTCCGCCTGTGCGCCAAATCATTGTTTCGATTGCTTCCCATTTTTTCCGCTTTTTCGACGTAAGCAGGTAGAAAACCATCTTTAAAACCTGCGCAACAATAAGACCTGAGACTGTGGAAAGGAATATTTTATTTTCTAATAGAGACTTAATTGCCTCTGCGGCTGTCATTTCAATACACTACAAAAAGATGGAAGTTTTGTCAATCTGTGTGAAAAATATCGAAAAATTTATGATAAAATCCGTAATATGGAACTAATAACGGGCGAAAACGATAAAGACAGACGCTTGGACAGAATACTGCGAAAAGCTCTTCCTGACTATCCATTGCCCTTTATTCACAAGCTTTTACGTCAAAAAAGAGTGCTTGTAAACGGAAAGCCGGGGAAGCCTGAGGACAGGCTGAATTGCGGGGATAAAATATTTATAGAAAAAGAGTTCACACAGAAGAGCATCGAACCTGCGGTTCGCGGCACGAAAGACACGGAGAAAGGATTAGAGGATTCAAACCTGGATATTTTGTGGCAAAATGATGATTTGATCGCTGTTTATAAACCTGCGGGGATTGCGGTTCATGGGGATGACAGTCTTGATGTAACGGTACGATCTTACCTTGCGGATAAACTGCCGCCTTCTTTATCGTTCAAACCGGGTCCTTTGCACCGCCTTGATAAGCCGTCAAGCGGGGTCGTGATTTTTTCTAAAAGTCTTGAAGGCGCGCGGCTTTTTACCTCGCTTATGCGCCAAAGAAAGGTAAAGAAAACATATCTGGCTGTTGTTGAAGGAAAAATAAAAAGCGGGGAAATCTGGCAGGATGATCTTGTGCGCGACAAGGATAAGAAAAAGACTTTTACCGCTAAAGCAAAAGACACAGGGAAATCCGCGATTACAAAAGTTACTCCGCTTTTCTTTAAAGACGGATACACATTAATGGAAGCGGAAATTGAAACAGGAAGAACGCACCAGATACGCGCTCAGGCTTCGGCGCACGGTCACCCGCTTGCAGGCGATATTAAATACGGCGGAAAGACAAGATCAGGTAACAGAGAACTGGAAACCGGTAAAAGCGCGGATATTTTTCTTCACGCGTGGAAACTTGAATTTTCGGATGTAAAAATCGAGGCGCCCGCAAAAACGGCAATTCTAAACATGAATCCCAATCGCTTCCCTGATGGCGTCTACAAGTGTCTTTCTGTCTTCCTGTCTTCCTGAAATACCGGGTATTTCAACTAACAGAGGATACGAACCTGACAACTGCCAGTCAACCGCCAAATCGCCCAGAGCGTCCGCGGTATCTTCGGTTATAATTAAAATCTTGCAGCCAGACGCGTTTTCATTATTTCCTTCCGTGACATCTTTAAACGCCGCGGCAGCTTCGCCTGGATCATTAACAGCCTCGCCTTTAATGCCGATAAAACGAAACGCGGTTACAAGCTCTTCATCCCCGATGAAAAAATAATCCATTTATATAAATAAAATTAACAGAGCGACAAGGAAACCCCAAAGACAAATGCCCTCGGCAAGCCCGACAAGCGGAAGAGCTTTTCCGAAAAGATCCGGGTTTTCGCTCATCGCGCCCATTGCGGCGGCTCCTATCCGTCCAACCGCGATACCGCCCGCGATACACGAAAGCCCGACCGCGATACCGGCGGCTATTGCTTTAATCGAATCCGCTGATTCTTCCGCCGCGGCTGAGTGATCCTGCGCAAAGAGCGCGATACCGCCCGCGCCGCTGATCACCATAATGCACAATAACAATATTATCCGTTTCATAACTACTCCTACTCCTTCTCATTATGCTGAAAGCGAAACGGCGCAAATTCAACGCCTGTTTCAACAAAAAATTTATTAAAAAATTCATAGTATTGCAGGCGCATCACCTGAATAGCTACGATTAGCCCCTCCAGCACTATTATTATAGCATTTCCTATTAACATTATTAAAGCGGCTGAAAGCGAGCCTCCAATGCCGGAATCCGCGAGAGAGTCCGTAAAGAAAAAGATGATAAATGAAAATACGGCATGGGCAAGAGCGAACGCCCCTACGCGCAGGAAACTGGCAGTATTGGAAATATAAGAAGATACAGTGTCAAGGATTTCGACAAACCCTTCCATTATGAAAGCGAAAAGCCCGCTTTCCATATGAAACCTGCGCTCTGTAAATAAGCGCCAGAATACATGACCGAAAATGATAAAGAAAAGCGGAATGCAGATACCTAAAACATTAAACGTATTTATGCTTGCGCCTGTGATTAGTTTTACCGCAGTATAAAGCGCGCACCAGAACATTAAAAGACCCGCAAGCCCTGTCTTGGAAAAAAAAGCCTGTTCATATTTTTTAAACATAATGCGGTTTACTATATTGATGATTAAACCCAGGGAATTTATCACAACGCCGATAGCGACAGTGAACGCGAAAAAGTAAAGCAGCTTCGCGATACTGCCGCCGTGTTCAGCCAGAGGCAGAATCTGTAAAATTTTGTTCCTTGGTTCTCCCGTAAAAAAGGCGGTTATCGCTCTTGAAGGCGCGATTAAAAGGGTTTCGTTCGCGAAAACCGAACCTGAAAGAAACCCCATTATCATAGACGCGACACTGACAGATATTAAAGGAGCGGAAAACTTTTTAAATGCGGCAAGTTTTTTATCGTTATATTTTATAACAAGCCCCGCGATAAGCAGAACAAGTCCCTGCCCCATATCGCCGAACATAATTCCGAACATGAGCGTAAAAAAGAATGCGACAAGAGCCGTAGGATCTATCGAACCGTACAACGGAGCGCCGTATGAAAATACAACGCCTTCAAATCCTTTAACAAAAGCCGAGTGCTTCACAGCCACAGGCACTTTTCCCTTTCCGTTTTTAATATAAGGAACTTCATACGGACGAAAAGCGGTTACCGCGATTCTTCCTTCGGTTAAATCTGAAAGATCTTTTACGGTTCTTTTTACAATGTCCGCAGGCATCCACCCGGAAAAATTGAACAGGCTTTCCGTCGCTTTAAACCTTGCCTTTATCTCTTCGATAATTAAAGCGCATCTCCATGACACATAAATTTTTTGAACATCAGACGCGTATTTTTTAATTAATGCGTCTTTTTCCGTTTTAATTTTCAAAATTTTTTCTTCGTTAATAACGCGCTGTTCATTAAGATTTGCCGTCATCTCTGAAGGCGAAACGCAGTAATCAGGGATTTTTACAGGTTCAAAGGAAACCATTTTTAACTGCGCGTCTAAAACAAACCTGCCTTTTTTTGAACTTGCCGCGAGGATCCGGTTGTCTTCCAGCGGAATTACCGCGGCTCTGTTTCCGAGGTTTTCTTTTAATTTATTAATATTATTAGGATCAATGCTGCCAAATCTGAAAATAAGATGCGAAAGATTTTCAATTTCCCAAAACGGTATATTCATTTGTGAGAATACTTTTAGTTCATTCACGGCTTTTTGTATCCGCCGCCCTTCCTGCATTTCACTCTCTTCGCGATCTTTTAAATCCTGAACAAGAGCGCAAAGGTTTTCCGCGAAATCTATCTCTTCCTTTGCGGGGATAGAAAAATCCTGCGCGTTTTGACAAACGGGTTTATCGTCATTATTTTCGCTGTTAAGGTAACAGGACGCGTTTTTTAATTTTTCTACAAGGATTCTGATGCGCGAAACATCCTGATTTGTTATATTTTTCTCTTCATCCAGAGGGAATTGAATCTCGCCCTTCCTTCCAAGGTATTCTATGACCGCGTCCATGTCGTTTTTAAGAACAGTTAGTTCGATAAATTTCATTCTTCGCGGAAACAGCATTAATATACCCCGCCAAGCGCGATTGTTTCGGCAGCGCTGATCAAAAGGTCTTCCTCATACTGCATAAGTTTAATAAAGCAGTAAACCGCGCTGATTGTTAAAGGATTGCTGTGAAATTCATGATACGCTTTGTTTTTAAGATATAAAGAAGCGCTGTTTTGAAAGTGCCTCGGGTCCAGCACCCAATGTTTCGAGTCTTCCTGAGGATTTAAAAATTTCTCCCATTTCCAGCCGTCCCAGTGCTGGCGGATATCAAGATGAAAATCCAGAGACGCCTTTGCTTTTGCCGCAAGCGACTGCTTTTTTGAGAAAATATCAGCGTGGAGTTTTAAATCCAGTAAATATTTTTTCGTTTGCGCTCCTGTCATATTGTAATAAGAGCGAAGCCTCAATGCCCAAAGACAGTTACGAATGCATATTTCATCGGCAATCAAATTTTGCGCGATCCCCCTGTCTTCTTCGTCAAGTTCACAAAAGCTTTCCAGTAATTCCTGATAATAATGACGGTCAAGTTCTGTCCCGTCCATTAATTCATTGTATTTGTAACCCTTATAAGCCAAAACTAAAAAATTTACACGGGGCGCGTAAGAGTTAATAATAAAAAGAATTTTATCCTGTGTCCGTTTTTCAATCTTTCTTTTAAATTCTGAAAGAAGCTGTTTATCATGAATTTCAGTATGTTCATGGGGAAAAACAAGTTTATCAAGTTCGCTTAACGAGTTAAGCCCGGAAAGAAGCGATCTTCTTTTGCCGAGAAAAGATTTTCCGATAATACCGCCCGCTTTAGCGTATGCAAAACCATTATCGTACGGCATTACAATTATCCTTCATTATTGATGTATTCATTTAAAAGAGAGCAAAATCTTTTTTCATCGGATTTTACATCTGATAATCCGCTGCGGTAATCATCAAGCGCCTGCGAGTATTGTTTTTTTATTCTTTCTTTTTCCCGTTCAAGATCGGCTTCGCGCGATTTAATTTCGGTTTTTATCCGTTCTTCGTACATTGCGCGTCTTTTTTCTTCGTTTTCGCGGATTAGCCTGTCCGCCTCGCTTTGAGCTTCGTTTACCAGAGAAGAAGCCTCGGCTTCAACTGTCAGCAAATGCTCAAGCGTTGAATTAGCCATAATCAGGACTGTGAAGAAAGCATTTCTTCGAATTTGCGAATAATCTTGAAGGCGCTTTGAGGATCTTTTTGCGCCTGAAGCTCTGTTTTAAACTGCGGAATCTCCATGAGCTCTGCAAGATGTTTTAAAAGCCTTAAATGTTTTTCCGAATCTTCCATCGGAGATATAATCATAAAAAGAAGATATACGGGCTCTCCGTCGAGGGAATCGTACTGTACGCCTTTTTGAGATATCCCAAGAACGCCGTGCAGGGTATCCACGGCGGTGGTCTTGCCGTGGGGAACCGCAATCCCTTTGTGAATACCCGTAGACATCTTCGCCTCGCGTTTTACAATCGCGTCGAGAATTTGATCGTGAGCGCAGGAATTGTCAGCCTGACAGTAGTAAGCGACAAGCTCTTCAAAAGCTTCGTCCTTATCTTCGGCTTCCATATCAACCTTGATAAACTCGGGTAATAATACATCCTGCAGAATCATAGAAAACCCTATCGTTTAGTGGTCATGCCCATCGTGATCGTCGTGATCATAAATATTAAAATCACCATCTATTGATGAGGAAGGATTCAGCGCCTCGTCTATCCACTGAGTTGAAGATTCTTCTGTAATGAGCCTTCTGGCTTCCTCTTCTATACCAGCTCCGCCCGGGGTGCGGCTGAGAAGGGCAAGCCCGAAACTTACTACAAGGAATAACGCGCCAAGCACTGTTGTTGCCCGCGTAAGAACATTGCCAGAACGGGAACCAAAAGCGGTATCCGAACCGCCGGCAAAAATACCGCCGAGACCGCCGCCGTCGTCGTTTTGAATCAAAACCAATAATACAAGCAATATTGCATTAATTACGAAAAAAACAAGCAAAACTACAGTTAAAACACCCATCTTTTACAGCTCCGAAATATGATTTACCTAAGTCTATCGAAAATCAATTTTTTATGCAAGCCGTATAAGTCCCGGAAAAGCGGTTTTTTACCCGGAAGCAAGGAACATCTGTATTCCTTTTTTTCCATAGATTATCTGTCAGAAATAATATTAAACGTATACCCCTGATCCGGATCGTCATCCAAACACCAGATTTTTACGTAATAAACGCCCGTCCTGAGATTTACAGAAAGTCGCGCGCTGTACGATTCGCCGCCGTCATCGTCTTCAGCCATCATGTTTAAATTACCGTCATACAGCGCAAGACACGTATCCAGATTATTGTTGTTTATCCCTCTTGCGTTTATTATATACTGTCCCGCCTGCGTTATTTCAAACTTAACCCAGTCTACATCATCGCCGTTATGAAAATTCCGTATTTGAGGCGAGCCGAATTCAAATAGTTTCGCCTGAAAAGGTTCGTCGTCAGTTTCATATTCATCTTTTGCCATTGCCTGTCTTATAACAATATACGAACGAAAACCGTAAGAACCTGTTGTTGACGAATCATATCCTTTTACAACGGCTATATAACGAGCTCCTTCGCGCACGCCGTAGGTAATCCTCGCGTTGGTATCACTGCCTCCGTCATCATTGGAAGAAAGCCTGCTGCCTTCTTCGTTATACAGTTCCATCGTTGTATCCGTATTGCCTGTCGTCTCAATTAAAAGGCGTCCGTCTCCCTGCGAAACAAGCAGAAAATAATCCGCATCGCCTTCCGAAAGCGATCTTTCCATAACAACAGCGCTTGATAAATCCGTTCCGATTTCATAACTGACAGGAGAACTCATGCTGTCAGGTTCATATATATCAATCCGCGCGTTCGATGAACGGCTTGAACCTGCAATCATTTGAAGAGTATATTCGTTGCGTTCAAAATCTGAAGTAAAAGACGCCTCGACCGATCTATCCTGCTGTTTTATTATCCTTGTATACATCCTGATTATATCAGCCGTATGAATGATCTCTCCTGAAACATGAAACGAAGCCGCAGCTTGTGATTGACCGGATATAATCGAATAATTCCTGCGGAGCATATTTGTCAATTCAGAAATTAACTGATTTGACATATAATCGCCGAGCAACGGCACAGCGTTATTAAAAGTAAACTGTCCTATGTAAACGCTCTCAGCTTTTTTTTCCAACAACTTGGCATGAATACCTATCGCCAAATTCCTTGCGACCTGATCTATCTCTCCGATTGCGCTCACATTATTCTGCGCAAAACCAATAGCGGCAGTCAGGAAGAAAACAACAAAACAAACACTACACTTTTTCATAGAACCTCCGTGTATGTAGATATAATAACATTGTTATTGGTTATGTACCAGAAAAAAACATCATGAGTTATAAACTTTGCTGTTCGGAGGAATGGATTTTATAATCCACATATTGCCTCCGATTATGCTGCCATGTCCGATAACCGTATCTCCGCCCAGAATTGTGGCGTTAGCGTAGATTGTCACATCGTCTTCGATGGTCGGGTGGCGTTTTTTGCCGCTTTCTTCCTTTTTTACGGAAAGCGCACCCAAAGTAACGCCCTGATAAATTTTCACATTATTCCCGATTACGGTAGTCTCTCCGAATACAATACCGGTGCCGTGATCGATAAAAAACGATTCGCCTATTACGGCGCCAGGATGAATATCAATACCGGTTCTCCTGTGGATCAGTTCGCTCATCATGCGCGGAATCAGGGGTACCTGCCGCGAATAGAAAAAATGGGCTATGCGGTGAACCACAATCGCCTGAAACCCCGGATACGAAAGAATCACTTCATCTGCGCTTATAGCGGCAGGATCTCCGCGCACAGCGGCTTCCAGGTCTTTGGCGAGAATGATTCTGATTTTAGACAATTCCTCAAAGAATTCTTCGATTATCATCGCGGCAACAGCTCTGCATCCTTCATGCCCGCAGCTCAAAGCGCCGAGTCTCGCCGAAAAAGCAAGACTCTTCTCCACCTCTGATCTGAGCGCGGCGGAAAGATTGTTTACCTTTTCCGCAGTCGCGCTGCGCAAAGCGTCTTTGTCGGTATTCAGATTTTCCAAGAATCCGGGAAAAAGCAATTCCTCCAAACCGCGGACGATATTGTCAACGCTTTCCCTGCCCGGTAAATTCGCGGCTCCTGAGTGATTCACCATACCAAGAGTTTCGTAATTGTTTAAAAGATCGTTAATGCTTTTATCAATTCTATTCATAATATCCTCTGGAAAAAGACCTCGCGCAAAGGCATCAAGGCACAAAGTATTTTAATCGTATTCTTTGTGTCTTTGCGCCATGTGAACTCTTCTCTTTATCCCTTTTCCGCTTTGTCCACAAGCGTTGATAAATCGCCGCCGCCTTTAAAACGTAACACGTTTACCATGAAAATGTTAAGTTTGTTTACGATGTTCGGCGGCAAAAGATTTCCGTCTACTTCTACCGATAAAATTGGGTAGTTGCGCTCTCTCGCCCACGGAGTGAATAACCCTTCGATTACGCGCCCGATAAGACAGGCAAACGGGCTGATGTTGACGATACCCGAATAGCCTTTGTCCATTGCAGCTGCCGCCGAGCCTGAAGATACCGCGATCTCCGAATTAAGCTCAGGGCTTACGAAATGCTCCAGCGTGTATTTCATGATATGGCGCATATCATGCGGCGTTTCCGGGATAAGCCCTGTCGGCTCAAGAATCGCAAGAACTTTCTTTTCGATATGATGTTTCCACCATTCTTCGATCTGAAGTTTTTTAAGGTCTCTTGACGGCTTGGAGAAAAGCCTTCGTCCCGGCTTTTTAAGTTTGATCAATTTGTTAAGAGAGTATTCGCGCACAAAATCAAGATAATGAATCCATTCGCTGATACCGGCTACTTTTACAACAATGCCCCTTTCGCTCATAAGTTCGATTAATTCGCCCACGGCGAAATCGTCGCGGCGCACATAAATCTCGCCTACGACAAGAACGCGCGGGCAATCTGCGACTTTTCGTTTTTGCGGAATTTTTTTAACGTCGGACGCAACATGCTTTAACTCTTTCCACAGATCTTTGGGATTATGCTCGACAGCTTTCATTACCCTTTGCCACGATTTTTCAAAATCTTTTTCGGCTTTTTTTGGGTCTTGCGCGGTCGCCAAAAGCGAACATTGAATGTCTTTTAAATAATCTGAAAGTACAAGACCTATCCACATTTGTTTGGCGAAACTGGGTCCTAATTCTGTGTAGGAATTATCAGCGGAGAGAATAAAGACGCAGACATTTTCTAAACGTAAATCCCTGAAAAGATTTTCGTAATAAACATAATACTGCCCGGTGCGGCACGGACCTGTAGTGATCGGAACAAAGAGAAGATAAATCTCGTCCTTGCGGTATTTATCACTGAAAAAATATTCTAGGGCGCTTCCAAGAACAAGATGAGATGGAACACATTCTTTCCCGGACGCGTGAGCGCGCGCAACCTGAATTGTTTTATTAGTCGCGACAGGCATTGCTTCAGCGTTTATACCCAAACTGCGGATAGCGGCTCCTATGTACTCTGTAGAAATATTTCCCATATTGGACAAAAGAACTTTTACCCTCTTGTTGTTATGGACGGGAATTTTTTCGCCTGTTTTAACATTGTCTATGCGAAGATCATAATCGCCTGAATTCGTTTTCTCGCTTACAAAACGCAAACCGTTATCGAAGCGATCGGATTCGATCTCGTTCTTCTTGGCGCGGTAACCGTCGATTATATCGAGGAACGCTTCAACGCGGGTATCAACGCCTGCGTCGGCTGAATGGGAATCCAGTTCCAAAACAAGGAATGGTTTTTGTCCCATTATCCATTTAATGTAATGAAGAATAAACGAGTCAGGCGCGCAGGAAAAATTGGAAATAAAAGTAAGATAAATATTTTCTTCGTCTTTTAAAAGTTTAGCCGCCTTTAAATCCTGCTGACCGTAGAACCAGTACATATTCGGGAAAATTTCTTTATCGCGGAAGGGAAGAATATCAAACGGAATGATTGAATAACCGCGCGTTGTAAACTTGCGCGGAATACCCATATTCGCCTCCGGCGTAAAGGCGTTATACGGTCTTCCAAGAACTGCAATTACAGGGCGATCCGCCTTATGCGCGTCTTCCAGCGCTTCAAGCCCCATTTTTTCAGCCGCGGTAAAATATTCCTTCTGTTTAGCCCACGCCGCGTTAAAAGCTGTTTTTGTTTCCGCTTCGCTGATGCCAAGAATCCTTGTCATCTCGCAGAAATGCTCAAGAGCTTTTACTTCGCCGTGCTTAAAACTAACAACCAAAGGCAGCCATTTTTTAGGATCGATATCCGGGAACGCTTTCTTCATATAATACGGAAGCGCCTGAGTAATCGGACAGAAATTGGCGTGAACGTCATTTTCGTAACTTGGCATATCGCGGAAATGCGGCATCAGCACATAATCAGCGCCCTTATCAAGACAATCCTGAATCGCTCCGTGCGCAATTTCAGCGGGGAAACAATACTGCGCCTCAGCGCGGGCAACCCCCGCATGAGCGACTTCTGTTGACAGGAAAGTTTTAATACCCAATTCATGGAAGAACCAGCTATAAAGCGGATATAGCGTATGAACTGAAAAAGCTCTTGGAATGCCAACTATGTAATTTCTTTTATTAGTTTCCAACACAGGAGCCGCGAATTCCTCAAACAACATTTTTTGGCGTTTTTCCACGTAGTCAAATACCGGTATGTCGTTCACCTTTTTACGCATATTGGTGTATTTGTTGCAGCGGCCGCCGAACATATACTTGTGATTGTTTACGTTTAACACCTGAATCGGGCAGAGGTTTTCGCAAGCCTGACACGGAAAAACTTTTTCGTAGCCGATTTCGCGGTTAATAATGTCGTCGATAACGATACTCTGTTCTTCAAGCAAGCCGTCATCGCGTTTGCGTTTTGCAAGGAGGGCGACGCCGAAGCAGCCCATAAGTTCAGGCGAAGGAGGGACAAGAATTTCTTTATTCAAAAGCATCGCAAACGCAAGAGGCACAGCGGGGTTTTTGGCAACACCGCCCTGCAAAAAGATTTTTCCGCCGATGGTGCGGTTTCCTACAACGCGGTTAAGATAATTTGCCACAATGGAACAAACAATCCCGGCTGTAATATTTTCCCTTCCCGCGCCCTGCTGAACAGCTTTGCGTATATCGCTGTTGATAAACGCGGAGCAGTGTTCGCCGAATTTACAAGGAGCGTTTGCGTCTAACGCTATCGGACCGATGTCCTTCGCGCTGTGAATCGACAAGTCTCCGGCTGCGGATTCTTCCAAAAAGGAGCCCGTTCCCGCCGAGCAGGCTTCGTTCATCGCGTAGTCGATTGGCACGCCGTTTTTGAGAAGAACATATTTTGCGTCCTGTCCGCCGATTTCAAAAATGGTCTCTACGCTCTTATCAAAATAAGTCGTTCCTACAGAGTGCGCGATAATCTCGTTGTAAACGCCCGGCGTTTCCAAAAACACGCCGAGAATTTCGCGGCTTGAACCTGTGGTGCTGACAAGACGTATATCAATATTTTTACCGCCTGTATCGGCGACAACTTTTTCCTGAATAATTTTTAAACATTCTTTTAACGCCTTAACAGGATCGCCGTGAGTGCGTCCGTAGTGGCTTGCCGCGATTTCATCAGTCTCAATATCGACAAGGCAGGCTTTAGTTGTTGTGGAGCCGCCGTCAACGCCAAGAATGTATTTGCGTCCTGCCTGCACTTTACCGCCGGCTTTATCAAAAAACTTTACTTTATCTTTCCATTCGCGTAACGCGCCCAAAGCGCCGAAACGTATGTCGTTGGCGCGCAGTAGTTTATCGGCATGAGGCAAAAGGCTTCCAGAATCAGGAGCCATAACAGCGGCTCCAAGCGCTTCAAATACAGGCGCGGTTTCGGGAATGACAAACTCAATCTGCGGCGCTTTTTCGCGGATAAAACGGATAATGTGGCGGTTAAGAGTGATGCCGCCTGTCAGCGCTACCCTACCCGACGTCACCTTGGCGCGTTTTAAAAAATCAATTACCTTCACTGCCATTACGTCGGAAAGCGAAAGAACGATATCGTCTTTAGTCGCCTCGCGCTTGTTGAGCCTGTGAGTGCAATCGCTTTTCATAAACACGGAACAGCGCGTGGAAAGAGCGTACACCTTCGCGGTGTCAGGCACCCTGTCGATGTCGCTAAGCGTCATATCCATGCGGGCAAGCTGCTGCTTTAAAAACTCGCCTGTGCCGCTTGCGCATTTATTACCTGAAAAACTGTTGACGATTTTGCCGTCAGAATCCAGCGAATAGACAATAAGGTCTTCGCCGCCCATGCTTACCACAGCGTCAGCTTTGATGCCAAGACTGCGCAAAGCCGCCTCGACACAGAGCGGTTCCAAAGTGCCGGACACATCGAACATGAACCTGCCTTCATTGCCTGTTACAAGCGCCGGAATACCGGGGTTTATCTTACCTTCGGCAAGAAGCTTATGAACCGCCGCGCTGAAATCCCCCTCGTGGGGCGTAGAAGCCGTCCAAACTGCCTTGCCGTCTTCCAAAAGAGCCATTTTAAGGCTTGTTGAGCCAATATTTATACCAAGAGACTGCATTTTTACACTATATCAGGGGTAATTAGTTGATTCAAGTACTATATCAGCAGGATTTTACGCCTTAGGCGCGAAAGAACAGAAAACATAATATAGAATGTATTTACCTGTGAATTAAATCCGTATTAGAATAACCATGAAAATATGACAGGCTACCCTTCCATATTGCTAACATTCGCTGCAGGATTGTTGTCGTTTTTTTCCCCTTGCGTGCTTCCTTTAATACCTTCTTACCTGAGTATACTCGGCGGCGCCGGAGGAATCGCCGTATCTTCGCAGGAAAATGAGAACGCGAAAAAAAAACGCTTTGTTCTTCTCGCCACTTCACTATGCTTCGTTTTTGGATTTACGGTAATTTTTATAATTCTCAGCATTATAATTTCCACTACCTTTTTATTGATGGGCGGCGTTTCAAAATATATAAGAATTGCGGCAGGGATAATCATTATAATCCTCGGCGTAAATATTCTTTTCGATTTTATAGCGATTTTAAATTATGAAAAACGGTTTAAAATAAATAATAAACCAAAAGGGCTTTTAGGCGCGTTTTTTGCCGGAGCAGCTTTCGGCGCGGGATGGACTCCATGTATAGGTCCCATACTTACAGGCATTCTGTTTCTTGCCGGTCAAAGCGGCAAAACAGGCATCGCCGCCGTCTATCTTGCTCTTTATTCGCTTGGTCTTGGCATTCCGTTTTTATTAGCCGCCGTTTTCTTTGACAGATACCTTGTTCCCGCAAAATGGTTTAAAGACAAATTGCCTGTAATAAAAAAAATCAGCGCCGCTTTGCTTATTACTGTTGGGATTTTAATATTGACAGGTCAATTTTCCGCATTAAATATAATTATACAAAAAAACCAGTATCAGTATATTTATTGGGCTGAAGATAAAGCCATGTTTTTTCGGGTAATAGCCAACTGGTTGAAAATGATAAATTTATAAGATATAATAATATTGTATGAAAAATAAATTTATTTTTATAATCGCAATTTCGTTTTTTCTCCTTCCGCATTTATCCTTTGCTCAAGTTTCAGAAGAAACGGCGCGTTTACTAAAGAATGCGCAAATCCATGTTTTCAACAACGCGCTTGAGCCTGAAGAATTCACGCTGCCGCTTCTTGACGGAAGCAGCGCCTCTCTTTCTTCATTAAAAAAAGGTAAAGTTGTAATATTGAATTTTTGGGCGACATGGTGCCCTCCGTGCAGAGCGGAAATGCCTTCCATGGAAACTTTGTACAATCGTTATAAAGACAAAGGACTTGAAATACTCGCTGTAGACATCGGTGAAAACGCCCAGACAGTGCGTCAATTTATTCAAAGAAACAATTATACATTTCCAATACTGCTTGATACCGCAAGGCAAACAAGCTCCATCTACGGCATCGAAGCGATTCCCACAACTTTTATTATCAGCCGTGAAGGAAAAATCATCGGAAGAGTCGTGGGAAGCATCAAATGGGACACCGCCCAGGTTTACGCCGCTTTTGACAGGCTTACGAATTAGATATTCCTGTAAGAAAAATTTATGAAAATATTTGAAGATAAAATCAGAAATACAACAAAATAGATTTTAAACCTTTATTAAGGATGATAAAACGGATCATCAAGATTTTCCGCATCCATTCAACTAACTCTTCCATAAAACGCGGCGTATTCCGGAATTTGCGTAAGCATTTGGGGCGTAACTTCTAAATTCCTTATATCCGGCATAATGTACCTGAATGTACCTGATTCTTTAGGTTTATCAAGGTATTTTAAAAAGAAATTAGTACTATTTTTTCTCATTTCTGTAGTTTTTTATCGTATTTTAGATGATTTATAGAGGTGACTGACACCGAATTAAAAAGGAGAAGGGGGTTGGAAAAAAGTTATATTTATGATGCAAAAGCAATTTTTTCTCGTATCATTTCGCTGATAATATCAGAAGGTGATTTATGTGTAGATTCTGATTTGGCTCGAAGCCATGTTGATGATACATCATCTAAAATAACAACATTTCCCTTATGCTTCATAAAAAAACCGCTTTCACCATCGCCTGTAACTTTTGGCGGATTCTTTGTCACCTGTTCATCAAGAGCGTCAGCTTCTTCATCAGTCATTCTTGCCATTACTTTAACCTCCATTATTTATCAAATGATAATAAATGCTGCGGCATTTCATTGTGTGAAACACGTTTACAGTTTGTTCATCAATAATATTATACATAATTTCAAGCAAATTGCCATTGTTATCAAAACCCAGAAGCAAGTGTTTATCATCTGCTTCATCCCAAATATCATCATAGATAGCATTAATCATAGCTTTCCGAATAGCAGATTCAGTGAAACCATGCTTGAAAGCAGAAGGATTGAATTCAACAGAAATAGTCACTTTATCAATATAAACAATTTCCTTAAAAATGTCCACTATGTGGCAATCTATATTTAAATTATAAAGTAATACGCATGAAAATATAAATATAATTAATTTCCGCAAAGCATCATATACGTATTTAATTTATAATTCTGTAAAAACCGACCATTTTCCCTTAAGCTCATCAATTTCCGCAATTTGTGTAAGCATTTGGCGAGTATCCGCTAAATTTTTCTTATCCGGCATAAATAAAATTAATTCATCTGAATGTACCTAATTAGAACCTGATTGTACCTAATTCTTGAGGCATCACGAGTGATTTAGACAGGAATTAATACCATTTTTATTCATTTTTGTAGTTTTTTATCGTATTTTAGAGGATTTATAGAGGTGACTGACACTGAATTTTATACTCTAAAAATTGTAAAATAATTAAACACACTATACTTAAATTATCTGTACGTATATCATTAATTTCTCTTCATCTCGTTCAATATAATTAAAATTAATATTTATTCATTTCTTAAATGGTAATTGCTTTGCTTTCTCTTCCTCTTGCAGTTCTGTAATACAGTTTTCAATAGTTCTTCTTAAAAATATATATTGTTCATTTATATTTTCCAGATATTCATTCGCAGTATATAAATCTGTAATAATTTTCTCATTAATTAAATCAGATGCCGCGTGTCTTCTTACTTCTTCAGGATATTTTTCAAGTAAATAATCTGCGCCATAATAAAATTCCTTTTCAAATGTATATATTATTGGTCTTTTGTTACCGATTGTATCAATATAATTAAAACTTCTTAATATATTTCTAAATATATTTTCTTTTATCCTTATCAATTCATTATCATTATTTATTTCTATATTCACAACATGATATATAATTGAATTATTATTTCTGTCTGATATTGAGATATCACCCTCTCCAGAGTAACGTTCAACAATTCTATTTATATACGCTTCTCCTTTCTTTAATAAATAATTACTATCGCTCATTATCATCATTAACATATTTTGCCCTGTAACTAAATCCTTACCATGAGCTCTTAATACATTTCTATATAAATAACCTTGTAAAAAATAATCTACAAGTTTATCAAAAATAATATAGTTATTTGTTTCTCTTGCTTTTTTAAACGAATAACACAAAACATCATAATTCGGATCAGATTGAAATCGTTTGTCTAATAGATAATCAACAACATCTGGTCGTTGATTATTAATTGCCTGCAGAAGGCATATATCCTCTGGAGATTTACTTTTCCCAATTTTATTTATTTCATAAATAACTTTATTTCCTATTTTTTTTATATACTCTATATCACTATTTTCATCTTTTATTACAGCATAAAATTCGTCTCTGTCTTCCATAAACTTTGGTTCATATAGATTCCTTTCTCCATTTCTTTTTGCGTTAATTGAAAATAAATATCTATAATTTTCTGAATATTGATCTTCATGTATTACTTCCCATTCTACATTATTCAATTCATTTAATTTATCATTAGATTTTAATAGATTATCAAGGTCAGGTAAATTTAGATTATTTAATAACTCAACAAATACTGAATAATACCTTTTTTCAAAGGCAATCGATAAAGAAGAAATAGAATTATTACTAATATTAATGTATTTTTTAGGATCAGCTCCTTTTGCTAATAAAAGTTTTGTTATATCTTCATCTCCTTCCATTACGGCAAAGAATAACGGAGTATAACCAAAAATGCTATTTTCGTTTATATTTATATCTCTTATACTACTTATTATATAATCAACAAGCTCATAATTGCCGGATTTAGCCGCTTTGTGTAAAACAGTTTCTCCGTATTTATCGGATATTGTTTTGCCTCCGTTATTTAATAAAAATTTAAATATATTTAAGTCTCCTGCTCTGGCAGCGCATAAAAGAGCACTATAGCCAAAATCATCTCTGCTTACAGCATTTATATTTAATTTCTTTCTTGACCTTTTAAGTCCTTTCTTAGTGTTATGACCGACAAGTTCTCTAACAATTGCTTCTGATTTATTCCAGCAAGCCCACATTAGAGCTGATTGAGAAAATCCATCAGTTACATTTGGGTTTGCGCCATCTTCTAACGCTTCCCTCACAAGTATCAAATTATTTTGTTTTACTCCTCTGAATAATTTTAAATTTTCATCTGCTTTGGCAATTTTTTTATAATTTCTGTTTGCTAAATAACTTATATGAACATCAAACAAACTTCCTTGATGAACCGTCTGGCACGAAAATAATAAAATTGACATTATAATAGTTAAAATAAATTTTTTCACGTTTAAGTACTCCTATTTTACATAAAATTTAACAATACGATTCCTATAATTAACACTGTTATCAAATGGGTTTTCTTTAATATAATTAGTACCCATTCCCTCAACTTTAATTTTATCTTTTGGAATACCCATTAATATTAGAATATTTTTAATATATTCCGCTCTTTTATGTGAAAGCGGTTTAAATATTGTTTCATTCTGTCTTTCTCTTATATTCTGATTAGTAGATATTGGATTTGCAAAACCATGAATATATAAAATATCAAATTCATCAAGAGATGACTTAATAATATTGGAAAGATTAATAATTTTAATTATATTTTCACTGGGATCATTAAACATTAAGCAGCTTGACTGGTATGCGGGGAAATAAATATCAGGTATATCTAAATAAGGATAACGCTCTCCTTCCATTCTTTTGATACTGGAAAGCTTCGGTACTTTATTTTCCTCCGAATTATCAGTACTACTTTTTTCATTGGAATCATATAGCATAGCACCGGATAATTTATTAATTCCATATAATAAAAATGGCTTACACTCAGAAATATTTTTCGCTTTATCTGTAGCCTTAATTGCTACAATACAATCTTCATCTTTAGGTATAAATTGAATTACAGGAAGTCTGCTTTCCTGTATATCATCATTATAAAAATAACTATAACCTGTGTCTTTCCCAATAATTTGAATTTCCCAAGTATCTGCTATACCATCTTTTTCTTCATCATCTTCAGTAAATATTATATATTTACCACTGTCTGCCAAATAATATTCTGGAATAAATGCAGGCGGAGTTTCATCAATTATAATAATATCTTTAAATAATTCTGGTTCTGTTTGCTTTCCTGATCTGATTGAAATTATTAATTGGTACTCACCTTCAGGAGCTTTATTATTTGACAATTCTCGAATTGTTTTATATTCATCTGATACTTTACCATCCCAAATAAAATCAGGAATAGAAAAAAAGAATAATGCATTTTCAGTTATAAATAATTCTTTACCTGGAGATGCCCAATTATTCATAATCTCATTATAAGTAATATTTTTATTTTCATCATATATTGTAAATATTATATTAAATAAATCACTTGTAGCCGCCGCGTCAAGATTTCTATCACGATAAACACCACTCTTGTAGAAATAAATACCTCTACTTGGATTAATATAACTTGTTTTTTCAGAATAAGTTTGTGAGAATAAATTTATACATAAAAACATAGAAAATAAAAATATTAAATACCTTTTCATAAATATTACCTTATTTAATGCTTATTTTTTTTCAGCAGCAACAAACATATCATTTAATCTTTGTTTGTCTCTATCAGAATAATTACTTGAGGCTAAATATTCATAAGGACCTTTTCCATTACTGTCAGTTGAATTCATTGCTTCTTTACAATATGATAAGATTTCCTGTATTGTGCCTACATCAACTTTTGATTGAATACCTAAAAGAAACGCCGGAATACCATCATTATTTTTTACAGTTACATCAAATTCTCTTAATTGTCCAAATAATCTGATTAATGGTCTGTAATTCTTTTTTACAGCTGTAAAAAAAGCAGTCTCGCCGTTTATATCGGTAAGTTGTGTTTGAATAGTCTTATTTTCCAGTAATAATTTAACAAAAGAAGCATTATTGGATTCAACGGCATAATGTAAGGCGGTATTACGCTGTCCTGTTGTTTGAAAATTTACATTTACACCATATTTTTCGTTTAAAAGAATGTCAGCAATTACTGTATTATTTTTTTGCATACAATAAATAAGAGCAGTCATTCCCCTTGAATCTGCAACATCAGGATTGGCTCCTTTATTTAAAAGCATCTCTACAATTGCACGGTTCCCATTCTCTACAGCGTGTATTAATCCTGTTTTTCCAGTATTATCTCTGAAGTTTAGACTTCCAGGCGATAATGATAATATTCTATTTGCTTCAGATAAATCATTAGCTCTTACAGCTTGAATAAAAAGATTGTTATTATTTGGTTTTTCGGTGATCGTGTTATCCGGTCTTGGTTTTTCATCAGGAATATCTGATGGCGAAAAATTGCTTTCGTTATCAGGAGGATCAGGATGAATATTACTTGTTTTGCATCCAATTAAACAAAAACAAACCAAAATTAAAAATATTTTATACATTTTTATCTCCTAAGATACTCAATACACCAGTTATTTAACAAAGAAAATAACTGGTGTACAATTTTTAACGCTTTTTTACACTAATAATTAGTATTCCTTAATGCACCATCTCGTTTGTCAGCGTCTTCAATATAACCTCTTATTATCTGTTTGTTTCTTGCGCTGTATTTGCTTGCTTCAAGATACTCGTATACACCATTTCCATAAGTATCTTCAGAATTAACAGCTCCGCGAAATGCTAATATATCTTGTATCACATTTGGCGGATAATTTTCTTGCATTGCCTGCAATAAAGGCGGAATGCCTTCAGCAATCGCCATTCCTTCGGGACGCGCCGTCACATCAAATCCTGGTGAATTTCCAAATAACCTAATCATGTTTCTTTGTCCTGTTCTAACTGCAATCATAAATGCAGTTTCACCTCTGCTATCTGTTAGTGTAGTCTGTGTACTTTTATTTCTTAATAATTCAAGAACCATGTCTGTTCTTTTCTTTTCAACAGCGTAATGTAATGCGGTATTCCTTTGACCTTTTGTTTGAAAATTAACATTAACTCCATATTTTTCCTCTAAAAGAATTTGCATAATTATAGGATTACCTTTATCAACAGCATACATTAATGCGGTCATACCCCTTTGATCTTCAACATCCGTATTGATTACGCTTTTATTAGCATTTAATATAAATTCAACCATTTGACGATTTCCTTTTTCAATTGCAATCATCAAACCTGTTCTACCTACAGTATCCTGTACATTTAAATTACCCCAAAAATGATCCAAATGTTCCCTTACCTTATTGTTATCGTCAGCTTGAACTGCCTGTAAGAATAGCCTATCGCAATCAGTATGCTGCTGTGCGAATAAATTCCCGCTAACTACGATAAACCCGATAAGTGATAAAATAATTAATTTCTTCTGCATTTTTTGCCTCCTTAATACAGAAATAATATTAAAACGAACGTATAACTCTTATGTTAAACGTTTCGCTTTTTGATAAATCTTCTTGTCTCCCATTGCTAAAATTCTGCGCCCACACAGTTACACGTCCTCTTTGTGTGGACGATAAATACTTCCCGCTGCCGAATCCGCCGATGTTTTTTAATTTTAAATTCTTATACATGAGATCTAATTCATCTTTGCTTGGTATAAACCAGTCAGTGAAACCATCAAAATTAATAGCAGCACAAAGCTGAGCTGCTGTATTTTTATCCATTGTTTTACTTAACTCTTCTGTAATAACCTGAGTATTGTTTTTACCAGTGCCAGTTGCCGCATTTGTTTTAACATCTCTGCGATCCAATCCCCATTTTGCTGAAAATTCAATCTCTACAGGCGCTGTTTCAAGATAACGCCAGCCGTTAGAGAATGAACCTTTATCGAAAAATACAATACCGCCGGCAGGTCCAAAATCTCCGATTTTATATTCTTTTTTTTCTATTGCTTCCGGCTCTTGGATTACAGGTTGGCTTTTATTAGTATTTTCTAACATTGTACCGGTTAATAAAAAATGAACATCAGGATCGCCGCGGCTAACGCTAATCGATGAAGACACCTCTCTTACCGCGCTATCTACACTGATTGAATATAATCGTAAACGATAATCTCTGCCGGTACTGGAAAAAGAACCGGATATAATGGAACTGGCGCCTAATTGCCTGCCTGCTGACTGCGCTGATTCATCACTGACATCTTCTGAAATAATTATTCTGATTTTATCCCTTATATTATCCATTTTTGAATTTTCAACAACAATTAAATCATTATTATTTGTAAAATAATTGATCAATTCTTCGATTACATATTTGGATAATGCTTTTGATTCTGAGTTGAAATTCAAAACAGCAACCATAGTTCCTTTAGCAAGCCGCTGTTCTATGGTTTTTCCTGCGTTTATTATTGCTTCATCCAATGATATTGCTTGTGAATACGCATCAATATTCAACAAGAGCATTAGGCAAAACCCAAAAAACAATATTCTCCCTTTCACAAAATTCCTCCTATACTATTTGTCTATTAAGCATGAATCCTCAACTACAGCATTCAATCCAAGGGATTTCCTTATTGAATTCTCAGCTTTACGCGCTACACGAACCCAAGTAAGCAAATCAGCCTGTCTTTTTGGCTTCAATAGGCGAAAAATTCTAAGGATTTCTGCTTCATCACCAAGATGATAATCTTCCTTGTAAGTCACTGTTATATATATATCATTAATTAGTAATCTTGTCAATATAAAATCAAAAAAATCAATTATTTTACAGATATAAGTGAGTTATTGATATTTTTATTGTAATTTTACAATATTGTAGATATGCTTAGTTTATAAATATATGAATATTCTTGATCGTATCCGGCAGGTACGTAAGGTATTGAATCTGAAACAAGGCGAATTTGCCAGTAAAATCGGGCTTACCCAAACAGCTCTATCAATGATTGAACTTGGAAAAGTAACTTTAACTGATAAAAACATTAAATTAATCTGTGTCACCTTCACCGTAGATGAAAGCTGGCTGCGAACGGGAAAGGGTGAAATATTCGGTTCAATATCTCCTTACGAAAAGGAATTACTCGAAATTTTTGGAAAATTAACCGAAGATACTCAAAGTTTTATTCTGGATATGGCAAGGAATTTATTAAAGAGACAGGGGAAAAAATAACATATTAGATAATATTCTAGCGGTCAACTGGAAAGAAAAATTCCATAATGCGGAAAACTTACAGATGAAACTCTATAAGAAACATCAAGCAAATTCCAGTATTAATGATTAACACCACTGCTTTAGAGCCATTTATACTCACATAGTTAAAGCTATATAAAAAATAATTAGAAAATCACTTTTTTTTTCGTTTTCTGTCAAGCAAAACGCCGAGTCCACGCCATATATAGCTGGAGGTTTTTTGAACTTAAATGCTAACAGAAATAACAAGGATAGTGTTTTCTCCGGGATAAGATACTTCCAGAAAAAAACTCACACAAAGTCACTAAGGCGCGAAGGCGCGAAGGCGCGAAGGATTGTTAAACAATTCCTTTGTGTCTTGGCGCCTCAGTGTGAGATCTTTTAGACCATTAAATACTGATAGGAACATGATATAATGCAGAAAAAATGTAAAAAACTGTTAATATCTCCAATTTCCGCTCACTGTCTTGCCGCCGCCTGTTCGTTGCTGCGCACTATTCTTTTGGCTAAAAGTTTGGAAAGGAAAATTCCGTAGTGAGGATACTCGCGGATAATATTAATAAAATTCTTCTGCGTCATCTGAATCAGTTTGCCGGCGCTTGTCGCTTTAATTGTGGCGGAGCGTCTTTGGTTCAAAAGAAAGGACATTTCTCCCATGAAAATGTCACGCGCCGAGAGAGAGCCCACTTTTGTTTTGTTGTGAAGCACGTCAAATGTGCCGGAAGAAATGTAATAAAGAAAATCGCTTGAATCGCCTTCTTTTATCACAACCTGCCCTTTTCTCACCCTTACAACTTTCTCATGCGTAAAACCGGCGGGAACTTCGTTTTCAACGGATTCATCGTGCTTAACTTCCATTGTCGCCTGATTTCCCTTTTCGTTGTAACGCAGTTTGCTGGAGAGTTTCACTGCCATTTTGATCCCGCGTCCGTGAAGGCTCATGTCGTCCTGTGTTTTTATTTTTTTTATCAGGGATTTAACATCAAAACCTTCGCCCTGATCCCGGATAACAAATGTAGTTTTATCAGGCTTAATATCCCAGCTAAAAAATACTCTCTTCGCGTTAATTGCGGGATCTTTGCATTTCTGTGCGATTAAATCCAGCGAAGAAACGCCTGATTCCATGCTTTTTGTTTTTTCCTCATAGCTTATTGCGCAGCTTCCATGTTCAATTCCGTTTATTATTAATTCGATTAGCGCAAGCTGAAGATGCATTTTTCTGTCTGAGTTGATAAGTCCCCTCTGGGACAGAATTGTAGCGCCGATACTGGCGTAAAGCGGCACCGCGCGAACATCGTTGTCGATAACAAATTTGCCTGACGCTCCTTCCAGAAATGTTTTTGTAAATTCTTTATGAAATATTATCTGATAATTCTGTTCGATAATTTCGACGCTCTTTACAAGATGAGACCTGATACAGTAATTATCCAGCATTGCAAGAACATTTATATTTTTGTATTTTTCAAGCAGTTCTTCTTCCCTGCGTTTAGCCGGATCAAAAATCCCGATGATTCCAAAATTAAAAATTAATTTATCGTTTTGTATTTGTTCTATTATCTTGTCAATTTTAATTGAAGGATCAGAAAAGTTAATTACAACAAGTTCCGGCATGGTATATTTTATAAATTCGATTATTTCTTCTTTCTTGTCTAAAAATAATAAATCCCTATCGTTATTACTTTTAAAAGTTGATTCTATATTTTGGCGTATTTCATCATCAGAATTGATTATTCCCAATATACTCATGGCAGCTCCTTTACAAGCGTATTTTAATTATAAACCTAAATCTGTTTATCATCAACATATCTTCCCTAGTTTTTATTAAACCGCTATACTAATGTTATGGATAAATTAATCATCAAGGGAGCGCGCGAGCATAACCTTAAAAACATCGACCTTGAACTGCCTCGCGATAAGCTTATCGTTATTTCAGGGCTCTCAGGTTCAGGCAAAAGTTCTTTGGCTTTTGACACAATTTTCGCGGAAGGTCAGAGGCGGTATGTGGAAAGCCTTTCCGCCTACGCGCGGCAGTTTTTGGGGCGCATGGATAAGCCCGATTTGGACTATATCGAAGGGTTGTCCCCCGCAATTTCTATAGAACAAAAAACAACCCACCGCAATCCGCGCTCTACGGTCGGCACTGTTACGGAAATTTACGATTACTACCGCCTGTTGTACGCGCGAGTCGGCGTCCCCCACTGCCCTGTCTGCGGCAAGGAAATCCGCGAGCAGCCGATAGATTTAATCGTTGAAACGATCCTGCAGTACAGAGAAGGCACAAAGATACAGCTTCTTGCTCCAGTTATCCGCGGTAAAAAGGGCGAGCATCAGAAAATTATCGAAGACGCGCGTAAAGCGGGTTTCGCAAGGGCAAGGATAGACGGCGTTCCCGTCAATCTTGATGAAAGCATTAAACTGGATAAACAGAAAAAACACAGCATAGAAATTATCGTAGACAGACTTGTTATCGGAAAGGATATCCGCTCCCGTTTGGCTGAATCTGTAGAAGCTGCGGTGCAGACGGCGGACGGTCTTTTAATTGTTTTGATTAACGAAGACGGAAAAAATTACGAACAGGTTTTTTCGCAGAAAAACTCCTGTCCTGACTGCGGTATCTCGGTTCCTGAATTGCAGCCCCGCCTTTTTTCATTTAACAATCCTTTCGGCGCATGCACAGGCTGTTCCGGCATCGGCACAAAAATGGAATTTGATCCCGACCTTGTAATTCCCGACCGATCTTTATCGTATAACGAAGGCGGCGTTGTCCCGTACAATCCCGACAGCGCATGGCATTCAAGCAGGTTTAAGGCGCTTTCCAAACATTTCGATTTCAGTCTTGATACGCCCATTAACAAACTGCCTAAAAAAATTGTAAACGCGATTCTTTACGGCATGGAAGATGAAGTTAGGGTAAAATATGTTAACCGCGATAAAACGGGATCTTTTCAATATAACACGCAGTTCCCCGGCATTTTGGAAGAATTAAGGCGCCGCTATATGGAAACACAGTCGCAGGGCGTTAAAGACTGGCTTGAAAAATTTATGAGCCAGACTCATTGCGAAGACTGCGGCGGAAAAAGGCTGAAGCCTGAAGTGTTAGCCGTTACTGTCGCCGGAAAAAACATCTGGGAGTTATCCGAACTTTCCGTAACAGACACCTTGAATTTTTTTAAAAATGTTAAACTAAACAAGAACGAAAATAAAATCGCGTATCAGATATTAAAAGAAATAAACGCGCGCCTTGGCTTCATGCAAAATGTGGGTCTTGATTACCTCTCGCTTGAAAGAAAGGCGTCTACCCTCTCCGGCGGCGAAGCCCAGAGGATTCGCCTTGCGACGCAAATCGGTTCCAGTCTGGTCGGCGTTTTATACATTTTGGACGAGCCCTCAATTGGGCTTCACCAGAGAGACAACCAGCGTTTAATAGATACGCTTTTATATCTGCGCGACCTTGGCAACACATTGATTGTCGTTGAGCATGACGAACAGACTCTGCGCACGGCGGATCATATCGTAGATTTGGGTCCCGGCGCCGGCGTGCACGGCGGAAAGGTTGTCGCGCAGGGAAGCGTATCGGATGTAATGAAAGTAAAGGAAAGCCTTACAGGTCAGTACCTTGCCGGAAACATCAGCATCGATACGCCGCAAGAAAGACGCAAGGGAAACGGAGCGTTTTTAAAACTCCGAGGCGCAAGCGAACATAATCTTAAAAACATCAATGTCGATTTTCCTCTCGGCGTTTTTACATGCATTACAGGCGTTTCAGGTTCGGGAAAATCCACATTGCTCTCCGATGTTTTATACCCCGCTCTCGCGAATAAAGTGTACGGCTCCGGCCGCATGGAAGGATCGTATAAAAAACTTGACGGCTGCGAGCATATCGACAAAGTTATCGACATCGATCAAAGCCCGATTGGAAGAACGCCCAGATCAAATCCAATTACATACGTTGAAGGTTTTACCGCGGTAAGAGATATGTTCGCTGGTTTGCCTGAATCAAAAATGAGAGGATACAAAGCCGGACGTTTTTCCTTCAATGTGCGCGGCGGCAGATGCGAAAACTGCGAAGGAGACGGAACGATAAAAATCGAGATGAATTTTTTGCCGGATGTTTACATAACGTGCGATGTCTGCCACGGGAAACGCTTTAACAGGGAGACTCTGGAAATCCGCTATAAGGGTAAAAATATCCACGAAGTTTTGGACATGACTATCGAGGAAGCCGCAGTTTTTTTTGCTCCCATTCCGCAGATTTCACGGAAAATGGATACACTGCTTTCCGTCGGGCTAGGTTATGTAAAACTCGGGCAGTCGGCGCTTACGCTTTCAGGCGGAGAAGCTCAAAGGGTAAAACTGGCATTGGAGCTTTCAAAACGCTCAACGGGAAGAACTCTTTACATTTTAGACGAGCCTACAACGGGTCTTCATTTTGCGGATGTTAAGCAGTTAATGGACGTTATAAGGCGGTTGGTAGACCAGGGAAATACCGTTATAATGATAGAACATAACCTTGATGTATTATTGCAGGCGGATCATATTATCGATCTTGGTCCTGAAGGCGGTCAAAAAGGCGGGCAGATAATCTGCGCGGGCACGCCTGAACTGGTTGCGAAATGCGCCTCTTCATACACAGGATTCTACATCAACGAAATGCTGAAACGAAACAAACCAAAAAAAACCGGGAGAAAATGAAAAGGCTCATCCGCAATTTTATATTAATTTTCTTCTGCGTAAATTTCCCGGTATTCGCCCAGGAAGAAGAAGCGTTAGATGTACCCGGAACAGAACTTCTTGAAGAAGCGATGGATGAAGAAGAACTGGTTATAATGCTGTCGCGGCGGGAAAGACAGCGCGTTGAAATGGAGCTTAAAACTTCCACATTAGGCGAGCTTGCCTCATGGTGCCGTATGCTCGGGCTTACGGAAAACGGCACAAGAGCCGAACTTATAAAACGAATAAGCGATCATTTTAATATGCCTGAACAGGCGCAGAAAGACAATGAAAAACGCAAAGTTATAACGATTGAATCCGCCCAGTCTTCAGAATATTTTTCCATAGAAGTAATCGGAGAAGATTATGCCAGATTAAAAGGCGATGTAATAATAAGCCTTAAAGACGGAGACGCTGTTCACAATATAACAGCCGATGAAATTCTTTTTAACCGCACAAGAAACCTGCTTACCGCAAGCGGTCATATAACATACGAAAAAAAAGACGGCGACTCAACGGAAACATTCAGGGGCAGAAGTTTAACGGTTAATATCGACAACTGGTCAAGCGTTTTTCTTGACGGGAAATCGACATTCGAAGACTCGGAGTCCGCGTATCTTTTTTCGGGTTCTGTAATATACAGAAGCGATCAGGACGTTACAATTTTAAATAAAGCAAGAATCTCAAGCGCGGAATCAGAGGAAGCGTACTGGTCAATCAGAGCGTCAAAATTATGGCTCCTTCCATGTTCGGATTTCGCGATTTTTAACGCTGTTTTAAACGTGGGAGAAATCCCGGTATTGTATATTCCGTTTTTTTATTTTCCGGCGGACGAAATAGTTTTTCATCCTGTAATCGGATACCGCACCAAAGAAGGCGGTTATATACAAACGACAACTTATATTTTAGGAAGACCAAAAGCCGACAACTCGGAAGCCAGCTCTCTCAGTAAAATTATGGGCAATTCAAGCGACAACGAAAAAGAACTTCAGGGACTGTTCCTGAAAACCACAAAGAAAAAAGCGGTCGATAAAAATGAAGTCAGCCTGAGAGCCATGGTCGATTACTATGTGAATCTTGGCGCGTATACCGGAATTGAACTTACCACTCCCAAAGTAGGAGTCCTTAACCCGGTAGACTTCGCTTTAGGGCTGGGTTTTTCAAGAACAATTACGCCCACAGGCGATCCGTACGCGGCTAATGGATACGACGGCACGTTCGACTGGAACCAGTCAAATTTATTTTCAACAATGATGCCGTTCCGCTATAAAATGAAGTTTTCAAGCGGCTTAAGCGGAAAATACGGCGGGCTCACATGGAATTTGCCGTTCTATTCCGATCCGTACATGGACCAGCATTTCGCCGATCGCGCGGAAAGCATGGACTGGATGAACATGATTCAACAGGGAGCCGCGATGGACGAGTTTACGGCGTCTTCTAGCGAACTTAGCCCCTTTCAATGGAATATGTCCGGTAATTTTAATCCGTCGCTCCCGAAACTAGCTCCTTTCATTTCAAGAATTTCATTCTCTACCATTTCTACATCCTTATCTTTTCTAAAAATAGAAGACCCTTTAATTTCCGCGGATTCGCCCAACCGACATTTTTTCGCTCCTGAAAAATTTACAATGTACAATATTTCGGCGGCGGTAGCTGGAACTCCCGTTACCATCGGGGGAGCTCCGCAGCCAAAAGCGAATAAACCAAATGAAACAAAAACGCCTGATGATCCTTTTAACGGTACCGGCGTTCCAATCTCTCCGTGGCAGACAGCCGAAGAAACAAAATCAGAAAAAACGACATCAGACGAACTTCTTGTTCCGCCCGTAATAAACCAGAATTTCACAATACCGTCCCCCGGAAACATGAAGTTCAGCTTTGATTACCAGTTATCTCCTTTCGCGTCATCGGAACTTAATTATATGTATCGGGACAGCAGAAATCAGCTTTTATGGAAATCATACGAAGACGTAAACTGGAACGATGTAAAATCCATTTCATCCAACTTCGGCGCAAACACCACTTTTAATTTCCGCCTCGATCATTCAAGCGGCTTGTTCTCAAATGTCGTTACATTTACAGGCACCGGAAACATGCGCGAATACACATACCTGAACGAAGAGTTTTTCACGGATACAAACGGCGTGCTTGACGAAGCCGCCATGGAAAAAGAAAGGAAATCGCAGTACACCAATACGCATTATAATTCAACGTATGCGTATAACGGAACGTTCAGGCCTTTATACGATAATTCAATATTCGGGCAGTCGAATCTTCAGTATTCTTTCAGGGGAACGCTAGTCAGATCAAAAAAATACGAAGACGGAGACGGTCCCGAACTGACTCCTGAATGGGGTTCGTGGGTAAAAGAAGACAGAGCCAATGACGTGCTTGGTCTTAACAGTCACAGGCTGGCTGCGAATATTGCAGCCAATATATTGGATAATTCCCAGTCCATATCATTCAGCACAGAACTGCCGCCAATGGACGGACTCATTACAGCAAACGCCACATTCAGGGCGTGGATCTCGGTAACAAATTTCAACTTCCGTATGGAAAAACCTGAAATTGAGCCTGACTGGATAATCAAGCCGTATGATATAAGAGAAACATTGACCTTCCCAAAAATAGGCTCGTTCGTTCAGTACATAGTAGTAAGCCCCGAAGAAGACAATCAAATTACCAATTTAAGAACGACTTTAACTTTATGGAATTTCAGGGCTGAATATATAATGGTACATACAAAAAAATATATTTTTGAAAACGAATCTGAAAACAACCCGTGGAAGCAGGACGGAGAACCTGTATTGAACCCGAAAGAGTTGTCGTTTTCTTACAACCGCTCGTCTACCAGCATTAAACTTTTTAATAACCGCTTTAATCTGACGTTCAATGTCAACTCGTCGCTTAACTTCGATTTGCAGCAATATACCAACTCCATTTTCAGGTTTTCCACCGGTTTCACTTTGGCACTCACAAATTTTCTGGACGTTTCAATGTCGGCTACGTCGCAGAATGTTGAAATATGGCGTTATTTTAAGGGATTTCCTGGATTGGAAGATCAAACAATCATGTATGATGAAGGTCCGCAGAATAATGTTTTTATAGATTTGATTGATTCATTCAATTTCTTTGATGAAGCGAAAAGGCGAAGATCCGCTTTTAAGATGCACAAATTCGATTTGGATATTACGCACCATCTGGTAGACTGGAGCGCCAAACTGACAATCAGCATGTACCCTCATCCTGACACTACCCAGACAATCCCCATTTACAAGATCGTTTCCGATGTTTCTTTCCTTATTCAGTGGACGCCGATTACGGAGATAAAATCCGACATTAAATACGACGGCAGAATCGAAAAAATCACAGTAGCAAAGTAACAGCCTTAAGCGGACATTAAATCTCTTCCATAAGAGAGCCAAGCCGTAGGCTTGACCAGCGTATAAATGGAGTTATAGAATGGAAAAGAGGTGCGTTTGGACGACGGGATAACCATAGCTTTTGACAACAGGGAAATTCTATGCGGGGTTTGCGGCGCAAATGACGGAAATCTCAGGATAATAGAAGGTTCTCTCGGCGGTTTCATCACGGCAAGAGGCAATGAAATTCACTTTGAAAGCCAGGATGAAATCGGCGTTAGACGCTTTAGGACAATGATGGATAATCTTATCACTGCTGTAAAAGAAGGCGGACAGCTTTCCGCGGAATATGTCCGGGCGCTTGCGGAGGAACCCTCATCTGACGATGACAAGGAAAAAAACGGCTCTTTCTTCCGCGACTCCATGATTCAAATTCCGCACGGCTTTAACCGCGTCTATCCCAGAACAAGAAATCAGGCGCAGTATATTCAGGGAATGAGAGAAAATGAAATCTGTTTTTGCATAGGACCTGCGGGAACGGGAAAAACTTTTCTCGCGATCGCCCACGCTCTTCAAATGCTTCTTTCCAAAAAAATGCGGAAACTGGTTCTTACGCGCCCTGTTGTGGAAGCCGGAGAAAACCTCGGCTTTCTCCCCGGAGACCTTGCCCAAAAAATCGACCCCTACCTGAAGCCTCTTTATGACGCGATGGAATCGCTCATACCATACGATGTTATAAACAGAATGGAAGAGACAAGATCGATAGAGATCGCGCCTCTTGCGTACATGAGAGGAAGAAGCTTAAACGACTGCATGGTAATTCTGGACGAAGCGCAGAACACCACTAAGGAACAGATGAAAATGTTTCTTACAAGAATAGGCTCCCAAACGCGGGCTGTCATAACGGGAGACGCAACCCAAATAGACCTCCCGCGCAAAACGGAATCGGGGCTTTTGCACGCGCTGGAAATATTACGGGATGTTGAAGGATTGAATTTTTCATTTCTGCATACGGGCGATGTCGCGAGAAACCCTTTGATAAAAAAAATAATACAGGCGTACAATGAAAGAGAAAAATAATAAATTAAAAGAGGTATTTCTTTCGATATGGAATAAATTCAGGACAGGACCTGCCCTCTTCAGCTTTGGTTTATGCGTCGCCGGAATTTTTATAGTTATCGCAAGCGAAAATTATGATGCGCTGAAAGACCTTCGCACAATTTTCGGAACTATATTTCTCCTTTTAAGCGTTTATATAATATTCATTATTTTGCAGGGAAAAACCATCCTTGGAAAAGATTTGAACAACAGCGAAAAATACCTGCTGGCATCCCTTACAGGCTCTTATATAATCGGCTCTGTAATAATTAACAATTTATCTCCGGGTTTTTCCGGTTTTCCTGTCGCTCTTACGGTTCCCACCGCTCTTTTCATAATGTTAATCGCTGTCTTTATGGGAAAAAGACCTGCGATGATTTTTGCGGTTGCCATGCCTTTGGGCGCGTACTTCGCAGGCGCGTTTGACAATTATTCATACATTATTGCGCTTGTGTCAGGAGCGGCGGCATCGACTGTGCTGCATAAATCGCAAAACAGAATGAGCCTTATTAAAGCGGGGCTTATAATCGCGCTTGCGCAGTGTTTCGCGGCGGTTGTTGTGATGCTTCTGACGGAAGCCGCTCTGGGCGAATACCCCGTCCTGCTCTTCTGGGCTGCCCTTAACGGCATTACATGCGGAATGTTAAGCCTCGGTTTTCTGCCGCCGCTTGAGCACGCGCTGAACGCGGTAACTCCGTACAGGCTTATGGAATTGTCAGACCTTAACGCGCCGATTCTTCGCAAACTTTTTACAACCGCGCCCGGCACTTACAGCCACTCGTTAATGGTGGCGAATCTCGCGGAACAGGCATGTCAGGATATCGGAGCAAACCCACTTCTTGCGCGTGTCGGCGCTTATTACCACGACATCGGAAAAATGGATAACCCCGACTACTTTGTGGAAAATCAAACCGACCATAACAGGCATGACGAAATCGCTCCGCGCCTTTCGGCGACAATAATCCGCAGCCATGTGAAACTCGGCGTGGAAAAAGCGCAAAGCCTTGGTCTTCCGAAAGACGTAATAGCAATTATCGGCGAACATCACGGCAATTCTATTATTTCATGGTTCTATAACAAAGCTACAGAACAGGAAGCTTCCGTCAACTCGGAAGATTTTTCATATCCCGGAAGCCCGCCGAAATCGAAAGAATCGGCAATTGTCATGCTTGCCGATATTACGGAAGCCGCCGTTCGCACTTTAAACAAGCCCACTGCCAATAAAATCGATAAATTTATTCAGCAGCTTTTTGAAGCGAAGGTTGAGCACGGACAGCTTTCCGAGTCCGATTTGTCCTTCCGCGACCTTGAAATTATCAAAAAGTCATTTGTAAGAGTTCTTGCGGGCTACTATCACGCGAGAATTGAATACCCGAAGCAGAAAGAGGAAAACCAGGCGAACCAGAATACGCAGAATCAAAAGGGCGCAAGCTCACAGGAAGCGGCGCAGGATGAATAATGTGACAATCAACGCCGAAGAACTGCCCATGCCCGGGTGGAGCGGCGCCGCCGAAAGTTTCGCCGTGAAAGTCCTGGAAGAAATAGAACGCGATAACTGGGAACTTTCAGTCCTTTTTTGCGGCAATAAGACAATCAGAAGCCTAAATAATCAATATCGTAATAACGACGAAGCTACGGATATTTTATCATTTGAACTGGGCGAAACCGTTAAAGACGGCGAAAAAGACGTGTTTTTGCCGGGAGATATCGTTATTTCCCTGGAAACTCTGCGCGAAAACGCCCAATATTTCAAAATTTCGGAAGATGAGGAGTTACGAAGACTGTTAATTCATGGTATTCTGCATTTAAACGGTATGGATCACAGAACTATCGATTCGGACGAGCCGATGCTTGTTTTACAGGAGCAAATACTGGACAAGCTTAAAAACGAACGCATCATCGCGCATGGGGGAAAAGATTGAAAACTCCTTTTAAAATAAATTCACAGGCGATAAAAGGGCTGGAAGAAGATCAAAGACAGATGATCCGCGGAGTTGTCGAGCTTTCAGACACCACTGTAAAAGAAGTAATGGTTCCAAGAACCGACACAGTCTTTCTTTCCGCCGGCGCATCCAAAGAGGAACTGCTTGTCTGTATCTGCGAAAGCGAACATTCGCGTTTCCCCGTTTATCAGGATACTGTAGACAATGTGATAGGCATCCTTCATGTAAAAGACGTATTCAAAGCCATAATAAACGACAACCCTTTCAGCATAAAAGAACTTGTAAGAAAACCGTTTTTCGTTCCTGTTTCCAAACACATAGACGATTTGCTTCGCGAACTGCGCCGCAAAAAAGTTCACATCGCGGTTGTTGTAGACGAGTACGGCGGAGTGTCCGGCATCGTGTCGATGGAAGACATAATAGAAGAAATAATCGGCGATATTCAGGACGAGTTCGATCACGAAACCGACGATATAGTTGATCTCGGAAGCGGAAACTGGCTTTGCGACGCCAGAGTCAACCTTGAATTCCTTGCCGAAGAGACAGGTTTACATCTTCCTTCGGACGACTTCGACACTCTCGGCGGACTTGTATTTGATCTTTTCGGCAAGGTACCTGTTAAAAACGAAAAAATTACATACAAAGATTATGATTTTATAATCCATGAAATGGACGGTCACAAAATCAATTCGATAAAAATTGTAACTCAAAAAAAGGAATGATTGTTTAATTAAGGGGGGGCAATGTTCAGGAAATTTATTTTCTTTCTATCCGTATTTTTCTTGTTTTCAAACAGCCTCCCGGCGCAGACGCAGCAGGCGGCTGTTTTTTACGAGCGCGGCAAAATTTTTATGGCGCAGGAGAACTGGTACTCGGCTGTTGAATCGTTATTGGAATGCGTAAGATTGAATCCGGCTCATGCCGAAGGAACAGCTTCCCTTGCCGAATGTTACTATGAACTCGCCGAATTTGACGAAGCGCTCAACTGGGTAAAAAAGGCAAGGCAGCTTGCCCGCACCAATATGACTGTCGCCAATCTGGAAGTTTCCATCTATATCGCGCTTGGGCAATTGGAGACGGCAGCGAATCTTGTTAATGAAATCCTTGCGAAAGAACCGTACAACAGGGAAACCCTGTTCGCGGCAGGAGAGCTTGATATCGCAAGAGGAAGACCTTCGGAAGCGATGCTGCGCTACCGTGACGCGGTGCGCCGTTATCCCGACGATCGCAAGCTTCTTGTTTCTCTCGCGCTTGTAACTCTTTCTCTCGGCGACGGCGACACGGCAATCACATACATCAACAGTGCGCTTACGCAGCATCCAGGCGATTACCGCGTTTTCTATTACGCTTCCTATATTTACTCAATGAATAATAAAATCGCGGATGCAATACGCTACGCCGAAATTTCCATTTATAATAAAAACGATTACCTGCCCAGCCAGTCGTTAATGTCTATCCTGCGCTACCGCAACGGCGAATACGAAGAAGCCGCGCGTCTTTGCGATATATTAATCGCTAAAAACAGACAGGACATGAGCGCGTGGTATTTAAAGGGGCTTTCGCTGATCAGGCTGAAAAAGCATCAGGAAGCGATTACAACGCTTACAAACGCGATATCTGTTAACGAGGACGATGAATTTATCCGCGCGATTCTGGAAGAGACAATTATTTCTTCCACAGTTTTGGAAGATCCGCGCCGCGCGAGATTCGCGTTATGGCATTTTAACAAGGCGAGAAATTACCGCGAACGCAATTTAACCGAGCAGGCGCTTTTTGAATACAGACGCGCCTTAAGGCTGAATCCTTTCGCGGCGGACAGGCGCGAGTACGCTGAACTGCTGAGGCTCTCAGGTTACCCGGCGCGTTATCTTGATGAACTACTTTTCCTGAAAGATCAGGGAATGTCGGATCGAAACCTTGACGATCAGGTTGAAGCGTATTCCTCTCTATTGTCAAACGCGCTTTTCAAACAGTGGCAGGTAAATCCCGTAGACCTTGCTGAAAGACACTGGAAAGTAGCCGTTTTCGCGCTTGCCGGTCAGTCAAGTTTTTATCACGCGGACGCCGGCTCTGTTGCGGCTTCAGTCATTAAGGAACTGCTCGTGCACGATCGCAACATCATGCCGATGAACTTCGATTACCGTCAGGCGTCTTTTTCCCAGGGTTTCAGACTGGCAAGAGAGGGCGGCGCGGATTATTTTATAATGATTTCCATAACGGAGAACGAACGCGATATTTCAATAAAAGCCGAAATTTTCACAGGCAGAACCGGCTCCCCTGTGGGCACTCTTTTCTCGTTCCGAACAGGAGCGGACAGGCTGCGGGACGCAAGCCGCGCGATAATCACTCAAATGTCTTCTTCCATGCCCGTGCGCGGAAGACTTTTAATCCGCAAACAGGGACAGGCTCTTATCAACAAGGGAAAAGCGGACGGCATTCAAACGGAAGTTGTTTACGATGTTGTCAAGCGCGGACGCCCCCAGCCCGCGAACGAAGGATTGGCTCTTGTGTACTCGGGCGATGAACTTGTCGGGAAACTGACCATTACAAACATTGACGAAGAAATATCGATAGGCACATTGCAGCGGAACGGTTTTTTTGATCGTATCGAAGCCGGAGACGAAATTATCCTTCAGAGTAAAAGACAGGTTCAGCAGCCGGGTGAAACCGCGGCAAACCCTGAATTGCGCGCGTTATTAAGAACTTTGCGTTAGTTTTTTTAATAAACCATAGCGGAGAGAACGGCTTCTATCCAGTTATTCGCCTCAGCGGCGTGAACAGATCTTATTTTCAGAAATTCCATTAAAGCTTCGCGGTGATTTCCGGTGTAGTACAATGTTTGTCCGAGATAAAAACGCGCCCTTGCTTCTATGTCTTTGGATCTCGGCAAAGATAAATAGTGCTGCAGGCTGACCCTTGCCGTTTCCCATTGGAATGTAACAAAGAACTCTGTGATTATCTGGAATAAAGCGGATTCCTCGCCGCCTGTGGGAGCGACAAGATCTACGGCGAAAACGCGCGGTCTTTTTAATGTTATAGGCACTTTGGGTGGCATTTTTGTATCCTGCAATATGCCTTTGGAAGCCGGGCTTAAAGGAACCTGCTCAGGAATCTCTGTCATAAAATGGCTGTCAGGCATTGTGTTTCGCAGCGTAAGTACAGGAAGAGGAATGGGACGCAGTGTTCTTTCCGCAGTCTGTTCGCTTGTTACGGAGACCGCCGTATTGGTCGCGTTTATTCCGGGTTTAATCCCCATATTGCCGCTTGCGATTTCATCTTCATAAATAACGGCATAGTACCATTCAAGCCCCGGCACCGGAACGGGAAAATCAACAAAAGGAGAATCAATCCCTGATTGAACAATAACGGCGTTTAATAAATCCTGCGGATTTCTAATCTGCGTCATGCTTCTGTAAAGAATCGCGTTTTTGCGCGGTCCGTGCGTATTAAAAGTAATGATTACCCTTTCGCCGTCCTGAGTCGCGCGTAAATTAGAAATGCCCTGTATTGGTTCTGCGGACGGCAGAAGATTAAATTCCTGGGAAGGTTCGGATTCCTGTGAAACCTGTCCCGGGATAAGGCTGATACTGTTTATTCTTGGAAGTATTATGTCGTAACGCCTGCCTGTTAAATCGCTCGCGGCGACAAAGTAGTAAACATTTTCCATGTCGTCAGAATCATCGATGTAGTACTGCTCTCCGTAGCGGACAACAACGGGTCTTATGTTCGCCGGGATAGAACCCGCAAAGGGACGGGCTGATCTGTAAATATAAACAGGTCCTCTCGCGTCAGGAGAATCAAGCCATGTAAGCCTTGTAAGGTTGTTTCTTGATTCCACTTTTATCTGAGACACATAAGGAATAAAATCCCTGTTCTGCGCAAAAAGATCCAAAGGAAACGCAAGAAAAAGAGTAAAAACAATCAGAATAAAGAGCTTTTTTACCACTACTTTCATTTTAATCCTCATATTGCAATCTGTAAAGACCTGAATATAATCCGTTGTTTTTAATAAGTTCATCATGAGTACCCTCCTCTGCCACCCGTCCGCCTGAAAGAACTAAAATGCGATCCGCATCCCGTATTGTAGAAAGCCTGTGAGCGATCACAAAAGACGTTCTTCCTGCCATTACTTTTTTTATGCCCATCTGAATCAGGCGCTCTGTCTCTGTGTCTATAGAGCTTGTCGCTTCATCAAGAATGACAACGCGGGGGTTATGGGCTATAACTCTGGCGAAGCTTATAAGCTGCCTCTGCCCTGTGGAAATATTCGCCGCTCTTTCGGAAAGAACGGTTTTATATCCTTCAGGCAGAGCGGAAATAAATTCATGGGCATAAACGGTTTTCGCGGCTTCTGTTATTTCTTCCTGCGGCAGATCTAAACCAAGACTGATATTTTCTTCTACGGTGCCGGAGAACAAAGTAACATCCTGGGTAACAGGCATAATACAGCGGCGCAGATGATCAAGCGCGATGTCTTTAACAGGTATGCCGTCAAGGAGTATGTTTCCCGAGTCAATGTCCCATAAACGGGTTAGAACATTTATGATTGTGGTTTTTCCCGCGCCTGTGTAGCCTACAATAGCCGCCATCTGCCCCGGCTTAACAGAAAAACTAAGACCTTTTAAAACGTCTTCGCCCTGTTTATAAGCAAAGTGAACATTATTAAATTCAACAGAGCCCTGCGCGTCTGCCGCGCGGACACCGGCATCCGGGATTTGTTCATTGGTGTCCATTAACTTAAAAATTTTCTCTCCGCCTGCCATCGCCGACTGAAGCAATGTGTACTTTTCCGCGATATCCGTAACAGGCTGAAAAAACATTTGAACCAGATTTATAAAAGCAATCAGCACTCCGAGTGAAACGGAAACAGACAGCACCATTTTGCTGCCAACGACAATTACAACCGCCATTGTAAACGTGGAAAACCATTCCACAAGCGGTCTGAAAGTCGCGAATACATACATCTCCTTGAGGTTCGCGTCCAACAGCTCCCCGTTGCCGTTTTTAAATTCATTTAAACTTTTTTTCTCCTGCCTGAAAAGCTGGACAATCTGCATTCCGGCAAGCCTCTCGGCAAGATACGAATAAACTTTTGAAGACGCTGTTCTCTGCCTTCTAAACGCATCGCGCGCTTTAATCCTGCTTATAAGAGTTATAATAAATACAGGCGGAAGGGTAATAAGCACAATAACCGCCATTTTCGGAAAGAGGACAAACATTGTAACAAGAGTTCCAGCCATTACCGCGATATCCTTTAAAAAAGCGACAAGCACGGTTGTAAAAAACTCGTCCATTGTCTGAACATCGCTTGTTAAGCGGGTTACGATTCTTCCGATAGGATGGCGCGAAAGAAACCCTGTCGATTGCGATACGGTCTTTTTAAAAAGAGCTATGCGCATATCCTTCATAACATGCTGAGTCATCAGGTTGGAAGTCCATGTCTGTACAAATGTAAAAGCGAATACGCAAATTAGAATTACAAGATAAAAAACGCAGCCCTTAATTAAAAACGAAACATTCTTAACCATTATGGCATCATCGATAATGCGCTGAAGCAATACGGGGATTACAAGTTCGCCAAGCGTGGAAACAACAAGAGCGGCAAGAGTAAGAATCAAAAGGCTTTTATACGGCTTTAGAAAACCCAGAATACGCCTTACAAGACGGCTGTCGTATTCTTTGGTGATGTCGTCGGTATCAAAATAACTGTCAGCCATGCGCGTTTACCTCCAGTCTCTGGAAAGCAGCCATGCGGCTGTAGAATCCGCCGTCTGATACCAGCATGGAAGGAGAGCCGTACTCAAGCGTCTTTCCTTTTTCCAGCACAAGCACATTATCCGCGTATTTTAACGTAGACACACGGTGAGAAATAATTATTGTTGTGCGCCCCTCTCTTTCTTTTCTTAAAGCTTCCAGTATTCTCTGTTCTGTCTCGTTATCAACGGCGGAAAGCGAATCATCAAGGATTAATATTTCGCTGTCCATGATTGCGGCTCTCGCGATCGCGGTTCTTTGTTTTTGCCCTCCTGAAAGGGTAAGCCCTCTCTCTCCTACAAGGGTATCTTTTCCATTTTGAAAGATTTCTAAATCTTTTGTTAATGAAGAGAGTTCTATTACATTGTTTAAATTGGTTAGAGAAGAGGAATCATCATCTAATCCGTAGGTTATGTTGTTTGCGATTGTGTCGGAGAAAAGATAGGTGTCCTGCGGGCATACCGCGAAAATTTTGCGCAGTTCTTTCAGGGGTATGTCATGCACATCGCGCCCGAAGACGCGCACTTGTCCCCTGGGAGTGTCGACCATTCTCATTAGTGTTTTTATAAACGTGGATTTTCCCGAGCCTGTCTTTCCCATTATGCCAAGCCATTCGCCCTGTTTAATATTTAAATTAATGCCTTCCAGAACTTTTTTATCATCCCCGTAAGAAAACTCAAGCCCGGCAATCTCAATTACGCTGCTCTTCTCTTCGTGTCCCCTGTGTTCTCCGTGAGAAATATTATCTAAATCCTTAATGGAAGGCTCTGTGTTCATAATCTCGTTAATTCTTCCAAGACTGACAGCTCCCCTCTGGATAATATTCACCATGAAGCCCGCTCCCATTAAAGGCCAGATTAACATTGAAAGATAGCGGAACATTGCGACAAGACTGCCGGGAGTCATAAAGCCGTTTATAACTCTGACGCCGCCGACTCCAAGCATAATTAAAATTGTTAGTCCCGATAAAAATGACACAAAAGGAAAGAAAAAACCAAACAGGCGCACAAGCTCCATGTTTGCCTTTCGGTAGTCGTCGTTGGAATCGGCGAATTTTTTAATAAACCACCACTCTTTAACAAAGGATTTAATCACGCTGATTCCCGCGAAAGTTTCCTGAGTCCTTTCGCTCATTTTTGAATACGCTTCCTGCGCGGCGCGGAATTTTTTACCGACCATGCTGCCGAAAAGAAGTATTAAAACGGTAACAAGCGGAAGAGGTATTATCGAAACAAGAGCCGATTTCGCGTCCTGAAAAAAAATAATAATTAAAATCGCCGTCGCCATAAAAACAAAATCGAAAAGAGCGACAACGCCCATGCCTATGGACATTCTGACGGCGTGCAGATCGTTAATGGAACGCGCCATCAAGTCTCCGATTTTATTTTTCTGGTAAAAATCCCACGACAGCTTCTGAAGATGATCATAAAGGTTCTCGCGCATTTCAGCTTCGATGCGCCTTGACGAGCCGTTAATAAAATAACGCCATAAAAACCTGCCCGCGGATACAAGAGCCATAATGCCTATCATCCAGACTGCAAGAACAATTATTCTCTTCCATTCAAAATAACCGGAAGATATTAAATCTATGGCTTCCCTTAAAAACTGCGGAATCGCTATTTGAGCCGCGTCAACAACTATAAGGAAGGCAATGCCGAAAATATAACGGTATTTATAGCGGGCAAGATAGGGGAAAAGGGATTTAAACTCTTTAATTGTAGAATTTTTAAGGCTCATTTATCGGCTGTTATTTTTTCTTTTTCGCTTCTTCCTGCTTCTTTAAGTCGGTCTCAAGTTTTGTCGCCCAAATCGTAAGTTTCTTTTTGATTTCCTGAGACTCTTCATTTTCCGCAAGAATAATATGCACGCGCCTGAGAGCAGCCAAAAAATTAATCCCGGTTTTAAAATCCAGCGTCTGCCCCGTGCTTAATTCGTATTTTTCGCGGTAACGATCCGCGGACAGCGATAAAAGTTTTTTAATTAACCTGAGATGATACACAGTGGCGTCGTAAAACTCGGCTCCTGGACTTGCGTTTACATAAACATTTTTTAAATCGATTATATTTTTGGCGACAGTGGCAAAACGTCCTTCAAGTTCCACGAACGTCCATCTCCACTTTGAATTATCGCCGTAAGCCTGTTCAAGCATATCAATCGCAAGCCCCATTTTGCAGATCAAGCCGTACCGCTGATTCTGATTATACGCCTCGATCAACAGCAGTTTATCTTCGTAATCGGAATAAGGAGCGTCTATTAAATTGCTGACAACTTCTTCAAGATAAATAACGGATTTATAAAGAGATTTTCTCGCGTCGTTAAGAGCTTCTTCGTTTTTATTTTTTAAAACAGCCTGAGACATTCCGTTTATAGCTATGTAATAGGAGGCAAGGTTAAGCATTTCGTCGGCAAGAGTCAGTTTCTGAAGAGGTGCTTGCGGGGTATTTTTTCTGGCTTCCACAGAAAGTTTTTTCTCTGTATCCAGAAGCGCCTTGGTCATGGACACATAGATTTTAACTTTCTCATGGTACATTTGCCGATCTGAGTCGGATGTCTTAGCCATTAACTGCTCCGTTTGCTGTACTTTTGTATCAGGTCATCGGCATGGGCTAAAGCCGCGTCGCCTGCGTCCCCTGCCAACATTCTGGCAATCTCCTTTCTCCGGCCTTCAGCGCTCAGTGGTCCGATACCGGTATAGGTTCTGCCGCCTTCGGTTTTTTTCTCTACCTTAAAATGATTATCGGCACGAACTGCGATACTCGCAAGATGTGTAACGCAAAAAATTTGCTTGAATTTGCCGATTTTCGTCAAATATTCCCCTACCATCAGGGCAACTTCGCCTCCGATGCCCGCGTCAATCTCGTCAAAAATGAGAGTCTGCGCTCCCTCATCCTGCGCGTCTGTTCCTTCATCGTTTAAAAGAGCGGTCTTAATGGCAAGCATCACCCTGGAAAGCTCTCCGCCGGAGGCGATTTTTGACAAATCCTTGAGCGGCTCGCCCGCGTTTGCCGAGATTAAAAACTCGGCGTCTTCAGCCCCGTACGGTCCATAGGATGTCTGCCCGGCGTTTTGCTTCGGCAGAACAGACACCTGAAAACGCGCGTTGGGCATCCCGAGGTTTTTAAGTATCCCGCAGATTAAACCGCCGAGTTTCGCGGAAGCCGCCGTTCTTTTCTCCCTTAAAATCTGCGCTTTTGTGACAACCGCCTTTTCAAGAGCGCCGATCTCCGCTTTTAATTTTTCACGGTTTTCTTCCGCGGATGAAAGCGCTTCTATTTCCGTTTGCGCGTCCGCTTTGTACTGGAGAATTGCCTCTTCTTCATTTGCGCCCGCCTGTAAATCTTTGGCGTACTTCTTTTTAAGCTTGTACAACAGCGCAAGACGCTCGTTTACTTCTTCCAGTCTTTGCGGATCAAACGACAACGAATCCCTGTATGAGCGAAAATCTCCGGCGATATCTTCGGCTTCGTAATAAAGGTTTTCAAGCCTTCTGTTGATTTCCCCGAGAGACGAATCCACAGCCGCCGCGCTGTCGAGCGCGTTTTTCGCTTTGCGGGTAAGGCTTAAAGCCGAGGTGTCCCCGTCTGTAAAATTTAAAGCCGCCGTGTTTATAAAACCGGCAAGTTTTTCAAAATCGGAAAGTTTCTGAATTTCGTTTTCCAGTTCGCGTATTTCGCCCGAGTGAACATTGGCTTTGGTAATTTCATCTACGGCATAATTTAATATTTCAAGGCGTTCTTCCCTTTCGCGTTCGCTTTTTAATGAAATTTCCATAGACTTACGCTTATCTGTCAGCTCGATAAAAGTTTTGGAAAAATCTTTTACTTCGTTTTCTATTCCCGCAAAACGATCCAGAAAAATTCTATGGCTGTCTTTTCTTAAAAGCGATTCATGATTATGCTGCCCGTGAAGATCGAATAAAAGGCTCATAAACTCCGTTAAATCCTGTCTTGTAACAGGAATATTCTGAATAAAGATTGAACTCTTTCCGGTTTTTTTAATATTTCTTCTGACGATGATTGTATCCTCGTCACATTCAATGTCGCGCGCTTTCAGCCAGTCTACAGCTTCCTGATTATTTTTTTTTAAGGTTATAACGGCGGATACAGAAGCGTCGTCACACCCTGAGCGGATCACGTCTGTTTCCGTCTTACCGCCCATTAAAAAACTTAAAGAGCCTACAATTATGGATTTGCCCGCTCCAGTTTCGCCGGAAAGAACATTAAAACCCTGACGGAACGCAAGCGTGATTGAATCGATTAACGCGTAATTGTGAATCGACAGCTCTTCAAGCATGGACTTCTCCCTCCGTCAAAGGCGGATGCCAGAAGAGTTTTTTTCTAAGCGCGGAATAATACGCGTAACGTCCGTTAAAAACGAGTTCCGCGCTGAAAGGCGCCTGCTTTATAAATATTTTATCGCCGCATTCAAGAGGAAAAGTATCCTGCCCGTCAACCGTTAAAAGCACGCCCGATCTCTGCTTGTCCGCGACGGTAATAACGATTGTATGCCTCGCCTGAAGAACCAGAGGTCTTGATGAAAGAGCGAACGGGCAGATTGGGTTTAAAATTAACGCTTCCATTTCGGGGTCCAGAATCGGACCGCCTGCCGCCATTGAATAGGCAGTTGAGCCCGTAGGCGTCGCCACGACAAGACCGTCGCACCTGTATGAGCCGAGAATTGTATCCGATTCCTTTACCGGCTGCGAATTTGAATCAGATTCCAAATGAACATCAAGCATTATCAATTTCGCGATTTCCGTGTAGGAAATTACAGCGTCGTTAAGACAGATATTTTTATTAATGGTTTTTCCGCCGCGTTCTACGCGGATATCAAGCATACAGCGGCGGGAAAGGGTAATTTCTCCTTTTTCCCACTTTGAATAAACATCCAGCCAGCCTTCTTTTTCCACTTCGGCGATAAATCCAAGCGTACCCAGATTTAACGGCAGAATGGGCACTCCCAGGGGAGCCATATTCCGCGCGATATATAAGACAGTGCCGTCGCCGCCGAGAGAGAACGCTATATCCCATTTGCCGTCCGGGATTTTTTCGGGCTCTTCTTCCACGTTAAATATTTCAACCTGCGCACCCCGTTTTTCAAGTTCATGTTTTATTTCCTGCGCGAGCTCTGGGGCATAATCTTTTTGACGGTTAACAAATAAAGCTGCTTTTTTGCCCATAATATCTCCTTAAGGAAGGGTCATTATGAGACGCGATACGCGTTCCACATCCGCGGAACGCAGCCTTGGGTACATCGGGAAAAGGACAGTGCGCATGCAAAGAGAACTGCTTACAGGACAGTCGCCGCAAAGCCCCATACCCGCTATTGTATTTTCAAAGGCGTTTTCTATTTCGATTTCTTTTTTCCTGGCGTACGCGATTACATCCTTAAGCCCTGTTTCCAAAACGAGAGAAAATGAATAATTGGCGCACTCGCTGTCATTTACAGATATAAAACGTTTATGCTTTGTTCTTGAGGCGAGAGAAAGACACGCCTGCTGGTAGACTTGCGCGATCTCGCGCCTTCTTTCGATATTTCTGTGCGCTTCCTTAAATTGAACAATCGCCAGAGCCGAATTAATATCGGGAAGGCAAAATTCATTCGCGATACCGGCGAAATTGCGAAGAGACGCGCTGTCTTTTTTTACCATCGAAAACAACAGCGCTCCGCCGCCTGAAGTCAGCATGTCTCTTTCTTCCAATCCGAGAATGCAGAAAACGCCGCTAAAGTTTACAACAGGCTCTTCTTTTTTATTTTCTTCCAAACCCTGTTTGTCGTTTTTGTTTTCTGGAGGCGCCGGTTTAAACCAGCTTCCGTAACTTTGAGAAATATCCTCGATAACGGGAATTCCCAATTCGGATACAGCCTGAGACTGAGGAACAAAACCCAGAGTATGATGAATGACTGCCGCGCATACTTCCATGTCGGACGGTTTTTTAGAAAGAACATTTTCGATTAGTTCCCTTGTCATGCACGGAAAGTCGAATGTCACATCACAGAAGAGCGGATATAACTGCAAATCATTTAAAACCTGAAGATAATACTGGGGCGAAAGCGCCGAAATGATTACAGCCTGCCCCGGTTTCGCTTCCAGCGCTTTAAGAGCGATATGAAGAGCCACAGCGGGGCTTCTTAGAGCCAGAGCATAATCAAAACGCAGTTGATCTTTCGCCGTTTGAATCAGAAGCCTTCCGCGTTCGCCGGGACCGATTTTTTCTTCCACCATAGCGGTTAATACCGCATCCATTTCCTTGCGTCTGATTGTGGGAGAGTAAATTTCAATTTTCATGATAACCCGAAAGCCCTGCCTGGATTTTTACTTTCTAAGATCAGCAATTTTTTGAAGTTCTTTAGGATTGAAAAGATCTCGAATCTCAAGAAGGATGAGATACCCATCTTCCTGATGCACAACCCCTTCGATATATTCAGCGCCGATACCGGAAAACATCTGCGGCGGCGGCTGTATGTCTTCTTTTTCCACAGTAACTACCCGCGAAATCCTGTCGATGATGATTCCAAGCTTCATCCCGTCAATATCGATAATAATAAAACCTGATAACAACTCATCTTCTTCGGACGTAACGAGCTTCCTTAAATGAAATCTTTTATGCAGACTAATAATAGGAATAATTTCGCTTCTAAGATTAAATATCCCTTCAACGTACATAGGAGCGTTGGGTATTGGTCTGATCGCCTGAACACGGACAATTTCCTTGACATCCATAATATTGACACCGTACAGCTCTTCGCCGAGTTGAAAAGTGACTAATTGCCTGGACTCTGTTTTGTTCACATCAGTTCGTATTGCTGCCATTGGAATATCCTCCCTATTGTATTAATGTATCATTAAAAACGTATTTTTTCAAGTACAAAATTATTCCCTTATCCAAATCTGCCCGAATCCAAGCGCTCCAAGCCTTACAGATGCCGTATAGACATCCGAAGAGGCGATTTTCATAGCCATTACACGGTAAACCGCGCCTGAATACTCGATTTTTACGTCAAAACCGACATCTTTCATTAACGCCGCCGCCCTATTGGCAGTTTCCAACGCGGAAAACGACCCAACCTGCAGGTTGTATTTCTTGCCGGAATGCCTGTCGGGAAGACCGGGAAGTATTTGCATATCCTCCGGTTTTACGGGCGGCGATTGATTTCGCATGTTATTTGTCTGATTGGCGGAAACCCTTAAATCTGAGGAAGCGTTTTTCCGCGGTTCGGCGGAAGAAATGGGCGCCAATGTATTTAAATCTATTGAATTTTCAGTGTTTTCCATCTGCCTGTTTGTCGGAGGCAGACCTGCCGCCGGCCGGACGTTTGAAGGAGCTTGAGGCACCCTTATAGGGTTCGAAGCCGGTTGGCTTGCCGGAGCTGACGGCTGAACAGCAGGAGGCTGATACGCGGCAGGAGCCTGAGATTCTCGCTCGGAGGGCATTCTTCTTTGGGCAGGCTGCACCGCAACAGTGCGCGCGGTCTCACGGGCTTCTCTTGCTTCCCTGACCTCTCTGGCTTCCCTTGCCTCTCTCGCTTCTCTTACTTCCCTTATTTCTCTGGATTCCCTTGAATCTCTGGAATCCCTTGCTTCTCTTAATTCTCTGGCTTCACGAGCTTCTCTGGCTTCCCTTAATTCACGGATTTCCCTTATTTCTCTGGCTTCTCTCGCTTCACGAGCTTCTCTGGCTTCGATACTCATTGCCATTAACCACGCGAGAAATTCCGCGGATTCGCCCTTTTTGGAAGCTGCCGCGTAGGCTTCTTTTATAGCCGGATCTTTTAAAGCTTCTACGACAAAATCAGGATAATACGGCGCGTCATGGAGAGGATCTGCCTGTTGAAAATTTGACGGCGCAAGCGCGGGTTCCTGCGCCACAGCCACTTGGGAATTACCCTGCTCGTTTACAGGCGCGCTGCCGTTCTGCTGGTTTGAATTAACCGGAGTAGCAGCCGGCACTTGCTGAACCATTGGTTCCTGAACGCCTACAGGCGTCTGCTGCTGCGCTGAATCGCTCTCATCACGCTGTTCGTTAACGGCGGCGCGGTTATCACGTAAAACCGGCACCGGCTCCGCTAAATCAATTATTTGCTCTGAATTACCTGTACTTTGGTATGAAGGACGGGGAGGAGCGCCGACAGTAACCACGACCTGATCGCCCGATTTAATGCCAATCGCGTTTGCCGCGTTCGGAGAAAGATCGATAATCCGGCTTAAAGACGGCTCGATACGTTCCACTATTGTGACTTCAACTTCTCTGCCGTTCTTTGGGTTGGTAATCTTAACTCTGGAACTCATGGGAAGGCTTGCGTGCGCTCCGACAAGTCCGCCGTATTTCATTTCCTGACTGGCAGCGCCCCGCGTGGTAAAATCGCCGAGCCTTGCCTGCCCCATTAAAGGTGATACTATCAAAAAAACGCAAAGTAAGGCAAAAAATAGCCGTTTCATCGTGATTCCTCTCCTGTTACAGTACTCCATACATATATATTCTAAGAGAAAAAGATCGACATTGCAAGAAAAGATATCCAAATTATCGATAAAATCGGGAAAAATATGGAGGTAAGGGGACTCGGCTTCCGGTTGCTATTTTGGAGGTAAGGGGACTCGAACCCCTTACATCTAGCTTGCAAAGCTAGCGCTCTACCAAATGAGCTATACCCCCGGTTTATCTGCTTGAATCTACTTAATTAACGGTATTTTGTCAAGATATATCTGATGTCGTTATAACGGCGAATATTAACTGCGCTTTTCTTATACGCAGCGGGCTGTACTTTATTTTAATAATTTCTTTATTAATATATCTTTTAAATTTCTTCTAGAATCTATTATTGCAGAAATATTTACCTTATTTCCATTTACTTTATATATTATTTTCCATGGTTCTTCTGTTATTTGCCTATAATCTTTAATATTTCTTGAGAGTAATTCTGGAACATATCCTCCCCTGTTTGGAAAATGATTTAATGATTTTATATATTTTTTCAATTATCACTTCTGCATTTTTTGGATTGTTTTTTGAAATTCAATCAATAATTTCATTTAAATCATTAATTGAATTTTGAGTCATTTTGACTATATATTCATCATAGTTTTTTGCTTTATTTTTAACCATTTTTTGCAGTTCTTTTTCTTAAATCAGAAAAAACCTCATCCACATCATATAAATTTCCATTTTCAATATCTTTATCAGCAATTTTTAGTATATTCATTAATGCAAAAGCATCTTCTGTATCTTGATATGATTCAATATCCATTAAAACCGCTTTTGCTTCACCATTTTGGGTAATAATTATTGGATTCTTGCGTTCATTTACATATCTCATCATTTCTGCGGCATTAGTTTTTACATATGAAATGGGTTTTACATTTTCTCTTAAATTTAATGACATAAATCCCTCCAGTACTAATAACGTACCATATTTAGTCCCATTTGTCTAATTATTTTTGCTTTTTTTTTATACAGTTAAACCGCTTTTTTAAATCAATTTGTCTAATTATTTTTGCTTTTTTTTTATACAGTTAAACCGCTTTTTTAAATCAAAATGAAATTATTTTAGAAAATTATACAAAATGACTAGATATTTTCCAATTAAGCGATATATTGTTATATATACGTGGAGCCGTTCTGCTAGGAAAAACCGCATCCTGCTTCTCACAGAGAAAAGAAATTTTCTCACATTACCGGAAAACGCCGCAAACCTTCGGTTCTATTGTGGATTTTTAGATACTGAGAGGATAAAAAGAGGAAAAAAGGGGGTTTTTTATGGAAAACAAAAGGAACGCTATTCTTGGAATGGCAGGCTTCATTGCAGTTATAGCGATGATTGGATTCTCGATTACTTCGTGTGATTTTCTGGAAGAAATGATGCACGAACACGATTACGGTACAGAATGGAAGACGAACGCAACTCAGCACTGGCAAGAGTGTGAGTGCGGCGACAAAATCGAAGTTGGCAATCATACAGGCAACACTACAGGCTACAAATGTAACGTGTGCAATAAAGCGCACGAACACATATACGGTGACACATGGACGACAAATTCAACACAACATTGGAAAAAGTGCCCTTGCGGTTCCACAAAAGACACTTCTAATCACTCATACTTTTCTTGGGGTTCAAATGCAACACACCATTGGAAAGAGTGTTCATGCGGAGTTAAAGAAAACAATCAAAATACTTTACACTCATTCAGCACAACATATAAGTTTGACTTAACGCAGCATTGGCGCGAGTGTGAGTGTTCTTATAAAAGTAATGTTGCAAACCATACATCAACTACCTCTTGTACAACATGTACCTTTGATACTACCGCTAATCCTTTATTTGTCGGTTCGTGGATTCGATATACTTATTATAGTGATGCTATTGGATATATTCGATATACATTTAACGATGATGGAACAGGTTTTTACGAGACGAAGTATTCGTCTCCGGATATTGATTCCTATGCCATTATATGGTCTGCAAAAGGCGGTCAGTTAACGATAGCTTATGCGGATTATGACTTATCCCAAACTTTTACTTACCTTATAGAAAACTTTACGCTTTCTTATTGGACCGATCCATCGAATAAATATATACTAACCCGCCAAGCCGGTGACGGAAGTATGGACGATAGGCTTGTCGTTGATACATGGATATATGAAGGTCCTGCAGGTAATGAAGAACTCAGATTTTTCTCTGATGGAACCGCCTCGCTGACGAAAAAGTTTTCCATAAATAGTGTAGAAAACTATATATGGACTGCAAAAAACGGTCAGTATGAATTGTACAGTGTAACCGGTACCGGAAATCATTTACCTTTATTAAGAGAATCTCGTACTTATATCATAAGCGGCAATACGCTTAACACATCAAATTCTGACGGTAGCGGTGACGCGAAAGCTTATACCAAAAAATACGGTAACGGTTACGAAATTGGCGAAACAGGTCCTGGCGGCGGGAAAGTTTTCTACGACAAAGGAAACGATAAAGACGGCTGGCGTTACATAGAAGCCGCTCCAGATAATCTGGGAGTAATTACTACATGGGAAAGTTCCTATACTTCAATATCCGGAGCGTCGGGAGCGGTAATAGGAACAGGCAAAGCCAATACTCTGGCAATCATTGCCGCTTGTCCGGATGATACAGAACTTAATAACGCGGCTAAATATGCTGTATCATACAGAGGCGGCGAAAAAGATGACTGGTATTTACCAAGTATGCATGAACTAAGCGAAATCCTCTCACAAATCGGTTTTGATAATACAAATTATTATTGGTGGTCTTCAACACAGGTTTCTTCATCATCTGTGAGAGTTCTGGGTTATGCTATGGGTGGCTTCTATACAGAGTATGATGTACCCAAGTCGCAATCGAATGCCTACGTTCGTCCTGTACGGTATTTCTAAAATTGTTTAATTAA